>Ga0172380_10005910_pt1 | contig 14532 bp, 26 predicted proteins | sample Leawe162metaG_FD_119747 | JGI IMG/M metagenome (GOLD analysis project Ga0172380, IMG submission 119747) | Leachate microbial communities from a municipal landfill in Southern Ontario, Canada - Leachate well 162 metaG | ecosystem: Engineered > Solid waste > Landfill > Unclassified | place...
GATCAATAGCAGGTCCATTTTCTCTATGAGATTCACCATTTATATACCAAAACTTATCTCCATCAGCACATTCAATAGCAGGGCCACCCTCTCTATGTAATAATCCTTCTTTATTTTTCCATACTTTATTTCCACTCTTATCAATAGTGCATTTTGGCCATTCTTTTTCTTTATTTATTGGTAAATCCTTCTCCTCAACTTTATTCCCATGTAACCAATATTCTTTATCTCCATTAGAACACTCAACAGCAGGTCCATCTTCTTTATACCAATATTTATTTCCATTTGCATATTCAATGGCAGCCCCATCTTCTCTATGCAATTCTCCATTTTTATACCATAATTCATCTCCATTAGGCCTTTTTAAAGCAGGCCCATCCTCCCTATGTAATTCACCCTTTTCATTTTTCCATACTTCATTATCAAATTCAATTGTACGTTTTGGCCATTTTCCTCCTTTCTTTTTCATACATTAAATCTCCTTTTTAAATTCCAATATCTTGCGCCATTTCAATAAATTCTTTTTTTGAATAAATATTAGAATCAATTTCTAAATATTCAACCCCATGAATCCCAAAAACATCTTCTAAACTTGAAAGAAATATATCCGTTATATCTAATTCATATTTAAAACATCCCAATATTACTTTGCTTTTATCTATAAATAATTTCGCTATCATATAAATTTTTCCTCTCAAATAATTAAAACCACTATCCCGCCAACAATGAAACCAAAACAAACCCAAAATAAAAAATCAAATGATAAATATTCCACAATCCTCCTACGCATATTTAAATATATTGTGAAATTGAATAAGGTCGTATAATGAATAAACAACAAGCTGCTCAAAAATTAATTGATATTATGAATCAAAATTCCCGCCCATTTGAATTAACAGGATCGTTAATTTCAAAACTTCAAGCAATCATTGGTATCCTTCCAACCGGATATCTTAATCAAAATTGTATTGATGCAGCTAGAAAAATTCTCAATTCTTAATTATCTCTTTTTCTTTTTCCCAAATATAGCTCCAAAAACTATATTATCAACTCCCCGCCGCAATAATCTTCCAGCGGTATTTGTTGCAAAAGATTGAACTTTATTCTTTAGAAAATTAACTTGATCCAATCTTTCTTTGCTTCCTCTATAAATAATTCCATTAGCATCAATGTCGTAAACTTGTTTCACTCCAGTATCTCCATATCTGTTTTTTATCATTTCAATAATTCTTAATCCATTTGTTGGAGATGCTTTTATCAAATCTACATAAACATGTAAATGTACATCTGCTTCATGAACGTCTTTATTAAGCCCTGCAATCTTTCCTTGCTTTGTTGTATGGCAAATCATAATTAATGTTTTATTATGATCTTTACAATAATCTATAATATGTAAAGTTGGATTTTTAATTTCTGGGGTAGATTGAATTTTGCTTATAGAATCAATAATAACAACATTAATTTCAGGATTTTGTTCTATATCAGATATAATATCAGACACCTTACGATGATCCGCTGCCATAAATCCATGAGTTAAATTGTGCTTCTTTATTAATGGAATAATAAGATCTATTTTCTGCTCTGTAGAATTATAAAATGGAACGTCATTATTTGCTTTTAATAAGTCTGCCACCTGCCTAATCAATGTAGACTTACCAGAACCAGGTGTTCCAGAAATTAAGATTGAAGTGCCTTTTGTTATACCAGGCGCCTCTAATGATCCAAATAAATTGTCAATCCATTCAATTCTAGTTGTATGTTTTTGAATATCTGAAACTTGTATATCGAGAATATTTCTCATTTTTAATCCTCTTTGTTATATTCAACAATTTCCTTATGTGAATATCGCCCAATATCTAATTTCATATTTTTAAAATCTAATATAACATGAATATTATCTTGCAGCTCCCTATATCCAATCTCTTTATCAATGAAATTAAATAATAGCTCAATTGGAATTGTGAAATAATATGGACGTTTTGACGACAGAAGTTCTTTTAATCTGCTTTTATATTTACTTGGGATAGATAAATTAGAAAATTCTGTTAAAACTAATTCAATATTACCAGACTTAATTTCTTCAAAAAATACCCCCGAGTAAATTTTACCAGAGTAGAATTCAATAATTAAATTTTGTTCAAAAAGTTTATGAAACAATAATCTTTTATAGATAGATTGCAAAATTATTTCGTCACCATAATTATCAAGAACTATAAATTTATATTTATTATTTTTAGTGAATGTTTCAATTTCAAAATTAAATAATTTATCTTTTGGGGTGACTGTATTAATTTTTAATAATTGAGAAGCACCTCTAATTAATTTAATTGTACGTCCCTCCATTTTTGATGGGTGAATGAATCGATAACTATCTTCTACATCTTCTACATCTTCCATATTTGTCTTATTGTTTTCCTTCCAAAATCCCAAGCTGGCTGAGAGTATATTGTAAATGAGCAAATGATAATTTCCATTCCAATTTTAATTCATCAACATTATCTTGAGTGGCCTCTCGCAATTCTTTAAGAGCTGCCTTTTCAAAAACTCTAGATAATTCATGATTAATTTTTATCTCTTCAATAAATGTCATTTAAATTCTCCTCGACAAAATGTCTACAACAACAATAATAAGGAAGCAATTAATTTTAATTAAACAGATATTGTTGCAAATGAAGTTTCTTCTATTTCATTTTGAGGGGGCTGGGCTTCGCAAATTGATTTAGAAATATTTTCAATCCTTAAATCTTTCTTTGAACCTGATGAAATAATAGAAGATAGTAAAGAATTTGTAAATAAAGTTCCAATGCCAGCAATAGATTCAACCCTCAATTCTCTTGTTAACATTTGCAAATGATTATTTTCTTTAAACTTTGGAATATGCATTAAACTTATTCCTAAAATAAAAGAAATAAATGATTTACCAACATCCGAAGCTAAGAATTTTGTCATAGCTTGAATTTGATTTGCTTGTATATTTTTATTTTTAAGAGCTGAAATAATAGAATTATGAATTAGTTTTAAACATTGATTTGAAATTGTTCTATATGAAGCTTTTTTTATATCATTTACAATATTTATTTTATTAAATTTTATATCTAATTTTTTAACCAAATCACCATTTAACCAATATTCTTTACTACCATCTGCAAATTCTCTAGCAGGGCCACCCTCTCTATGAAGAAGTCCATTTATATACCAAAATTTATTTCCAGCGGCATCTTCAACAGCAGGTCCATCTTCTCTATGTAACTTACCATTTTTATACCAGCATTTAGTTCCAAGATCATTTTCTATAGCGGGCCCATCTTCCCTATGATATTCCCCCTCTTTATTCCTCCAGAATTTAGTACCCATTTCATTAGTTGTACATTTTGGCCATTCTTCTTTTTGATTCATTGGTAAATCTTTTTCTTCAACTTTAATTCCATTTAACCAATATGATTTACTCCCACCTGCATTTTCTAACGCCGGTCCATTTTCTCTATGTAATTCCCCATTTATATACCATGATTTATCCCCATTATTCCATTCAATAGCTGGCCCATTTTCTCTATGATATTGTCCTTCTTCATTCTTCCAATATTTATTTCCATATTTATCAATCTCACATTTTGGCCATTCATCTTTTTTATTCATGGGCAAATCTTTTTCTTCAACCATTTCATCATTTAACCAGTATTCTTTACTACCATCTGATTCTTCAATAGCAGGACCATCCTCTCTATGATATTTTCCATTTTTAAACCAATGTTTTTCACCATTAGTATATTCAACAGCGGGCCCGTCCTCTCTATGATATTCCCCTTTTTCATTTTTCCAAAATTTATCTCCATTATTATTAATCACACATTTCGGCCATTGATTCATCGGTAAATCTTTCTCTTCAACTTGCTCGCCATTTAAATAATATACTTTTCCCCCATCATACCATTCAACAGCTGGCCCATCTTCTCTGTGAAGGTTTCCATTTATATACCAAAGTTTATTTCCATTAGGCCATTCTACCGCCGGTCCATCTTTTCTATGCCATTCGCCCTTTGCATTCTTCCATTTTTTATTCCCATCTTTATCAATTGTACATTTTGGCCATTCATCTTTTTTATTCATTGGCAAATCTTTTTCTTCAACATGTTTTCCATTTAAATAATATGCTTTCTCCCCATCAAATAATTCAACAGCTGGGCCATCTTCTCTATGTCTCTCGCCATTTATATACCAAGAGTTATCCCCATTGCCCCATTCAATAGCTGGCCCATCTTCCCTATGATATTGCCCTTTTTCATTCTTCCATATTTTACTTCCAAAATTATTAATTTCACATTTTGGCCATTCATCTTTTTTATTCATTGGTAAATCTTTTTCTTCAACTTTATTTCCATATAAATAATATGCTTTAAATCCACTAGGCCGATCAATAGCGGGCCCATCTTCTCTATGAAGTCTCCCATCTATGAACCATTCTCTATTACCATTAGCATATTCAATAGCAGGCCCATTTTCTCTATGATATTTTCCATTTTTAAACCAATGTTTTTCACCATTAGCCCTCTCAATAGCAGGCCCACCTATTCTATGAAGTACTCCGATTTCATTTCTCCACACTTTATTTCCATATTTATCAATTTTACATTCTTGTTCTTTATTCATGGGCAAATCTTTCTCTTCAACTTGCTCGCCATTTAACCAATATTCTTTATGACCATTAGGACATTCAATATCTGGATGGCATTCTATAGCTGGCCCATCTTCTCTGTGCAATTTATTTTCTTTATACCAGTATTTATCTCCATAGGCATTTTCAATAGCAGGTCCACCTTCTCTGTGCCTCATGCCATTTAACCACCAGGATTTTCTTCCATTATTTAATTCAATTGCTGGGCCGTCTTCTCTATGTAATAAACCGTCTTTGTACCAAAATATACTTCCTTTTTCATCAATTATTTTTTCTTCTTTACTCATAATTATTTTCTTTTAATCAATTTTTTTAATCTTAATAGTTCGTGCTATCTTTTGCTCTTCTTCAGATAATGATATTAAGAAATGATGCTCCCATGCCCGCGCCTCACATTCAGCTCCAAATTTTGATAGCGGATGAGATGCTATTACTTCTTTTCCCCCCTTTATAAATGTAACTATGAATTTCATAATTTTTTAATCCTATTGATTTTCTCCACGTATTAATCACATTCCCGCTCTTCTTCCAAATCTTCTTCGATTCCATAATCCATCAAATCATGATGGCCTCCTGGAGAGAAATCTTTGTGCTCTGGGGGGATTAAAAATTCTTTAAACATAATTTGTAAACAAGTTTCACATATGGAAAACTCATATGTTTCCATATCCCCCAATAACGAACCGTATCCTCCCGTAATTTTTATTTCCAACAATCCTTCAAAATTATACCCGCCTTTGCAAGATTTTCCACATTTATTGCAAATTATATCATCAACAACTTCTTCTTTAATAAGCTTTTCAATCCTGTGGCTTTTAATCATAAGTACCGGCTTTCAATTATTAAATTTTGGTTAGAACAATCTATGATTTGAGTACTAGTTATATCATCATATTTTTTACCGCACTTAAGACATTCTGCTCGGCATCCCTTTAACGGTGATGTGAATCCTTTTGTGTCAATCTCTCCATTAAGAGAAAACCTGAAGTCAGATAATGGATGTTTGTGCCTGTCATCATATGATAGATGCTCGAGAAAAATATGTTGCATGTGACTTAATATCTTCCATTTATGCCCCCGAAATAAACAATATAAAAATCCCATAATTATTTGTGTGGTCCAATTATAGTTAAAATTATAATTAGAATTATAATCGCTGTTGCTATTTCTAAGAACATTCCCATAATCCATTTTTCACTCCTGTAGTCTCAATAATCATTATATATACACCATGTCCTTAAGACCTCCTGTATATTAGAGTTATATACCCTTAGACAATGTTAAAATAGTTTGTCATGTTTATTACACTATTCCTGCCATCAGAACTGTTTAATAATAAACCATAGAGCCAAAAACTAGGATAAATATTCTTGGGTATGATGGCTATTTTAACGTAGTTTTCACTTAGTCTAATCAATTAGGTTCTTGCGAACCACTACCCTTTAAAGGGGATAGCTGGCTATTGATTCCTATACTCATTTTTTAATTCCTTTACCTATTTTTAAAATAAACTATTGACAGCAATAGTAATGCCAGTATTATTATTAATATCTGAGTTAACAAATCACTTGTCATGTTAAAACCAAATCTTTAATTAAATCTATTTTAGCCCACTTCCAATTCTCTCTTTGCCAACTTACTGCAAAAACTATTTCCTTATATTCTTCCACCAATATATAGACCAGATAATAAAAAACCAATGGATGACATTTTTCAACATCCATTAAAAATAATATTCCAGGAGATCTCGGCATAGTCTCGCAAAATTTCTTAATGTCTTTATATAACTCTTTACCACTACAAATTTTGAAATCCGGCAAAGCAATGTCTATAATTTCTTTGCCGGCTATCTCCTGTAATTGTCCCAGTGTCCAATACTTTGTAGATTTTGCTAAGTTAACTATTTTCATCAACCCTCCCAAACTATGAAAATTATTGATTACGATATTTTTCGCGAACTTCCATTAAAAGTTTCCCAAGCCAATTTTTTCCAACCCCATCGCAAACTCCCCAATATTTGTCACCCCAAGTATTTCCTTCGATTAACTTTTCTGTTCCTGTTACAATTAATTTATCACGTAAATCCAAATCAGAAAACTTAATCATGATTAAATCACGCATAATATCTAGTTTCACAGACTCCCAATCAGGCCGAAGCTTAACAATTTTCCCAAGTCTTTTTGCTTGACTTGGAGATTTTGCTTTTTGAATGAATTCTTTTTCAGATTTTATTAATGTTTTGGCCGACTGAAATGCATGTTCTAAACTAGGATACCTCATTCCCTCATTTCAATTTCACATTCATAAAAATTTGACAAAAAGAAATAATCATCACGAAAACTATCAATCATCAGAACATCTGCAAGTAGCTATATTTTTGCCACCAACTTCTGAAATTTCAATTATGGCATCCCCTGCACAAGTAACAGAACTATTTTCATCTTCCAAAACTGTGACACTTGAATGACAAGGTTGAAATTCAATTCCCATTTTGCAAAGTGGCACAAAAATTGCAATACCCGCCGTTGTCACTAGAAAATATAAAAGAACTTCTTTGTAATCCATATATTATTAACCTCACTTTTCACATTCACAGTGAACTATTTTTTCTCCATCAATTATTTCAACTCTCATAGATGAATTTCTTGGGCATTCAACATGAGCGTTATTTCCCAAGCTGAGAATATTAATTGATTCAGAACAATCAGTTACCATACTGTATAACATTAAAAACATACCCCCGCCAAATATTATAAACATTATTATGGCCCAAAAATAATCTGTCCAGCTACTTCTACTTTCAATCATTATTACCTCCAAACTATACAATAATCATCTACAATTGAAAATTATTCATGATTACATTCTGTCATCAAATCATTAATAGCCTCACTTTTCACATTCGCAGTGAACTATTTTTTTTCCATCAATTATTTCAATCTTCATTTTTGAATTTCTTGAGCATGAACATTATTTTCTAAACTGAGATTGTCTAAGTCTGCCCCTGACAAATTCTTATAGATGGCCATACCACCCCCCAGTGCCACCACTCTTCTGTATATGGATCAAATTTATTTTCTTCCATAACTTTAATTAATAATTCTCTATTCTGCTTTATCTTTTGTTCTTTTTTATTTTTGGGCTTGTTGTTCCTATAATAATAAATTGAATCTTTCTTATTATATTGAACACCACCCATATCCAATTCTTCCCCATCAGAATCAAGAATAGATAAATCAACTGTATATCCTGACAGATGATTCATCTAATGATTTCACAGCCACTCCATTTGTTTTTGTATCAAAATAATGTGAGAAAATTCACAGTTCAAATTTTCTAAGCCTATTCGCATGTAGCTTCTTTAACAAAACCAAGTGATATTAAAGCCGTCATAATATCTTTCTCAGAAGGATAAGCTCCATCTCCATCGTGCTCTAATGCATCTTGATTATTTATCCAAAACCAATCAAACAATTTGTATTCCAAATCATCTGGCATATCTTTAATTAAAAGATCTTCCTCATCAACCCTCATTAAAGTATAATTTACCTGATCTTTTATTCCTGCAAGAGATGCCTCAAATTCTCGTTCTGAATAATCTTCATCAGATAATACTGGATAATCTTCCAAAGATTCTACTAAATCACAATATCTTTTAAAGGCGCCAGTAATTTCTCCATTATTAAAAACTCGAATTGAATATCCATCAACCCAACCAACACCCCAATGCCCGTGATGCTCTTCAACAATATCTGGTTCCTCTTCATTTAAGAAAGGAAGCATAGTTCGTTTGATTACAGCTGCATTACTTAGATCCAATAATTTGGAATCGCGTGTATGTGTATAAACAATGCACCAATTTTCCCCATCTTCCGGTCTGTCGTGCCAACCAAAAGATTCAAACTTTTTCCAATTTCCCGCCAAGTCTTTCGCATAAGAATCGTAATCAGTAGTCATAATAATGATATTCCTTAAATTAATTGCATTAATGCATCATCAAAATATGAAGGGGGAAACTCATCGGAAGTTCTCCCATCAGGATCAAAGTGTATTTCTCTTTTTATATTTCCTTTCATAAAATAAAGGACAACATCATCATTAGATATTTTGCCATTTTTAACAGCCAATCTTAAATAATTAATATATAATTCATTTGAAACAGTTTCTGCAACCGCCCCTGTTTTCATAAATGATTCAATATGTTCATAAACAAGATCTTCAATTTTTGAATCAGGATAGGCTTTACTCGAATATGGGTTGTATGTAATAGCTAGCATATATTATTCTCACTTTGGAAATCTATTTTTCACAGTATCTGATAGTTTGCATGAATTTGGAAGCAACTTAAAGAGGAAATATTCCATATATGAAAAGGGATGCTTGCAAGTTGTTTTACCATTTTTATCAAAAGTAACAGTATGAAGTTTTTCATTTTCCCTATATTGTAAAGAAACTTCTTCATGAGAAATAAGGCCATCTTTAATTGCAACTCGTAAATACATATAATACAATTCATTAGAAACATAAATTGTAAAATCATTCTTCATAAAGAATTCATCAGTTTTAAACTGATTATATCGTTCAATATGATTCTTAACAACACTTTCAATTTTCCCATCTGGATAAGAACCATCTGGATAAGAATTCTCTCCCATTGGATCAAACATAACAACAAACATTATTCTTCAACTCCCTTCAATCCATATACATTATTTTTCCCACTACAAATTTTAAAATATACACCATGTCCTTAAGACCTCCTGTATAGTAGAGTTATATACCCTTAGACAATGTTAAAATAGTTTGTCATGTTCATTACACTGTTCCTACCATCAAAACTGTTTAATAATAAACCATAGAGCCAAGAACTAGGATAAATATTCTTGGGTATGATAGCTATTTTAACGTAGTTTTCACTTAGTCTAATCAATTAGGTTCTTGCGAACCACTACCCTTTAAAGGGGTAGCTGGCTATTGATAATTTGTGGATTTGTATTTTTGTAGCAATCACCAAATTCTTCGGGCCAAGATACTTTGCGATTAACATTTCCAAAAATAGGAGCATCAAGACAACCACATTGTTTAATATCTCCATTAGGCATTACAAAAATATCTTCACAGGGACAAGTTTCTCGACCTGTTTTTGAACGGCCAGATTTAATAAGACTAGGAAATCGATTGTTCAACTCATTATAGTTAATAAACTCAACAGCATTTGCTTTTTGGAATGCTTTGATAACTTTATTTGAAACTTTTCTATGATATTTATCCAGAGATAATCGCCCGCTAATTTTCTTATTCTGAATTAGATTTGCAATTCCCAGTGCGTATTCTGTTCGCAATCCATTTGTTATTATATGAACTGTTTCAGATTGTGACATTATATAACCCAAAAACTTCCAAAATTCGGGATGTACTGTTGGTTCTCCTCCACCAATTGTGACATATTCATCACTATTTTTTAAAGCATTTTTTAATGTCTTGAATGTCATATCCTCGCCGGTGCTTGTACAATCAAAACAACAATGCCGGCATCGCATATTACATCGATTTGTAATTTGAAGATACATCAAAAATCCTCCCGAGTAACTCTTTCTGGCTCTTTGCCTGAAACCAAACAATTGCAAGCCATTACTGATAGTCTTACTGTATCAATTGCTCTACTTCTCCCATCCAATTGTTTTTCCCATCTAGTTAAAATAATACCTGGATTAAATGAACCGATAATATATCCTGGAAAAAACTTTAAAACTTTTTCAGCAAGAGTTTTCCAGGCTGTTATATATTCATCAACGTCGTGAGTTATGCTATTATCTGGATTTCTGTATGAGCTTTTATTTAACTTCATTTTTTAATACCATTTTAAATGTTTTTCTTCAACTATTTCCTTGCCATCATAATCCGAAATTTCAAATTCAATATTATCTGGAATTTCTACAATTTTGAGTTTCGAACAATATCCAAAAGATTTTTCTTTTAATTCTTTCACAACTTGAATTAAAATTGGATCAGTTCTTTTTTCATCCTCAGAAAAAGAATACTCATTATATTTTTCCCCATTAGAGGCAATATAATATTCGTCATTATATTTCGTGTAAGTCAGCTCCGCTTTTTGCAAATATAATTCAACAGCCTCATCTGAAATACAAAATCCACCAAAGCAACGATTAATCACGACTTCCATAAAACTCTCCTATATTTGTTCTGGGGCAATATAATAATATCCAATCTTATAATCAGCATATCGAACAAGCCCCTTTTGAAAATAAATTTTAACATCTTCATTCCCAATTGGATTATACCAAATGTATTTAACTCTATCAGACTTAACTCGAAATCCTTGTCCAGCTTTAATTTCTGGAGTACATTTCAAATGGCAATCGAGTAGTAATTTGAAGATACATTATTAACCTTCTCTCGTATCTTCAATTTTTGAATCAGGATAAGCTTTACTTGAATTTGGATTATATGTAATAGATAGCATATATTATTCCTTATTTTTGATCTTACCTTATTTTCCAATAATTATATGATTTAAATTTTATATCCTCTTTCTTTGCATTTCGACAAAATCTTTCCCCATCTTTTATTGAATGTAAACTTATTCCCCTATTACTAGCCCCACCAATATATACCAATCCATATTTTGAATGTTCTACCAAAGAACCTCTTTTAAATCCACAACTTCTAGTTCCTCCATATAATTTTCTCTTTCCTCCTTTTGAAAAATTCATTACATGAAGCTGCCTCCTATGTAACCTTATCGGAGAATAATAAATCATCTCTTTATTATCAGGCTTATTATGTCCTCCAATATACCAATTCGCAAGAACCCAACTATCAATACAATGCGCTTCAAATACATCTGATAATTTACTTTTTGATTTAATTAATCCTAAATATTTTCTTAATTCAGAAGTTTCAAATCCTTTCTTTAAATATAAATTACCATGCTTCTTAACTCCTTCATAAAACCAATTCTTACCAACTTCCAAAGGAGAAAAACTTGTATTCCATCTTTTCTTTCCCTGTTTAGTTATTGCACAAATATCTTCAACAACGAAATCAGTTATCGGAAATATTTGGATAAATTGTCTAATAATACGAAGTTTCCACTGCCAACGTGCTTTTGTACTCGGAGACAAACTACCATGAGAACGATTCACCTTATTCTTTCTACATGGCGTTTTTCTGCCCCTTCTATTTTTACGCATCATCATTCTAGTTTCCATAGCACTTTTAACATGTTGTACTGCATCAACTTGCACATTAAGATAAGTATTACTTTCTGATTTAATTGTAAATGCTTCTTTCTTTGAACCAGGGTCAATACCAACTGCTATATCCTGTTTCTTTGGACCGGGAATATCATAAGTTAATCTTATACAAAATATTCCTTTTTTCCAGAAAGCAACTGCTCTTTTACTTTTAAGCATAACGCCAGCTCTACGAGGAGATGTTGGCATTAATGGTTTTCTATCTTTTGAAATGACTGGAACGAACATAAATTAAGATCCTTTAAAAAATTTGTTATAAACTCCCTTGCGGGTTGAAAACACCTCTTCGACACTGACTAACAGAGGGAAACCAGATTAGAGGGGCGTCTGGAATATCTTTTCCCGTACCACCAGAAGTTAGTTCAGTTTGCCCATGTTGAAATAAATTTCAACATGGGCGTTGTCTAATCAATAAATTAAACTCTGTAGTCTTTATCCCTTTATTCCAGATTGGTTAGATCCTTCCTATTGAGCCCAAACTATTTATCAGTGTGGGCTATTGATATGTAGAATTCTCTGATTGCCATTTAAAATATGTTCTAGAAAATCTTCCCCAGCTTTCTGTCCACAGGGGCAGCTGACTATTGATGAACTACTCATTTAAAAGCTCCCTCCATTCATCAGAAGTTGCTTTTAAGAAACCAAAGGTAGTTGCATTACTAGCGCACCAATCATACAAATCTTCCTCAGTATCAAATACAGGAGATATTGGGGAACCTTTAAGAACGAAACTCCACAATTGAAAACCAAGTCCTTCTGGTGGAGTTCCGGGATATGCGGTATGATAAGGAAAGAAAAAATCTAAAGGAACGCGCATTAATTTCCGGGCTGATAAAAGCTTTGCCAATCTAATTTTATTAGTTTTTAAATCTTCTTTCATAAAGTTTCCTTGGAATTTAATTTTTCAATAGTATCATTAATATATTTCTTTGACTTTATCAATATATTATTCCATCTTTCCCAATACGCTTCTTGATAATTTTCGCCAGTGAAACATGTTACTTCATAGGCTTTATTAACATTCATCTTTCTTCTCAAAACATATTGTTTAAAATCTTCAATTTTTTGATCAGTTGGATACCAGTGATAATATTTAACTCTTTCTTCATCATTAAAGAATTCCAAACTTTCAGTTAAAACTTCAATAATTCCATTTTTCCAATCATTTCTAATAGGGATATCATTACACAAAGGAGAGTTATCATCCTCATATAATGGAGAGCAATGTTCTTCAAAATGAGGATAAGGTTGCCAGTTGTGACGAACCTACGGTTAAAACCGTAGGCCTCCCTTACTTAGGAATTTACCAACCCTTTGTAAGTATACAATTCTATTATGCTAATCCCTTGATTGGCTCCTAGAATTATAGCTTCGCCCAAGCATTGAATGTTTCTCGCTGCGTTTATATCCCGATCTTCTCGATTGCCACATTCACAAATCATCTCTCTATCGCTTAATGTTAAATGATTGAGTTTCCCGCATTTATTACATGTTTGTGATGTATATGCAGGATTAACTTCAATTATCTTATTTGTCTTATATTCGAGAAATGTTATGAATTTACCGAGACTAGCATTACGCAACGCTCTATTCAATCCAGTTTTTTCTGACTCCGACATTTGCATTAATTCAAGATCTTCTATACAAATTGTATCATATTTACTGGATAAGGTTTTTGAAACCTTGTGAAGGAAATCAAGTTGTTTCCTTGATTTCTCACCATACAATCTGCGAATGGTCTTGCTTAAGAATTTGTTCCTTCTAGAACCTTTCTTAGTTTTTGAATTTCTTGATTTAAGTTTATCAATCTGTTTATCCTTCCATTTATAATGAGTATTATTTTTAATAAGATCATTATCAGAAGTAGCAACAATATTAATTAAACCAATATCAATACCAACAATATCCTTTTTGTTTAAAAAGGATATATCTTTATCAGCATCTGTGACGATTAACAAATACCAAGAGATTCCATCATATGATATTGTAGTTGTAGCTATTTTACCAATGATTTTACGATGTTTAAGAAAATTCATTACTCCATATTTAGAGGGAATGAAAAAATTGTCTTTTAATTTATAACCATTATCTTTTTGAGGATAAGTTAAATTAAAGAAATTTTTGCAAGATCTGTAATGTGGGAATCCCTTACCTAGGAATTTATAACCTTTTTTCTTTTTCTCTTTCTTAAAACGAGTAATAGCATTACTTAAACGGATAATAGCTTGTTGACGGACCTGAGAAGGAACATCTTTAAACTCAATTTCTGAATCTTTTAATTTAGTTAATTGAGCAGAGATTTCACCATGAGGAAGGAACCTACCAAATTCCTTAAAGTTATTAATTTGGATATTAAGGAAGTAATTATAAATCTTATTGCACAAGTTCGCATGCTTCCAAAGAATGGAAGATTGCTCTTGAGAAGGATGCAATTTGAATTTATAGGTACGCATTATAATATAGATATATCCAAGAAAAACAACTCGAAGATTAAAAAAGCAAGTAAAAAAGGTTAAAAAGTAATTGGGACGCGATTCATCCCACGGTTAAAACCGTGGGTCTTCTCGCTCCGGAAAGTAATAA
>Ga0172380_10005911_pt1 | contig 14532 bp, 10 predicted proteins | sample Leawe162metaG_FD_119747 | JGI IMG/M metagenome (GOLD analysis project Ga0172380, IMG submission 119747) | Leachate microbial communities from a municipal landfill in Southern Ontario, Canada - Leachate well 162 metaG | ecosystem: Engineered > Solid waste > Landfill > Unclassified | place...
AACAGGCAGCTCTTCCTTGCGGATGGAAAACAAGATGTCCTGGTACAAGATAAAAGCAACGACGACATTTCGTGACACATCATCCTTGTCAAGCAAGAAATCCGAATGCAAATGCACTTCACCATTTTCTTCCACATAGAACCGGGCGCTGGACTCCAGGTCGCTCAATTTGTCCGGGTCTGGAAATTCTATGCCAAAAATATCGCCGACCCATATCCGGTCTTCAAATGTCGGCGCAACCAAATCTATCCAAATGGGCTTGGCCTCAAGCAAATCCTTGGGCGTATTGACCGAAACCTCCTGCAAGCGACCTTCGTGTAAATTAAACGCCTTAACCCTTGATTTTTCAGTCTTGTAATCTTGTTTCCCCAAGATTTGCAGCACAGAAATAGGGGCCTCCAGCAGGATAGGCTGCTTATGCTCATCATCCAGTTGCTCCCAGATGAGTAGTTGATCTCCCGGAGGCAACGCTTCCAGGATGCGGGCGATTTCGGCTGAAGGCAAATGATTAAGAATCTGCTGCAATTGCGCCATGTTCTCTTTGCGGACCAGCGCTTCCACCAGTTCATGGTGAGGCATGTCCTGTTTATGCACCATTTCTGCGATCAACTTGTGCTTTAGCAATTTATCGAGTACGGCCTGCTGGCTGTTGGGATATTTGCTGGTAGGGTCTTCTTGCATATTAGGATAATTCAGGATGGTAAAGTCGTAGGGTACGCACCGCGTACCTTCTTCGAATCTTCGGTGCTATCTGCGCCTGCTTTAAGGTACGCGGTGCGTACCCTACCGCTGCTTCGTAAATAATTTAATCAACGTGGCGGGATCCTGCTCCAGATAACCGTGGCTGCCGTGCAACTGCAGCAACTGCGCCGCCAGGCCGGACATAGGAACCGCACTGCCCTGCCTGACCGACAAATCGACGGCCATATGCAAATCTTTCAGCAAGGTTTTCACGCGCCATTTAACCGGCTCAAAATTTTCGCCGGCCATTTCCGGGCCGGTGATCTGCAACGGCCTGGAATCGGCAAAACCACCCGCCAGCGCAGCCGGTATCTGCCCGGCATCGACACCGGCCCGCTTCGCCAGGGCCATCATTTCGGCGATAACCAACACATTGCAACTGACTATCATCTGGTTGCATATTTTGGTGACCTGGCCGCTGCCGACATCGCCCATGTGCGTTAATTGCTTATAAAGCGGCGCCAGCAAGCTACGGGCTATCGCGATATGCTCGGCGGCACCGCCCGCCATAATTGCAAGACTGCCCTGCTCCGCCCCCGAAACCCCTCCGGAAACCGGCGCATCGACCCAGCCCATGCCGCACCGCTCATATAAAAGCGCCGCCAACTGCCGCGTAGTTTCAGGATGGCTGCTGGATAAATCAATCAATAATTTATCCGCCGAACCGTGTTCGAGAATGCCGTTATGCACAACCGCCTCAACCACGGCAGTATCGGCCAGGCACAAGAGTACCACATCGGACTTCCTGACCAATTCGGCAATCGTCGGACTAGCAAAAGCCCCCGCATCCGTCACGGGTTTTAATTTTTCAGCACTGCGGTTCCATACATTGACGTGGAACCCTGCATCCAACAAACGCAGGGTCATCGGTTGGCCCATCAGGCCGATGCCGATGAAACCCAGCACAGGTTTTTTTTCTGACATGCTCATCTCTCTTATTGTTGCTGTTTCAACCATGCCTGCCAGACGGCAAGCATGACCGACAAAATGACCGGCCCAATAAATAAACCGACCATACCGAAAGCGGAAAGCCCGCCGAACACGCCGAACATGACGACCAGGAACGGCACCTGGCTGGTGCCGCTGATCACCAGCGGGCGTATGACATTATCAATGGTGCTGACCACCAGAAAACCCCATAACAGCAGCCCCGCACCGGGCCAAATCTGCCCTGCCGCCAGCAGCATGACGCCTATCGACACCCACACCAGCATCGCGCCCATCGGGATCAACGCCAATACCGCCGTCACCGCGCCGAACAGCACCGGCGCCTGCACACCGGCAACGGCGTAACCGATCCCTGCCGTAACACCTTGCCCTAACGCAGCCAGCACGATGCCGTAAACGACTGCGCGCGTGGTATCACCGGCGGCTTGCAAATAGACTTGCTGATAGCCGCCAAGAAAGCGGATAAGCCCTTGCTGTAATTGGCTGATAGCGCCCTGTCCGTCGCGAAAACAAAAAAATAGCGTAACCAGCACAAAGCCCAGCTTGATAACATAACGGCCGATATCGCCGAGGAATTTGCCAAGCTCACCCAGCCATTGTTTCGCCCATTCGACAAGCTGCGCCGTCACGCCGGCCTGATCGCTGGTGACGCGGTCCAGCCATGCCTGCAAGTTATCGCCCAGCCAGGGGATACGACTTACGGCATTGGGCAACTTATACGGTCCCTGGGCATAGTTTTCAATCAGCGTTTGATAGGCTATTTTGATCTCGCTTTGCAGCATGGCTGCCAGAGAGAAGAGCGTCAGCGAAATGACTGCGGCAATAATAGCGGTCATCACCGCCGCGCTCAGATTAGCATTGTCATGAAGCCGCCGCCTTAGCCAAAGATAAGGCTGCCATACCACATAAGCGATAATAAACGCCCATACCAGGACAAGAAAAAAATCGCGCAGGATAATAACGCTCAGCACTAAAATGCCGGCCAAAAACAGTGCCGGAATAAAAAAGCGTATCGCCGTGTTGTTGAGGAATTCGTTCATAATCGTGGCCTGAAATTTTGGGGTAAAAACTATCTGTATTTCTGTTGGAATGCATCGCGACATTAACTGCGGATTCAATCATGCGACCAGCCTTGCCAGCTGAGGATCTTTCCGAAATAGCACACACCATTTTGCGACGGCAGAAAGCTCGGCATCGTGACGAGTCATGGATTTGATTGTTTGCAAACAATCGCGCACCTTTTGTTTTGCTGCCGGATTGCCGCCTTGACTACAGCGTGCTTTGGCCGCTTTGTACTGTTCAATGGCTCTGGACATCCTCTGCCAAACCTTTTTTCGTTCTTCCGTTAATGCCTGATGTTCATTGAGCTTTAAACGCTTGATCGTTTCATCAACCCGGCTTTCATCCCATGCCGATACGCCAGGCGCGGCAATTGCCTTGCCTTCCTCGTCAAAAGCCAGCAGATTGACGTCGTCGCTGTCGATAGGATCAAGCAGATAATGGCTTTCAGACTCTTCGCAACGCAGGTCGTAAGTTGAACACAAAGAACCTGTATTTAATGGAAACCAACCGCCTTTCTTGCGATTGCCGACATTGCCGCAGGCGCGGAAATTCATGTAATCAAAAGCCAGCCACCAATAACCATCGCGAACAGTTCCATCAAACGCCTTCGCCTCTTTTTTCGGGCGAAAATGTTCAACATCCAGGTGGGAGTAAATATCCCTGGCTTCAGAAAACCAACATTTACCTGCCGAAAGCGCCAGAAGCCAAGGCTTAAGTTTCCCCCAATGGTCGCTATTGGCATCAATCAAAGCATTACGCGCAGAAATATCACCCGTTTTTTGTAAGTTCTCCAACTCAACCGATAACCTTTCCGACTCGGTAAGCCATGCTTGCCATGTTGCATCAGGCCACGGTGTCCATTGCGGAATATCAGTGTCGGTGGGGCGGCGATGTTCCAGATCAATCCAAATCATTCGCCACCGCCTTCACGAAGAAGCTCGTTAATGATTTCATCGGCAATCGCATCCTGTGCCTGCTGTTCTTCCGGCGACAATACCTGTTTGTGAAAACGGGTGTGCAATGCCATCTTACGCACAAACATCGCGTAATACGGGTCTTTAAAATCGGAGTTGGAAAAACCCAGATCGGCGAGTTCTTCGCTCAAGCGGGTCATTTCAGCTTCTTCGTCTGGGCTGCGCAGCTTATCGAGCGCGTACAAATAGTTACGGCGGTGCAAACGGCGTTCGGTTTCGGTATCCAAGGTAGAAGCCAGCCCAAACAAGTCGCTTTTGAGCAAGCCGGTCACGCCCATGCCTTGCGGGTTCACGTCGGGAATATCCACCACCGATTGTGTACCCTGTTTGCGTAAAATCCGCACTTGCTCGCGTTTAAGGCTGCCCACCATCATCGGGTCATGCGTAGTAACAATAATTTGCGATTCGCCTTGCAGCGTCGCGCCTTCGCGGGGTTCAATCATCCGGTTGATGTCGTCGAAATAGCGCAGCTTCCAGATGGGGTTCAGGTGCGTGTCGGGTTCGTCGAGCAGGAACAAACAGTGGTCTTCGTGGGTGATGCGCATCAAACCCAGCACGGTGAGCATTTGCAGTTCGCCTTCGGAAAGCTGGGTAAAACTCACATCGCCCGCGTTTTCTTCGCGTTTTTTGATGGTGATGCGGACTTCCTCCAACAAATCGCCGATGTACGCGCCTTCGGCATAGCGGAAGAAGCGATCCGGTGTGCCGACCAACGCGCCCAATTCATTGAGTTTTTGGCGGTTAGGCACAAAAAGGTACAGCCGTTTTTGCTTCTCAGGCCGTCGCCGGAAGTCGATTTGCACATCCCTGGTTTCTTCAATCGGCGCCCAGGCGACTTGCCACAGCTTATCCAGCAAATCAGTTACCACCGTACCGCGTGCATACCAAAAACGCGGATCGCCTTCGAGAAGGTCTTTTTCCTTCAAGTCGCGTAGCGTGTGCGGTTGCTTGAGTATGAACAGCGCCGATTCCAAAGCCTGAATATCCAAGTTTTCCAGCAATTGGGCAAAGACCGGATCATCCGACAGCAGACAGGCCAGCAACACCAATTGGCTGTGACCACCACGGCAATAAAACAAACGCCGCACCAAATCATCGCCATCGCGTTTGAGCAAATTCTTAAAACGTTCCTGGTGCGCCTGAAACAAGGCTTCAAGCCGCTCGTTCTTGCCGGAATAATAAGCGAACACATGCGACGGCAAATATTCCTTGGCATGTTCGCTCAGATGGCTTTGCGATGACGGCTTGCCATTGATCGTCACGACAGGCCGATTGCCCAAAGCGCGGTCGGCCTTGAGCGTGATGGCATGTCCGCGAATCTGGTAATCCAGTTCATAATCGAAGCCGGCATCATGATTCAAGTCCACATCGCGGAAAATGGTGATGATGGCTTCAATCAGATTCGACTTGCCGGTACCGTTCTGACCGATCACGGCATGGCTGCGGATAGGCTGGTTAGGCTTATCGCCAGCCGACGGTTCAAAAAACTCACTGAAGCTAATCTCAATTTCCTTCAGGTTTTTAAACGTTTCGATTTTGATCCGTTGCAAAAACATCGTTTTACTTACCTTAACAGTCTGGATTGGGTTTGCACTCGGCAGGCGCATCTTCGCCAACCAAGACGGGTTTTTTTCCGTCCCACAGCACCGCGTAATGGCCCAGTCGCCGCTTGCGTTCCAAGGTATCTGCAACCGCTTGCTGCAAACAATCGAGCATCGCTTGCGCTTTGGGATTTAGGTTTACGGGCGTTTGCGCACTCATCGCTGTGCCTCCTCTTGCAAAAGTTGAAAAAACTCGTGATGTAGCACCTGCCTTTGCCCGGCGTTTTGCTGAAAGACCAACGTCGGAGTGTTGTCGTTGTTCATAAAACAATATGCCTGATCGACTAGCGAGGAAAATAGCTGGAAAAAATTATGCAGGCTACGCGGAAACCGCCTGGCAATCGCGTCTACGGGAATGTCATGTCCGCCGTGGGCGACGCGTTCCGCGACACGCAAGCGCGACAGTTCCGCACTGGGCAAGGCCAAATAAATCAATTCCACCCGCCATCCGCTGGTTTGTAATCGCCGTATCAGCTTAAGGTAACTGCGTCCTGCGAGCGTGGTTTCAAAAGCAAAATCTTGCCCAGCGGCGATATAGCTTTCTATTTCCTGCAAAAACAAACGGCTGGCTGCCAATAATTGCTGTTCGGGCGCAAGCGGCGACAAGCCGGCTGCAATCAGGTCGGCATTGATGAAATGGCGGCATAGGGCGACCTTCGGCAAGTATTGCAACGCGAAGGTGGTCTTGCCCGCACCATTCGGGCCGGCGATGATCCAACAAGTCGGCATTAGCCCGCCTCCGTTTCCCGCATTTCGGCGATTGCAGGCTCGGCAATCCAGCCTTTGCCGACTTCCTGTTTGAGCTGGGCGTAGAAAGCGTCAATTTCACCGCCGTAGCGTTGCCATAAATCACCTGCGGACATTTCGTTATGATGCCGCGCCAAAATAGCGGCCAGCGGTGCCTGTTCTTTGATGTTGGGGTTGTTGGCTAGGCGCAGATTGGAGATTAGTTCGGTTTTTGGGGTTTTCAAGGCTTCTTCCTTTTCTTCGTTACGGATGCCCGTGATAGTGGCAATTGCAGCTTTAGCCAATTTGGATGCTGTTGAATGCGCCAGATCAAGTTGAGCTTCCAATGTTCCACAAACTTCCAACAATTTCTCAACACGCTGAACAATTCTGTCCTGTTCCTCGCGAGGTGGAACGGAGACCATTAATTGCTTTAATTTTGCTGCTTTTATTCCTTTCGCAGTCATTCCAGTTGAGTTTTCGAGCAATACCTTTTGGAAGCTTGGGGACATCATGAAGTACATGAAGAATGTAGTATTTATCTCGGCAAAGGGCTGAAGATCAATGACTCGCTGTGCAAGTGCGAAATTAGGTTTTGAATTTATTCTTGCGATATTTCCGAGCGGAGCCTCAGTAGTTATCAAAAGATCGCCTTCGTGTGGAAAACCACGGGTCATCCATGCTTTATACGATTGTTCAGAAATGTATTCAATGGGATTGCTGACAAGCACTCCGGGGCGTACATTTTTGGCAGTAACCAACACAACACCTGCGTTTGTTTTTATTGGAGTTTTTCCTCGATAGTCAATGAATTGAAACAAATCATCAAGACTTGCTTTCACCCAATGCTTCGGCACAGGAATTTCCTGTTCAGATACATCTGTAGCTGAGGCTTTCTTTATTTTGATGTCACCATCAGCGATGCGTTTTCTTTTGGAAGCGACAGATTCTTCAATTAAAACGGTTGCAGGTGTATCAGACAGACTAAATTCGCTCAGTTTTCCTAATGCAGCGAGCTCCAGAATGACCTCTCGTAGGTCGATTACGTCCAATGACTTTCCAAAAAGGACATTTATTTCGTTACTTAAACGAGACCAGCAGTTCTGTAATTCATTTGGGGAGCTAACTCGCTCAAAAGCCGCGACTACAGATTTTCTGGCAAGTGTTTGTAGATGTTTGCGATCCTTCTGTTGCGTTTCCAGCTTGTCGCACAAGGCCATCAGTTCATCGACTTTGGCGACAATACGGACTTGCTCAACAAACGGGGGCAATGGAAACGCACGCGTGGCGAAATATTCCGTCGGCAAACGCTTTTGTCCCGCTGTGCCCGTCATATTGCTCTCTCCTTCAACTGTAAAAAACGGTGATTGAAGAAAAATATAGACATAAGTGGATAGCACTTCGGGGTGAATTGCTCGGAATACATGAAGTTCGGTTGTTCCGGCACCAATGCCTTGCGGATTGTCCAACCCAGAAATAACGGCAGCCTTACCGTTTTCAAAACAGGGCGTGATCTTGGCGACAACTACATCGCCATTGGCGAAATGTGTAAAACCCTTCTTAATCTCTCCCCAAGTTCTAGCTTCGATTACCAGATTTCCGTTGTGTAATTGGGGAATGCCGCTCATGGGAATGAAAGCGGCAGGGTCGTCGTCTTGTGCCTCGTTACGTGGGCTGATCTCCCCAATATCAAGCAGCCTAGTCCAGCACCATGAAGTGGGCAATGTGATGTTGTCGGGCACCAGCAAAGGTTCACTTTCAAATTTCGCGGTTCGCTTAAACTGTTTTGATTGAATCAGACTCTGACGCTTGAATTCGATGTTCTGAAGCAATGTTTGCGCATCCCCATCATCTGGAAGCTGCCGGGTTAGGTCGCCAGTGATTGCAAGGTTATAAATCATCTCACGCAGACATTGAACTCCCCCCGGCGCACCCACAACATGCCCAAACTCAGCCAAAAACTGCTGTGCATCCATCAATTTTCCTCCGCTTGCACATCGCCCAGCCGTTGCCGCGAGTTACGGATAGCGTCATGCAGTTTCTGTTGCAACACGGCCTTGGGCGGCAGTTCGGTCAGGTATTCGGCGACATGGATGCCGGTCTGATCCAGTTCCAGCAATTCGATTTGTTCCTGTTTTTTGCCGCTGCACAGAATAATGCCCAGCGGAGAGGCTTCACCGGGTTCCTGTTCGTATTTGGCCAGCCAGCGTAAATAAAGCTCCATTTGGCCTTTGTCGGCGGCTTTAAAATCGCCCAATTTAAGGTCGATAGCCACCAGCCGTTTCAAACGACGGTTGTAAAATAACAGGTCGATATAAAAATCGTCGTTGTCGATTTGCAAGCGTTTTTGCCGGGCGACAAAGGTAAAGCCCGCGCCCAATTCCAGCAGGAAATTTTCCAGTTCCCGCAGAATGGCGTCTTCCAGGTCTTTTTCCAGATAGCGGTCTTTAAGGCCGAGAAAATCTAGGATATACGGGTCTTTCAGCACCAGGGCGGGAGTGATGTCGCCGGCTTCACGCAACGCGGCCAATTCTAAGCTCAACACCTCATCGGGTTGGCGTGATAGCGCCGTGCGTTCGAACAACAGGGTGTCTTTGCGTTCGCGTAAGCGTCGCACGCTCCAACGTTCCTGTGCGCACATCTGCGTATAAAAATCGCGTTGCAGCGGATCTTTTAGATAAATCAGTTCTAAGAAATGACTCCAGGCCAATTGTCTTGACAGTGTCGAGACAATGTTTGCATCGGGAAAGCTTTCCGCAAAGCGCAGCATGTGGCGTAAGTTTTTACCGGAAAAACCGCGCCCATAGCTGGTTTCCAGTTGTTTGGCTAAAGTAGCAACGATTTGCTCGCCATATTCGGCGCGTTCACCTTTGAGTACTTCGGTATGAATGCGATGTCCGATATGCCAATACAACAAGGTTAAGGCCGAGTTGACGGTAACTGCCAATCTTGAACGACTGTCTTCTATGAGTTGGCGAATATCGTCAAGCAATGCTGCGGATTCGATAACGGGCGATTGTGGTTTCATTGCACGGACTCCGTGTCGAAGTGATGGCTTAATGCCGCCGCCAGCTCGCCCTTCAACTGGTTTTGCGTGTCTTCAATTTGTCCCAGCAGTTCTTTGTATTTTTTAAGCAGTTCGTCCGGGTCGTGGATTTCGTCCGCCGCTGCATTGGGGTTTTTGATGTCGAGGTTGTAAATAGGCCAATACAGGCGGTCGCCTGCGGTTTGCGCATCGCGGGCGGCTAAACGCAAGGTGTCCACCTGTTCGCGTAGCATAAGGATTTGCTCGTCCACTTGTTTGCGCTGAACGGCATCGGTGACTCCGGTGATTGAGCTTTTCAGGTCTTTGCTTTGGTTGTCCAGCGCGGCGGCTTGGTTGTTCAATTGCTCGGCTTTGTCCCAATGCGGCTTGGCGGCGGCTTCGGCTTCGAGTTTTTTGGTTTTGAAGTCGATTTTCCAGGCGAACTCGCTCTCCACGCGCTCGGCAAAGCCGTTTTCTTCGTTGCCCCACCAATCCTGCTCGGCTTTGAACTCTTTGAGGTCTATAGGTTTGGTTTTGGAATAACTTTTATAGCCTGCCGGATAAGGATGTTCGTAAAACCAGATGGTTTCGGTTGGCTTGCCTTTGGTAAAAAACAGCAAGTTGGTCTTGATCGTGGTGTACGGCGCGAACACGCCTTTGGGCAAGCGAATGACGGTGTGCAGGTTGCACTCGCGCAGCAGTAACTCTTTCAGTTTGCCTTTAATGCCGTCGCCAAACATCGTGCCGTCCGGCAACACTACCGCACCGCGCCCGCCATCGTCTTTAAGCAATTTCTTGATGATCAGCGCCATAAACATATCGGCGGTCTCGCGGGTTTTCAGGTCGCTGGGGTAGTCGGTACCGACGCCGTCATCTTCATAACCGCCAAACGGCGGGTTGGTAATCAGGCAAGCGACTTTCTCGTCGGCGCGCCAGTCGTTCCACGGGCGGCCCAAGGTGTTGCTGTGGTCAATCTGGCTGGGCACGTCGATGCCGTGCAGCAGCATATTGGTGGTACACAATAAATGCGGCAGTTGTTTTTTTTCGATGCCGTGGATCAGTTCTTCAATGGCGCGTTTGTCGTCGGCGCTGGATTTGTCTGACAGTTGGTGACGAAAATGGTCGATGGCTGCCGTCAAGAAGCCGCCGGTACCGCAAGCCGGGTCCATGACGGTTTCGCGTTTGGCCAGATTCGGATTGATGCGCTCGACCATAAACTGCGTGATGGCGCGGGGCGTATAAAACTCGCCCGCATTGCCTGCACCGCGCAAGTCGTTAAGCAATTGTTCGTAGACATCGCCGAGATGGGCGCGGGTCTTGAAATCGTGGAAGTTGATCGCTTCTTCGAGCTTTTCGATGACCGCCAGCATCAGCGAGCCGTTTTTCATGTAGTTGTTGGAGTCTTCGAAGACTTGCTTGATGACTTTTTTGGTGGGGCTGTCTGACGCATCAATGTCTTTCAATGCCGGAAAGAGTTCGTTATTGATGAACGGGGTTAGTTCGCTGCCCTGGATTTGCGGCTTTTTCTTGCCTTCGCTGTCGGCTTTGTAGGCCGCCCAGTTGCGCCAACGGAATTGTTCCGGGATCGGGGATTGATATGCTGAGTTATCGTCCTCCCATTCCTCTTCACGCTGATCGAAGACCTTGAGGAACAGCATCCAGGTTAGCTGACCGATGCGCTGGGCATCGCCATCAACGCCGTCGTCTTTACGCATGATGTCCTGGATGGATTTTATGGTACTGCTGATATTCATGTTTTCCGTTCTTTTGTTTTATAGCGGGATAGAGTTTGGGTATTGCGGCTCAGGCCGATTTTTGTTTCAACGTTTCGTCGTAGAGGGCTTGCTCCAGCTCTTGTATGGCCTGTGCGTAATTCTCGGTACTGCCGAAAATGCCGCGCCGGATTTGGGTTTTGGTGCCGATTTGGTCGAAGGGTGGCAATTCCAGCACTTTGCTGTCTTCGATGTCCTGCACGCCGTGATCGGCGAATTTATCGAGCAGGGCTTCCAATACTCTCCGCGCCTGCTCGCCGTATTTGCCGAATATATCGCGCTTTTTGACCTGGTTGGCGCGTTCGCGGCGCGTCAGCGGCTTTTGGTTAAAGGCGACATGAGCAACCAGATCGAATACATCCAGCTCATCACCGTTCGTGACGGCTTGCTGCAAGACTTCCAGCGCTATACCCTGATCTTTGAGTTCGTCGAGTATAGCTTGCTTGCGTTCGGACTCTGACCAACGCCGCAAGAAATCGGTCAGCGAGCCGAACTGGGCTTGCAATGATTTTTTGATGTCCTCCTTCAGTAAGACGCGGTAGTCTTCGGTGATGAGTTTACCGTCTGCGTCCAGGTATTGCGAGCGCTCGACGGCAAGACGGACATCGACATCATCCAGCACATATTTAGTACGGCCTTCGCCGACTCTACCCGTTTCTTCGTTACCTTCGCCGCTAGTGCGTCCATCCGGTGACGTGGGAGTGTCGGTGATTGTGGGTTGATCGTCAGGCGGAACCACAGACTCATCGGGCTTGGGTTCGTAGATGATCACCGGCTCACCGTCGAAATCAGGGTCTGCGAACAAACGCGTCGCCCCTTTGAAATCCATGATGGTGAAGTAGAGCTTTTGATAATCCTCGCGTAAACGGGTGCCGCGACCGATGATCTGCTTGAATTCGGTCATCGAGTTGATGTTCTGGTCCAGCACGATGAGCTTGCAGGTTTTGGCATCGACGCCTGTGGTCAGCAGTTTGGAGGTTGTGGCTATGACGGGGTAAGGCTCGTCATTGTCGATAAAATACGAAAGCTGCGCCTTGCCTTCGTTGTCGTCGCCGGTGATACGCATGACATAGCGGCGGTTATTGGCGGCGGCGGGGATTAGCCTGACCAGTTCCTGGCGCATACGCTCGGCGTGGTCCTGGTCGTCGCAGAACACGATGGTCTTCGCCATCGGATCGGTGTTTTTCAAGTATTCCCAAACCCTGCTTGCCACCAGCTTGGTGCGTTTTTCCAACACAAGGTTGCGGTCAAAATCCTTGGTATTGTAGTGGCGTTGTTCGACAGCTTGCCCGTGCTTGTCGATTTTGCCTTTTTCAGGCGTATAGCCTAGCGCGTCCGCATCGGTAACGATACGGATAACCTTGTAGGGCGCGAGGAATCCGTCTTCGATGCCTTGTTTGAGGGAATAGGTGTAAATCGGATCGCCGAAGTAGGTGATGTTGCTGACTTCTTTGGTTTCTTTAGGGGTTGCGGTTAAACCCAAGTGCGTGGCTGAACTAAAGTAGTCGAGGACTTCGCGCCATGCGGAATCATCGGCGGCACTGCCACGGTGACATTCATCGACGACGACCAGATCGAAGAAATCAGCCGGAAACTGGCGGTATATCTGCTTCCATTCTTCCTTGCCGGTTACTGCCTGATAAAGTGCGAGATAGACTTCGTAATTCTTTTTAACTTCCCGGTTGGTGATTTTGTGCATGACCTCGCCAAAAGGGGCAAAGTCTTGCTGCATGGTCTGGTCAACCAGAATATTGCGGTCGGCCAGGAACAGCGTGCGCTTTTTGGCTTTGGCTTTCCACAAACGCCAGATAATCTGGAAGGCGGTGTAGGTTTTGCCAGTGCCGGTCGCCATGACCAGCAGCACCCGTTGTTGGCCTTTGGCGATGGCCTCAATCGCACGGTTGATCGCGACCCTTTGATAGTAGCGCGGCGCACGACCGCTGCCGTCGCTGTAGTAAGGTTGTTCGACCAATTTAACGGCTTTAGGGTCGCTCAGGCCTTTCCATTCCTGGTAGATTGCCCACAACGTTGCCTGACTGGGGAATTCGCTGAGTGACAGTTCTCGTTCTACAGGTTGCGACAAACCCGTGCGGTCATGCAGTAAAAACCCATCGCCGTTACTGCTGATCGCAAAAGGCGCATCCAACAGCTCGGCATAGGTCAAGGCTTGCTGCATGCCATGTCCCACAGGAAATTTGTTTTGTTTGGCTTCGACGATAGCGATGGGAATGCTGGAGCAGGCGTAAAGGACATAATCGGCGCGTTTGGGGCCGCCTTTGACATCCGGGTTTTTGATACGGGCAGCCAGATTGCCGCGCACCATGACGCGGCCATCGGTGAGCCGCACTTCTTCACGAAAATCCTGTTGCCGCCAACCCGCTTGTTGGATGGCCGGCGTGATGAACTTTGTGCAGATGTCGCGTTCGCTGAGGATTCGTTTGTCCACATTCTTCCTTAAACCAATAGATATCGAAGGGTAAGTGCCGCTGCTCTCATCATAATTTCTCCGGCTTATACTTTAAACGGATACCCTCTGTACCCTCTGGGGCATGAAAGACACACGCAAATCCACTCCGGCATAAGCGCATCCTGCTCATCCTTAAACCCTAAACGCACTCAGCGATAACGACAGTTCACGCGTTTGCTCTTCCAGCGATTCAGCGGCAGCGGCGGCTTGTTCGACTAATGCGGCATTCTGTTGCGTCACCTCATCCATTTGCCGGATTGCCTGGTTGACTTGCCCGATCCCCGTGGTTTGCTCGGCCGATGCGCTCGTAATTTCTGCAATAATACTTGTGACATTGCGGATGGAATGGACTATTTCATCCATCGTTTGCCCTGCCGTGGAAACTAATCGGCTGCCGGCACCGACTTTTTCAACCGAATCATTTATTAATTGCTTAATCTCGTCGGCCGCCTTACTCGCGCGTTGCGCCAAATTCCGCACTTCAGTGGCGACCACGGCAAAACCTTTGCCCTGCTCGCCGGCGCGGGCGGCTTCGACGGCGGCATTTAACGCCAGGATATTGGTTTGAAAGGCGATTTCATCGATGACCGAAATAATATCGACGATCCGGTGGGAAGACTGATTAATATCCTCCATAGTATCAACCACCGAGTTGACCACTGAAAAGCCGCGCGTCGCGATAGTTGCCGACTGTTCGGCGAGTTGATTGACGTGTGCGGCATGGGCATTGTTTCGTTGTACAGTAGCCGTCAATTCCTGCATGCTCGCAGTGGTTTGTTCCAGGCCGGCCGCTTGTTCTTCGGTGCGATATGACAAATCGTTATTGCCCGCGGCAATTTCTTTGGCGGCATGACTTATCAGGTTTGAAGCATCATGAACTTTACCGATCAATTGTTTTAAATTGCTTGCCGTATGGTTAATGCTTGTCGTGACTTTGCCAAAAATACCGGGATAGGTTTTATGTATTGATTGGGTTAAATCGCCTTGCGCCAGCGCATCGGCGACGCGAACAATATCATTCAAGCTTTCCAGCGCATCCAGCGTCAGATTGATGTTGTCTTTTAATAGAGACAGCTCGCCGCGCCCTTCAACGGTAACGCGGTGGCTGATGTCGCCTACGGCAATGCGCTCCATAACGCGGCCAATATCGCCAAACATCGCATGCATGGCTTTTTCCGCCGACACGGCGTTATCGACGGCCTGTTTAAATTCCCCT
>Ga0172380_10005912_pt1 | contig 14531 bp, 12 predicted proteins | sample Leawe162metaG_FD_119747 | JGI IMG/M metagenome (GOLD analysis project Ga0172380, IMG submission 119747) | Leachate microbial communities from a municipal landfill in Southern Ontario, Canada - Leachate well 162 metaG | ecosystem: Engineered > Solid waste > Landfill > Unclassified | place...
ACCTGAGTCAAGCATCATATACACCGAGTTGAAGCCTTGGTTGTCGGTCGAAATCTCGCGCATCAGCGTATCGGTGATACGGCTATTGATACGTGTCCAAATATCGATCACCTGGTTGTAACGCTCGTTGTTGGTGATGAAGCCCATCTCGTAGTTGTTGGTTACTTCATTCACTTCCTTCTGCGCTTCGGCCAGCAAGGTTACTTTGTTGTCGGGTATCTTAACGTCGTTGAGGTTAAACGACAAGCCACCCTGGAAGGCCATTCTAAAGCCCAACGCTTTGATCTCGTCGAGGAAAGTAGCCGTCGTAGGCAGGTCGGTGAAACGAACGATGGTACCAATGAGGTCACGGAGTGACTTTTTGGTCAACAATTCGTTGATATAACCCACACGCTCCGGTATCACCTGGTTAAAGAGGATACGACCCATGGTGGTGTCGACCAACTTCATCTCAAGCGTATCGGTATCAATGTTACGTACGTTATTGCGCACTTTAACCCAGGCATGGAGGGCTACACGGCCTTCGTTGTAAGCGATAATCGCTTCTTCGGCCGAGTAAAACTTCAAACCTTCACCGATAACAGTTTCTTTTTCGGTGCTCTTGCGGCCTTTGGTGATGTAATACAGACCCAATACCATATCCTGTGAAGGAACGGTAATCGGACTTCCGTTGGCCGGGTTGAGGATGTTGTGTGATGCAAGCATCAACAACTGTGCTTCCAAAATCGCTGCATGACCGAGCGGTACATGTACCGCCATCTGGTCACCGTCAAAGTCGGCGTTGAAGGCCGTACATACGAGCGGGTGCAACTGAATGGCTTTACCTTCGATCATTTTCGGTTGGAAAGCCTGGATACCCAAACGGTGGAGTGTTGGGGCACGGTTGAGGAGTACCGGGTGTCCTTTGAGGACGTTCTCGAGTATATCCCAAACCACAGGATCCTTGCGGTCAACGATCTTTTTGGCAGATTTTACGGTCTTTACAATACCGCGCTCAATCATCTTGCGGATAACGAACGGTTTGTAGAGTTCCGCAGCCATGTCCTTAGGTAATCCACATTCGTGGAGTTTCATCTCAGGACCTACTACGATAACCGAACGACCGGAATAGTCGACACGTTTACCGAGCAAGTTCTGACGGAAACGACCCTGTTTACCTTTGAGCATATCGCTCAACGATTTGAGGGCACGGTTACCTTCGGCTTTAACGGCATTAATTTTACGGCTGTTGTCGAAAAGCGAATCAACCGCTTCCTGCAACATACGTTTTTCGTTACGGAGGATAACATCCGGCGCTTTGATTTCCATCAGGCGCTTCAAACGGTTGTTCCGGATGATTACACGACGATAGAGATCGTTTAAGTCGGAAGTCGCGAAACGACCACCTTCCAAAGGCACCAGCGGACGTAATTCCGGCGGAATCACAGGAACCATCTTCACGATCATCCACTCGGGACGGTTTACACCGGTCTCGTTGGCGCCACGGAAGGCTTCTACGATTTTCAAACGTTTGAGGGCTTCGGTTTTACGCTGCTGCGATGTTTCGGTAGCCGCCTGGTGACGCAAAGCATAGCTCAGGTCGTCGAGGTTGATACGCGATAACAAATCGTGCAGGGCATCCGCACCCATCTTCGCGATGAATTTATTCGGATCCTGGTCATCGAGCATGTGGTTTTCACGCGGCAATGAATCGATGATATCGAGATATTCTTCCTCGGTGAGGAAGTCCATACGTTTGATACCGTCGGCTTCTTTGATACCAGCCTGAATAACTACATAACGCTCGTAATAAATGATGGTGTCGAGTTTTTTGCTCGGCAAGCCCAACAGATATCCGATTTTGTTCGGAAGTGAACGGAAATACCAGATGTGTGCAACGGGAACCACCAATTTGATGTGACCCATACGCTCACGACGTACTTTTTTCTCGGTAACTTCTACACCACAACGGTCACATACGATACCCTTATAACGGATACGTTTGTATTTACCGCAATGACATTCGTAGTCTTTTACCGGACCAAAAATGCGCTCGCAAAACAATCCACCCATCTCCGGCTTATAGGTCCGGTAATTGATAGTTTCTGGTTTCACAACTTCACCGAACGAACGATCCAGTATCGACTCTGGCGAAGCCAGGCCGATACGGATTTTCGTGAAGTTACTTTTGAGTTTAAACTCTTTTTTATACGACATATGGGGATGCCTCCTGATTAATCAAGTGATACATCTAAGCACAAACCACGGAGTTCGTGCAGCAATACATTGAACGACTCTGGTACGCTCGGAACCGGCAGGTTGTCGCCTTTGACGATAGCCTCATAAGTTTTCGCACGGCCGATGATATCGTCCGACTTAACCGTAAGTACTTCCTGGAGGATGTTGGCAGCACCGAATGCTTCGAGTGCCCATACTTCCATCTCACCAAAACGCTGACCACCAAACTGTGCTTTACCACCCAATGGCTGCTGGGTAATGAGTGAGTATGGTCCGATTGAACGGGCGTGCATCTTATCATCAACCATGTGGCCCAGTTTAAGCATATAAATTACACCTACTGTGGTTTTTTGGTCGAAACGACGACCGGTCTGGCCATCGTGGAGATAAGTTGCTCCGAGATCCGGTACACCTGCTTTTTCGGTATAAGAAAGCACCTCTTCGAGGCTCGCACCGTCGAAAATCGGGGTAGCAAACTTCAAACCAAGCTCCATACCGGCCCAGCCCAATACCGACTCATAAATCTGACCCAGGTTCATACGCGATGGTACGCCGAGGGGGTTCAATACGATGTCGACTATGGTGCCATTGGCTAAGAAAGGCATGTCCTCGTCGCGTACGATACGGGCAACAATACCCTTGTTACCGTGACGACCGGCCATTTTATCACCCACACGCAGTTTACGTTTTTGAGCTACATAAACTTTAGCGAGTTGGAGGATGCCCGAAGGCAGCTCGTCACCCACCTGTATGGCGAATTTTTTGCGCTTCACTTCGCCGAGTATCTCAGATACACGAACCAGGTAGTTTTTCAGGAGTTCTTTAACCTGCTCGCTTTTGTCCTTGTCGGTCAACCAGCCATCGGGATTAACGATGCTGTAGTCGATTTCGGTCAGACTCTTTTTCGTGAATTTGGTACCTTTAGGTACCACTTCATCGCGATAGGTATTGGTAACACCCTGTGAAACTTTGCCTTCAACTAGTGAAAGTAATTTTTCGATGAGGATATTGCGGACAACGTCTACCTCGCGGTTGTACTCAGCATCCAGTTTTTCAACCAGTACCTTTTCTTCCTGCTTGGCCATTTTGTCCTTCTTCACACGAGAGAAGAGTTTTTTATCGATTACAACACCGGTCATCGACGGTGGAACACGCAATGAAGCGTCTTTCACGTCACCTGCTTTGTCACCAAAGATGGCGCGCAACAGTTTTTCTTCCGGCGAAGGATCGCTCTCACCTTTCGGTGTGATTTTACCAATGAGGATGTCCCCTTCTTTTACATGGGCACCCACGCGGATGATACCATGCTCGTCGAGGTCCTTAGTGGCTTCTTCGCTCACATTCGGGATATCGGCAGTTAATTCCTCTTCACCTCTTTTGGTATCACGCACCTGGAGTTCAAACTCTTCGATGTGGATAGAAGTGTACAGGTCTTCACGTACCACACGCTCCGAAATCACGATGGCATCCTCGAAGTTGTAACCCTGCCATGGCATGAATGCCACTTTCAAGTTGCGTCCGAGTGCCAGCTCGCCTTTCTGCGTGCCGTAACCTTCTACCAATACTTCGTCTTTCACAACACGCTGACCTTTTCTTACGATAGGCTTGTGGTTGATCGAGGTATATTGGTTGGTTTTGCGGAATTTGGTGAGATAATAGGTTTTTGCGTCGCCATTGAAGCTTACCAAACGATCGTCATCGTTACGGTCGTAACGGATGGTGATCATTTTGGCATCTACAAATTCAACCACACCCGCACCTTCAGCAGTCAAAAGTGCGCGTGAATCGCGGGCAACACGGCCTTCAAGACCAGTACCTACAATTGGCGACTCCGGACGGAGCAAAGGAACAGCCTGACGTTGCATATTCGAACCCATCAGGGCACGGTTGGCATCATCATGCTCGAGGAATGGAATCAAAGAAGCGGCAATACCTACAATCTGGTTAGGGGCAACGTCCATGAACTGAACTTCACCGGGAACTACGATTGGGAAATCACCCATCAGGCGACATTTCACCAGATCGCGCTCAAAGTTTCCTTTGGCGTCGAATGGCGCATTGGCCTGGGCAATCATACGCTCGTCTTCGTCTTCAGCACTGAGGAAAATAACATTTTTCTCAATCTGAACACGGCCATTTTCTACCTGACGGTAAGGGGTTTCAATGAAGCCCATGGCGTTGATCTTGGCATGTACGCAAAGCGACGAAATCAAACCGATATTCGGTCCCTCCGGTGTTTCGATGGTACACAAACGCCCGTAGTGGGTGTAGTGTACGTCACGCACCTCAAAACCGGCACGCTCACGCGACAGACCACCGGGTCCGAGGGCGGAAAGACGACGCTTGTGCGTTATCTCTGCCAACGGATTGGTCTGGTCCATAAACTGGCTCAGCTGATTGGTTCCGAAGAAACTGTTAATAACCGAACTCAGGGTACGGGCATTAATCAGATCGGCCGGGGTAAACACCTCGTTATCGCGTATGTTCATCCGCTCGCGGATGGTACGGGCCATACGGGCCAGTCCCACACCAAATTGCGAATACAACTGCTCACCTACAGTCCGCACACGACGGTTACTGAGGTGGTCAATATCATCCACGTCGGCTTTTGAGTTCGACAGCTGAATGAGGTATTTTACGATTTCGATAATGTCTTCACGGGTCAATACACGTACTTCCGTAGCAGAGTTTAAGCCCAGCTTGCGGTTGATACGGTAACGGCCCACTTCACCCAGGTCATAACGTTTGTCGGAGAAGAACAGCTTGTCGATGATCTGACGTGCCGAATCTTCATCTGGTGGCTCGGCATTCCGCAATTGACGGTAAATGTGCTCGAGGGCCTCCTTTTCCGAGTTGGATGTATCTTTTTGAAGGGTGTTATAGATGATAGAATAATCACCATGGAGATTTTCATCCTTGTGCAGGATGATGCTTTTCACGCCCGCATCAACGATCATATCGATCATCTCATCTTCGAGCAATGTATCGCGCTCCAGAATGATTTCATTCCGGTTGATAGAAACTACCTCACCGGTATCTTCATCTACAAAGTCTTCGATCCACGTTTTCAAAACCCGGGCAGCTAAACGACGACCCACAACTTTCTTGAGGCCTGCTTTGCTTACCTTGATCTCGTCTGCGAGGTCAAAGATGTTAAGGATGTCCTTGTCCGAATCGTACCCGATGGCGCGCAACAATGTCGTTACCGGAAACTTCTTCTTACGGTCGATATAGGCATACATCACATTGTTCACATCGGTCGCGAATTCAATCCACGAGCCTTTGAACGGAATGATACGGGCCGAATACAATTTCGAACCGTTGGTATGCACCGTCTGACCAAAGAATACGCCCGGTGAACGATGCAACTGAGACACAATTACGCGCTCAGCTCCGTTGATCACGAAGGTACCTTTAGGAGTCATGTACGGGATAGTTCCCAAATACACGTCCTGAACGATGGTTTCGAAGTCCTCATGCTCCACGTCGTTACACGACAGGCGCAATTTGGCCTTCAAAGGCACTGAATAGGTCAGGCCTCTTTCGATACACTCTTCTATGGTGTAGCGAGGTGGGTCCACGAAATAATCGAGGAACTCCAAAACGAAGTTATTTCGTGCATCGGTAATTGGGAAATTTTCCGCAAAAACCTTGAACAAACCTTCGTTGCGACGATTTTCCTGCAAGGTATCAAGCTGGAAAAAGTCTTTAAACGACTTGATCTGGATTTCCAGAAAGTCGGGATATTCGATCGCCGACGCGATGGACGCGAAGTTGATCCTACCCTCTGGTGTGATGTTGGCAGCCAAAGAATTGATGTTTAGTTATACAACCGTTATCACGAACACAAATAGCCGTAGGCCTGGCAATCAACAAGGATTGCAGGCCTACAGCTTTAAAGGCTGAGGAGCCGTAATTCAAATTACTTAATCTCTACCTCAGCACCTGCTTCTTCAAGCTTAGCTTTCAAAGCCTCAGCTTCGTCTTTAGGACACTTCTCTTTTAATGCTTTTGGAGCAGCATCAACGAGTTCTTTTGCTTCTTTCAGGCCAAGACCGGTAAGGTCTTTCACCAATTTCACGATCTGGAGTTTTTGTGCACCAGCGCTTTTCAGAATCACGTCAAACTCAGTTTGCTCAGCAGCTGCAGGAGCAGCAGCACCAGCAGCAGCAGGACCGGCAACTGCAACATCTGCAGCAGCTGGCTCGATGCCATACTCGTCTTTGAGGATTTGGGCAAGTTCGTTTACTTCTTTCACAGTCAGGTTAACCAACTGGTCCGCGAACGCTTTAAGATCTGCCATTGTATTAAAAATTTAATTGTTTTTGTTTTTGTTAATTTCTCTCTTGTAATGTTTTGACGATACCCGCCAGTTTGCCACCGCTCGACTGCAAAGCCGAAATCACATTGCGTGCTGGTGACTGGAGTGTAAAGATGATACCTGCGATCAATTCTTCTTTAGATTTGAGGCTGGTAAGTGCGTCGAGTTGGTCGTCGCCGGTATAGATCGCGCTGTCAATGTAGGCAGCTTTCAAAATCGGCTTGTCGGTACCACCTGTACGGAACTCCTTCAACAGACGGGCCGGGATATTACCCTGCTCGGCAAACATGATGGAGGTTGGTCCTTTTAATGCTGGAAACAACGGAGTATAACCATCGTTAAGGCTTTCCATAGCTTTTTGTAGCAAGGTGTTCTTGACTACCTTGAATTCTACACCGCGCTTGTAGCACAGGCCACGGAAACGGTTGATGGTTTCCACCGGCAGATTGCTGGCGTCGGTAATGTAGAAAAACGGGCTTTTGGATAACTTATCGGCCAGTTCCTGAATAACTACTGCTTTTTCTTCTCTGGTCATGATCAGATCCCCGCGATTGATTTCGTGTCAATGTTGATACCCGGACTCATGGTTGAGCTCATAAAGACGCTCTTTACATAAGTTCCTTTTGCAGCTGAAGGCTTCAAGCGCACAATGGTTTGAAGCAGCTCTAAAGCGTTTTCTTCCAGCTGTGCAGGCGTGAATGATGCCTTGCCAATAGCAGAATGTACAATACCGAACTTGTCTACTTTGAAGTCGATTTTGCCACCCTTTACATCGGTAACCGCTTGCCCAACGTTGTCGGTTACGGTGCCTGTCTTCGGGTTAGGCATCAGACCACGGGGGCCCAATACACGACCCAAACGACCGACTTTCGCCATAACGCTTGGTTGAGTAATGATTACATCGACGTCAGTCCATCCACCCTCGATTTTTTGGATGAACTCGTCCAGTCCTACGAAGTCAGCTCCGGCCGCTTTGGCCTCGGCTTCCTTGTCTGGGGTGCATAACACGAGTACTCGTGCTACTTTTCCGGTCCCATGAGGAAGGGTTACCGTACCCCTAACCATTTGGTTAGCTTTGCGTGGGTCCACTCCGAGCCTCACGTTCAAATCCACCGATGGGTCAAACTTAGTAAAGGTAATTTCCTTCACCAGGCTCGTCGCTTCGGTAAGCTTGTACGCCTTGGTACGGTCGAACTTTGCGTTCGCCAACTTTTGATTTTTGGTCAATCTAGCCACTCTATAAATTAATAGTGTTTTCTACTTATTCCCAGGGTGCTGCCCCGGTTACATTCAGGCCCATGCTGCGTGCAGTACCGGCAACCATTTTCATGGCCGACTCTACCTTAAAAGCATTCATGTCCTGCATTTTGTCTTCGGCGATCGCTTTCACCTGTTCCCAGCTTACCGATCCTACTTTGAGGCGGTTAGGTTGGGTAGAACCCTTCTGGATTTTAGAAGCTTCCATCAACTGGATAGCCACCGGAGGGGTTTTAACGATGAAGTCGAACGACTTGTCTGAATATACCGTGATCACCACTGGTAATACTTTGCCCGCTTTCTCCTGGGTTCTGGCATTAAACTGCTTACAGAATTCCATGATATTCACACCTTTAGAACCAAGTGCTGGTCCTACCGGAGGAGCCGGGTTCGCTGCGCCGCCCTTGATCTGGAGCTTAATAAACGCGCTGATTTCCTTTGCCATTTTTGTATCTGATTAGGATATTTTCTCTACCTGCATATAATTCAGCTCAATCGGTGTGCGTCGACCAAAAATCTTCACCATCACCTTGAGCTTCTTTTTCTCTTCGTTTACTTCTTCGATTACGCCTGTGAATTCGTTGAACGGACCGTCCATCACTTTCACCGACTCACCAATGGTAAACGGATTCGACATTACTTCACCCGCTTCGGTCATTTCATCGACCTTACCGAGGATTTTGTTCACTTCCGACTCGCGCAGTGGTGTTGGATTATCACCACCTAAAAAGCCGATTACATTGGGGATACCGATGATGGTCGATACGAGATCGGGGTTCATCGCAGCCTCAATGAGGATATAGCCGGGAAAGAAGTTGCGTTCTTTCACAACCTTTTTACCATTCCGCAACTGCAGTACTTTCTCCATCGGAATGAGGATCTGAGGAATCAGATCGGCCAAACCGAGACGGTTAATTTCGTACTCCAGGTACTCTTTCGATTTACGCTCTTTGCCACTGATGGCGCGCACTACATACCACTTATACTCCATGCCGGCCACGCCTTATTGGAAGAGGTGATAAAAAGCACTCAAGACATTCGAAAAAGCAACGTCCATGAGATAAATGACAATAGAAAAGATGAGCGAAGCCACGAGGACAACGATCAAACTGCTCTGAAGTTCTTCCCAAGTCGGCCAACTTACCTTGTGCAGGAGTTCGTTGGTGGCTTCTTTGACGTATAAACGAATCTTATTCATGTTTCCTTTCAGCTGTACAATTCAACTTTAGTTGCGGTATTTGCCGCTTCTGCCATCGTTTTGTTCTTTTCTTTCTTTCGGCACGGGTGGAGAGACTCGAACTCCCAGCCTGCGGTTTTGGAGACCGCTGCTCTGCCAATTGAGCTACACCCGTATAGACAGGGAAAACTCTCCCCGTTCAGGGAGAGTTTTCCGCAATCTGATTTACGTTTTAATTAAGCGAGAATCTCAGTCACTTGACCGGCACCTACGGTACGGCCACCTTCGCGGATCGCGAAACGAAGACCTTTTTCCATAGCGATAGGAGAGATCAATTTCACGGTGATGGTGATGTTATCGCCAGGCATGATCATTTCAACACCATCTGGCAGGCTGATTTCGCCTGTAACGTCAGTGGTACGGAAATAGAACTGTGGACGGTATTTGTTGAAGAATGGTGTGTGACGACCACCCTCTTCTTTCGACAATACGTAAACTTCAGCCTTGAACTCATGGTGAGGTTTCACCGAACCTGGCTTACAGATTACCATACCGCGACGGATATCGGTTTTTTCAATACCACGGAGGAGGAGACCGGTGTTGTCACCAGCTTCACCGCGATCCAAAATTTTGCGGAACATCTCAACACCTGTAACGGTTGATTTGAGGTTTTCTGCACCCATACCGATGATGTCAACTGGATCACCCGAGTTGATTACACCACGCTCGATACGACCGGTAGCAACTGTACCACGACCTGTGATTGAGAATACGTCCTCAACCGGCATCAGGAATGGCAGGTCAACCATACGTGGAGGAATTGGAATGTAGTTGTCTACAGACGCCATCAACTCGAGAACGGTATCAACCCACTTCGGCTCGCCGTTGAGGGCACCGAGTGCTGAACCACGGATTACAGGGATATCATCACCTGGGAATTCGTAGAATGAAAGGAGTTCACGAACTTCCATTTCAACGAGGTCTAACAATTCTGGATCGTCAACCATGTCAACTTTGTTCATGAATACTACCAGGGCAGGAACACCTACCTGGCGAGCGAGCAGAATGTGCTCACGTGTTTGTGGCATCGGACCGTCGGTAGCAGCTACAACGATGATAGCGCCATCCATTTGGGCAGCACCCGTAACCATGTTTTTCACATAGTCAGCGTGGCCCGGACAGTCTACGTGTGCGTAGTGACGATCTTGGGTCTGATATTCAACGTGTGCGGTATTGATGGTAATACCACGCTCTTTTTCTTCAGGAGCCGAGTCAATCGATTCGAAAGAACGAGCTTCTGACCAACCTTTTTCTGCCAGCACCTTAGTGATGGCGGCGGTGAGGGTTGTCTTACCGTGGTCAACGTGACCGATGGTACCGATGTTTAAGTGCGGTTTGGAGCGGTCAAATTTTTCCTTTGCCATTTGTAGTCTTATTTAGTTTGTCCTGTGTATGTTTCATTTTCACCGTTGCCGGAAGCGTTCTGGTAGATTGGTCAGCTTCTTTTCCGTTAACTGCTTGAGCCGTTGAACAGAATTGAACTGTCGACCTCTTCCTTACCAAGGAAGTGCTCTACCACTGAGCTACAACGGCAATCTTTGTGACTTTCCTCCCGTCTGGAGTCTGGTCCCGGTTGTGATCCGGTGTATTCTTTTTTCGGGTTGGCCCGAAGGTTTTGAGCGGGAGACGAGGCTCGAACTCGCGACCTATAGCTTGGAAGGCTATCGCTCTACCAACTGAGCTACTCCCGCTTTTGCAGCTTGCGCTACATTTGCTTTCGGCAAATTGGTGGGGAGAGAAGGATTCGAACCTTCGAAGATTTCTCAACCGAGTTACAGTCGGTCCCATTTGGCCACTCTGGTATCTCCCCATCAATGAGCCTCCTGCCGGATTCGAACCAGCGACCTACTGATTACAAATCAGTTGCTCTACCAACTGAGCTAAGGAGGCAAACGCCCACTAAAAGAACATTCCTTTCCGGCTTCCACCCAGGGGTACCCGCCAAAAAGGAATGCAAATGTACTAATAAATCGGACTAGTCAATAGCCCTTTGAAAAAAAATACAGGAAATCCCTGACTTAATCTTTCAGCTTTCCAATCTGCTTGCGCAACGATTCTACGGCGAGGTCGGTCGCTTCTTCGAAGGTTTTACATTGTTCTTTGGCAAAAAGCGTTTTGCCGGGGAGATTCATTTTGATCTCCGTGATTTTATTGGCACTGTCTCCGGCATTTTCAACGCGGAGAAATATATCGGAACTCACTACTTTGTTGTTGTAGGTTTCGAGTTTGGCGACTTTCTTTTTAACGAATTCGGTGAGCTTCACATCGGCATCGAAGTGAATGGATTGGATGTTAATGTCCATGATTTTTCTCCTTTTTTAGGCTTTGGGGTGAGACTTACGATATACTTCTTTCAGCTTTTCTACGCTGTTGTGCGTATAAACCTGGGTTGCAGCGAGACTGGTATGGCCCAGCAGTTCCTTTACAGCATTCAGATCGGCACCCTGGTCGAGCATATGTGTGGCGAAGGTGTGACGTAAAACGTGGGGACTCCGCTGCGACAATGTGCTTACCTGACTCAGATAATGGTGCACAGTTTTGTAGATGAGTGCCGGATACATTTTTTCGCCTTTTTCCGTCAAAAATAGCCATTCGGGTGCTTCGCTAAAGGCCGCTGCCCTGCCCTGTAAATATAGCCTTAATTGATCGCGTAGCAAAGTATGAAAGGGGATAATCCGCTCTTTATTGCGTTTTCCAAGCACTTTAATTTGCTGTTGCTGCAAATCCAGATCCCCCAATTTGAGCCCTTGTAATTCGGAAGCCCTTATGCCACAGCCATAAAACAGTTCGAGTATGGTTTTATCGCGCAGACCGGCAAAACCTTCCGGAAAGGGAATGTCGTCGAGCAGGCGATCCATACTTGGCCCATCTACCACCATGGGCAAACGTTTGGGCACCTTCGGACGCACTATTCGCACCGTAGGGTCGTGCTGGATGAGGCCTTGCCGCTGCATAAACTTATAATAGGCCTTCAGCGTCGATACCTTGCGGTTGATAGAGCGCGCTACCAACCCCGACGACAATAAAAAAACCATCCAGGAGCGAATGTGCGCATGCACTACTTCCTGAATGGTAGTTATTTCGTAGGTCACCGCGAGGTAACCGTAAAAATCGTTCAAGTCTCCCGCATAAGCGGAAACTGTATGGCCCGACGCGCGCTTTTCAAAGCGCAGGTAATTCAAAAAACTTTCAAACTCGCTCACTGCCATCTCAGCAGCAAGATACGTATTTGGAGCTTAGATTGCCTCGCTTTGCTGCATCATCTGGCGATAAGCAGCGCGGAGTACCTGTTGGCGGCGGACGATAGATGGCTTTTCAAATGCCTGACGACCACGGAGTTCTTTTAAAACACCTGTCTTTTCAAACTTCTTTTTGAAGCGCTTCAGCGCTTTGTCAATCGACTCGTTCTCTTTAACCTCAATTTTGATCATGTTGCTTTTTTGAGAGGGGCAAAGGTAGTGATAAAAATGAAAAATACAATTACTTGAGGATGTTCCTGGCAATAACTAATTTTTGTATTTCTGAAGTACCCTCGCCTATGGTACATAGTTTAGAATCGCGGTAATATTTCTCCGCAGGAAAATCTTTGGTGTAGCCGTAGCCGCCGAATATCTGTACGCCTTCAACAGAGGCCCGTACAGCCACTTCAGAGGCATAGTACTTCGCCATGGCCGACTCAGTTGTTACCGGCTTGCCTTGGTTCTTTAAATCGGCCGCACGATAGGTGAGCAATTCAGCAGCTGCAATCTCGGTGGCAATATCCGCAAGTTTAAAGGAGATGCCCTGAAACTCACTGATGGGTTTGCCAAACTGCTCGCGTTCTTTCGAATATTTGAGCGCCGCTTCGTAAGCTCCTTTGGCGATACCGAGCGATAATGACGCGATGCTGATGCGACCGCCATCCAATATTTTCATAGCCTGTATGAAGCCATCACCGACCTGACCTAGAATATTGTCCTTATGAACACGACAATTGTCGAATAATAATTCGGTTGTTTCTGAGGCGCGCATGCCTAATTTATTCTCTTTGCGGCCGTGTGTGAAGCCCGGTGTGCCTTTTTCGATGACGAAGGTGGTCATGCCATGCGAATCGAGTAATTCACCGGTACGTACCATAACTACAGCCACCTGACTCGACTTACCATGGGTAATCCAGCATTTGGCACCGTTTATTACCCAATAGTCGCCATCCTGCACGGCTGTGGTCATCATACGCATGGCATCCGAACCGGTATTGGGTTCGGTCAAACCCCAGGCACCAATCCACTCAGCCGTAGCCAATTTGGGTAACCAACGTTTTTTCTGTTCTTCGTTGCCGAAAGTCAGGATGTGGCCCGTACACAATGAATTATGCGCCGCCATCGACAGTCCGATAGAACCATCAATTTTTGAAAGCTCTGTGATAGCAGTAACATATTCGAGATAACCAAAACCGGCACCGCCATATTCTTCAGGCACTAAAACCCCCATCAAACCTAATTTGCCCAGTTCTTTGAATAATTGCACCGGAAACTCCTGACTTTCATCCCACTCCATCATATGGGGTTTGATGTGTTTTTCGCCAAAACTGCGAATCATTTCAGCGATCATTTGTTGGTTTTCGGTTTGCGCAAAATTCATACAATCGAGTTTTTTAGAATAAGAAGGTCTTCCGGCCAACTTTTGTTTTTAGGTTGCCAAAATTAAGGATAAAGGGGTGAGTTGCGCCTGTCACCATTGCAGGTAAGGCGCAATTTGCAAAACGGTAGAACTATCCATACCATATACTGCTGATAAATCGGCTATACTCTTAAAGTAGCCATGTTGTTCACGGTAGGCAATCAATCGTTTGGCGCGCGGGAAACCGAGTACAGGATGACGCCCTAAAACAGTCACATCGGCCTTATTTATAGGAAGTTTCACCACCTGGGCTGGGTTCAAAACGATGTACGGCGACCAGCTCGCCAAACGGGCACTGTCGACACCGTAAATCTGTAAAAGTTGTTCTGTATTGAACCATCCACCACAACGGGAACGGGCTTGTAATATGCGACTGGCATAACCCGGACCGATGCCGGGAACTGTGAGTAATTGTAATGAATCGGCTGAGTTCAGGTCGACCTGCACGATGTTTTTAGCCGGTTTTTCAAATTTGGACTTCGCCTCAACTGCATTCGCTTGCACGATTTGCACATATGGCAGCAATCGGTCGGCATCGGCCTTGCGTAAGGCATAAAGTTTTCGGATGTCATCCGGCTTTTTGAACTTCCCACCCTTTTCCCGGAAACGTAACCAACTTTCGGCGGTTTTGTCGCTTAAGCCTAACGCCAACAAACCACTTTTATCGATGGTATTGGGGTCGAAAGGCTGGAGTTGACTAGCTACTGCTGTTGACTTTTCTACCTCCTTCTCCTCTGATTTGGCCGACTCGGCCGCTTGCAGACTATCGAGTACTGCCAGTAAGGCGGCATCGGGTTTATCAGTAAGCTGGCGGTCAGGACTGAGCCAACCTGGCAGAAA
>Ga0172380_10005913_pt1 | contig 14528 bp, 16 predicted proteins | sample Leawe162metaG_FD_119747 | JGI IMG/M metagenome (GOLD analysis project Ga0172380, IMG submission 119747) | Leachate microbial communities from a municipal landfill in Southern Ontario, Canada - Leachate well 162 metaG | ecosystem: Engineered > Solid waste > Landfill > Unclassified | place...
ATTTTGCAGGTACTAGATCACGAAAAGTGCGCGGCGCAGTTGGGACTGAAATAGGTAATTATTATGCATGTGCAGATTGTAAAGGTGTATTTGATCAAAAAACTCATCAAAAGGTTGCTACGCCTGATATTTCTAAATTTGAAAAATTTGCAATTTGTGCAGAATGTGAACAAATGGGAGTAAATAAAATGGCGAAAGATACAGAATCTAAAGTTCAGAATGATCTAGAAAATGAAAAGAAAAGTATTACTGCGGCAAATGAAGAAGGTGCAGATTTAGGTCTCCCAACAACTTCTGAATTTACCGGAGATAAAGATGTTAAAGCGCGTGAAGGTGAAACAGATCTTTATCATGATTGGGCCAGTAAGGGCGCTAAATTAATTGCAGGTGAAAAGGAATATAGACCGATGGGAACAATTTTTATCGATGCTGTTGTGGCGAAAAAAAGTTTAAGTGATCGTTCCGCACGCGTTAAGGAACTTAAAACAAGCGTAATTACTTTACTTAATCGCGTAAAACTTGCTCTAGAATCTCCTAAAGATTTTGTCAAAGAAATGCAAGGTCCTGGCGGAGCAGGTCCAGGAGCAGGTCCAGGAGCAGGTCCAGGAGCAGGTCCAGGAGCAGGTCCAGAATTAATGGGCGGACCTCCGGCGATAATGCCTAAGATGGAAGGCGCTGCAATTGAAATTTCGTTGAAATCTGCAGATATTCCAACAGTTCTTGAAAATTCTAAAGAAGATCTTTCAATGATTAAAGATGATCTTGAAGAAGTTGCAAATATGTTAGAAGGTAAAGAAGATGAAGCAAAAGAAGCTCTCGCAAATCGGTTGAGATGGGGTAAACGTAATGCATTTGGTGCAAAAAAACTTGCTGAAGATGCAGATGCAGTTATTGAAGAAGCAGTTTCCGCGGTTGAAGATGCGATTGCTAAGCTCGATCAAGCTTGTGATATTTATAGTGGTGAAGAAAAGACTGATGAAAAACCAAAGGAATTAAAGGAACCTGCGAAATCAAAGGAACCTGAAAAAGATAAATTAAATAAATCTAATATTGAAGGAGAAAAAGACATGTCGAAGGAGGCACGTTTGGAGATAACCGATGCGAACATCGGATTACTTCAGAAACTTACAGGTATTATTTCAAAGTCTTTAGTAACTACTGCTAAAGATGAAATGGAAGAGAAAGAAGAGAAGAAAGAAGAAGCAAAAGAAGAGAAGAAAGAAGAGAAGAAAGAAGAGAAGAAAGAAGAAAAGAAAGAAGAAAAGAAAGCTGCTGCCATGCCGCCAACCGGTGCTCGTGATCCGGGCAACTATGGAGAAGCGGGCGCAGTCGAATCCGTTGAAATGAATGCTTGGTGGAAAGATATGTATCCCGAATACCAGCGCATGAAAGGTGAAGAACGTAGTAAGAGTTTAAATGATCCTGAAACAAAAGTAGAATTGTTAACAGGTTCTCTTACAGGCGGTGAAGATGCTTCTGCTGATAAGCGTGCTGGCGAAGCCCCTAAAGCACCGACGGTTTATTCGGGTGCAGTTATAGTAAGAAAGTTTGCAAATGCATGGGAACCCCGTAAAACTTTTTACGGCGTGGTTAAAATGGCAGATGATGGCGCTGTAGAGTCATTTGTTGCGGATTTCAACGATGTTGCCGGTACAGAAGGCGGCTCACAAGAGTTTGGGATTTTTACTTCTGATGACTACGCGACTGAAATTGTAAATTCAGTAAAACAAACTGGTGTGGAAGCGACTCGAAAGCTGATGAATGGTAAAGTAGCACAATTGGAAGGTATTACTCCTGGTAAAACCTCTAAAACTCCAAATGCACTTTATGATACTCAAGAATCTGAAAAAGATTCCAATAAGGAACGTCCGGGCATGCGTCCTGAAGCTAAAGACGGTCATAAATCGGATGATAAATATTATGGCCGGGCATTTGGGGATAAGGAATATGCATCTGCATTGAAAAATGCAAATACTAAGATTGCATCATTGGAACAGAAGGTTTCAGACTATGAACTTGAGAAGAAATCTGATTTAATTGCTAAACGTGCGTTACATTTAGCAAGAATTGCGTCTTCTCGTGGCGTTTGTCCATTTGATTTATCAAGCATTCAAAAACAAGCAATGGAATATATTCAACTAGATGAAAGAGGTTTGAATGCGGTTAAAGCTAATTTGGAAAAACTCCCGGTCGTGAATCAGCGCTCTCTCGAAGCTTATCAAATCCCTGAAGCGGAAGAAATGGGTTCGGGGGTTGTGCACAATAATCTCAGTGCCGTTCGCGATACTCGGTATGATGGACATAAAGCTGAAGATATTGCTCCAGAAGGAATTCAAGATTCTGTTCATCAAAATGCTAAGATTACGGCATCGCAACAAGAAAAAATTCGCAAACAGGCACATGATGTTGTACCGCAAATGCATGCTGATGGCGGTACAGTTCAAGGGGATAATGGTATCCCCGATGTTACTAGACATTTTAACACGATAGAAAATCGGTTGAGACGTGTAGGAAAGTTGGCGGAATACCAGCATCTTTTACGCTCAAACCGACGTCATTAACGTTTAACGTTTTCCCAAGGAGGTTTAGTCTAAATGGCTAACACTATTACTTTGAGAGGACACTTCGGCATTAAACAGTCGTTTAACGTTGCGTCTACGTATAGTTCTACTACTGGTTTGTATGCTCCTACGGCATCGTGGGTCGCCGGACAACTTTTTGTCATCGGCACGGCATCAACTTCATTAGTAGATGAGTACGTAGTAAAATGTTCAACGTCTGGATCTGCGGTCCTTGGAGTAGCTCTTGAGAACAGTGCGGATGCATCTACTGCTGTTGCAGGTATGGCGCAACCGTCAGGTTCTAAAGTAACTATTCTTCATGGCCACAGCAAGTTCGAAGTGAAGAACGGATCCGCTAATGGATGCTACGAATCAGAAATTGATGAAAATACTTCATTGATGACTCTGTTGTACGCTTCCAGTAACGGTAAGTTCGCTAAGACAGCGGGCAGCGGCCACGCAATTGGTTTCTTAACCAAAGCTCCGTCTGCTTCAAACAGTTACACAATTGGAGTCGTTTTATTCGGCTAATTAGGAGGTTAGTACTTTATTATGAAAAAGAATGCAAGTGCATACCCGCCCGGATATCAGCAGAAAACTGCGACTCCTGAAGCGGGGTTTGGTGTGGAGAAGACAGCTGACTTCTCAACAACTGATCCATATACGCAGTATACAGATGCTGCCGAGGCGGATCAGATTTTTACGCTTTTGCAATCGGAAGCAGGGCGCCAGGCATTAGGTGCTCAAATGGCGATTCCTATTCGTACCCAGCTCGATTACCAGGGCATGGCGCGTAGATTTTTCGAGATCGACGTTCTAGGTCAGGGACAAATTGCGCGGTACGATCGGGATATTAACGCATTCGCGGCCACAGTAACTAAGAAAGGTGAGTCTGTTCAGTTTATTGTTGAAGGCGCATACGTTGAGCCCGTAACGTGGGAAATTTTTGCTCCCGCGGCAATTCGGTTGAAAGAAATCCAACAGCGTCGTTTCAATGTTCTCGATCGTATGCAGGAGAGAATCCGTATTGCGGTCCAGATCGAAGAAGACACGCAATTCTTGGCCCTCACTGAAACGGTCGTGTCTAACAACACGTCCAACAACCCGATTACTACTTCTACTGCGGGCGCATCTAAGGATTTCTATAATCAACTTTCTGCGGAAATTATGAAGTGGGATTTGCCCGCTTATGCGTACTTGATGAATTTCAAGACGTTCAGTCATTTCCGTTCATGGCGTCGTAATGACGTTGATCCTGTAACCCAACGTGAAATTTGGCAAACTGGATTATTTGGTAGTCTTTGGGGAGTCGATATCATTGTCTCCCGTTTGGTTCCAAATAACTGGGTCTATTGCTATTCTGAGCCGCGGTTTACAGGTGTATTACCTGTTCGTACTGATTTGATTCTTCTTCCGGATGATACGCCGAAGGAAGCATTGATCGGTTATGTCGGGTACGAAGAAATCGGTATGTTGATTGTTAATTCGAATAGTGTCGCCCGCGGGTCATTTAGTGGTTTTATTTCTACTGGTGTTGCTTAATCGTTGTTGAATAAGTAAAGAGGGGGGTAATTCCCCCTCTTTACCGTTAAGAAAGGATTTTATAGAATGGCGGAGTCCAAGGAGAAATTAAGTAAGATTATGAATCGTCTTCGGGCTAGATTATTTAATCACTTTGAAGCAATGGGTCTTACGGAGGAACAGCTTAAGGCGCATAAGCAAGCAGTGAAAGATATTACATCATCTACTTGGAACGATTTAGATGTTCTTTTAAATGATGAAAGGGGAAGTAAGTAATGTTAAATTCTGATGAAGAAAAGGCTATTATAGTTGTAGCTAGTCCCGGTTATCAAGTTCTCTTGAATGTTGGAAATGATTGTCTTACAATTGATGCATTTAATCCCGTTAATTTGAGTCAGTTATACAATACAGAAATTTTAAGTAAATGTGGTTCTTTAGCGACACATTTACGAGATGGGCATTTAATTATGTATACAGGTGAAAACCTTCCAAAAGATCCAAATACACAACGAATAAATGCTCTCCGTAATTCAACTGCGCAGCATATTGAAGCGCAATTTTCTCAAACTGCGCAGGATTCAAATCATCCAGATATGCAAATAGAAACTAAAGCGGTTAATGTTAATGAAACTAATAAAGTATCTTTGCAACAACAAGTGACTGAATCGCGAGAAGCCTCGAAAAAGGTTGAAAGTAGACTACGTGCAAATATTGCAAAAGAATATGAGCATTCTGCATCAGTTACTTCAGATCCCGCACGAACTGTGTCGGATCCGGATACAAAGGATTTACTTAAAATGAAAGTTTCATTTGATGTTGATCCTAAAGTTTTTGCTGCGAAACAAGAAGCATCTCGTAAGAAATTAGACACTATTGCGCAACAAGAAGAAGATGATGCGCAAAATGAAATTAATCAAATTGAATCAAAAGAAGAAACTGGAGGAAAATAATAAATGGCGGTAACGGTTTATTGGGTAGAATTTAACGCTGGGTATGGTGATGGTAGTACAGGGACCGCACTTGCTCAAAGTTTAAATTTTGGCAGTGTAGATCTTGCGAATTTGACTCCTGCCAGTTATCCGATCGCCGCGGGATCTAATGGTTTTGCTAAGTATATAAAGATTCATTTTTCTGGATCTTATACACAAATTAGTAATGCAAAACTTTGGAAGTCTAATGGAGCGTATAAGACTGGAGAAGCAATTAAATTCTCTGGTAATTACGTAAAAGGTACTGGTGCGCCTACTGCGACTGCTCTGCCAGCAGTTAGTGGTAAAGCAGTTCCAGATATTGCTGTGGCATCTCCGGGTAGTGCGAACGTTTGCTTACCTGATTTGACTACAGATATTTTGAAACAATCAGAACATGAAAGCTCTCCTGGGTATGCTTCAGGTGCGTATTCATCTATGATGGCGTTCCAGCTCCAAACTACTTCGAGTGCTCCGGCCGGTCCGGTTAACACAAAGACAATTTCGCTTACATACGATCGACAGTAATTGTAATACAATACGTTACCAAAATTTATATTAGATTCGAAAAGAGATACAACTGTTTTCGTTTCTAATTTTTTAGGTGGAGTAAATATGTGGAAAGCAAAGTTTAAAGATGGTTCAACTCTCCAAGAATTTGATGATTCTGGAAAAAATGAAGTACTTTTTGGAAAAGTGATGGCTCGTGTAACAGAATTAGAAACTCTTTCAATTCTTTTAACTTCTTCTAAAAGTTTTACAATTCGTTTTACCGATGGCCGATTTACCTTATCTAATAATGGTGTAGATATTCATATTTATGGATTTGATTTTCAAAAATATGATATTTTTAAATTAACGAATATACGGCCAATTTATTTTGTTCGTGAAACCGTAGATTTTAACATTGGCGCGCGTAAAGGTTTGCAAGTTGCATCTCAACCGCAGATTAATTTTATTGCATTAGGATTTCAAGCAAATTATGAGAATAAAAATATTAAACGATATTTGTTAATTTCTCCGGGTGGAGATAGTTTAATTAAGGACGAATAATGCAAATTTTATATCGGGATAAGACAGAGCGCATCTGGACAGATTTTAAAGATGAAAATGGTATTTCTATACAACCATCTGGTAGTATCACTGTAAGTATTCAATATCAAAGTGATGCGACTCCTCGAGTTGCGGCTGCAGTAGCTACGCATTATGCTAACGGGCAATATTTTTACGAGATTGATGTAGATAGTACTTGGCCATATGGGTATTATGGTGCATTTTGGCAAGCGGATCAATCTGGATTAATTCTTGCTGCAGATGTTCCAAATGTATTTAAAATAGAAAGTACTAATGAGTCGATCATAAAAGGAATTATGCTTGAACGTGTACGGTCTCAATTATATATGCATGAAGATATGGGCGGATTTATAAATAAATTTCCACGAAATCGAGAACTATTAGATCATTTACAAACAAGCTTAAATTGGTGGAATGCTTATCCACCTGCAATAACATTTCATTCATTTCTTGATGTGCCTCAACCATATTATTCTATTATTGAAGAAGGCGCTGTTATAAATGCATTAGTTGCTATTGGGGTATTTGAAGCGGGTAAACATTTTATTTATAATGATAACGGAATTTCATTAACTCGTGATCGTAGCGGTAAATATCAAGCAATTTTTAATCAATTGATGACGAGTTATATACAAAATTTAAAAGCCATGCGTACAAAATATGCACTTGATCATGTAATCGCGCGCGGATTATTCTCTAGTACTACTGGTTTCCCGAGAAGTTTGTCTCGTGCGCTCAGAGGCGTGAGCAAGTTCGCATAGAACTTGTTGAATAACAATAAGTTAACTATACTAATAGAGATTATAGTTTTATGATAAAACAAGAAAAGTGTATAGAATTTCGTAAGTTATTTGAAGAAGGGCATCTTACTATTGTTGATATCGCGCGGATGTATAAAGTATCAGATGGTACTGTTCGTCGATCTATTGTTAGAGCAGGTGGCAATATTCCAATTCCTGTAGGACGAAAATATTCGACTGAGCTAGTTAAAAAATGGGCGGATCTTTCTGGATGTATGGGATTTACTATTGGTGAAGAGAAGCCAGCGAAAGAAAAAAGGAACTATTAGCCTTAAATAAGGATCTTCAGATGTATGGAAAACTCGCACAACAGGTTGGATTTATCACTGATCTTTCTCAATGGCAAATGAAAGTAAATCATGGAATGTATCAAGTTCCGCAGATAACCGTACAAAAACCTGAGAATAAAAATGTCTCCAATTATAAATAGTGGAAATCCTCTCTCACCGGGTGAGAATTTATTTACTGATTGTGAAATTGGATTAGATAAAGAAATTATCGCTTATATAAAGGAAAACCATACTCTTCAAGTGAGAATTGGTGCAGAACCATTTTATTTATTTCAACGAATAGATCAAGGAGAGTTAATAAGTCGTTCGGTCGTTAGATGGGCTACGGCTGCTCCACAATATTCTGCAATAATTTGGCAACCTGGAGATAGTGATACACTTCATCCAAATCATAGGATACAAACAAATCATTGGACATTATTTAATAATGCTTCTCCAATGACAAGAGTATATGATAAGGATTCTATTGCGTATGATAATGAATATGCAATAGAATTTTTACGCTCAAATTCTGAAAGTACGTTTGGAACAGTTAAAGTTTGGTTTAATAATAATTTTGTACCGACAAATGTTTCATATTCATTTCGAAATTTGTGTATTTGTGTAGATGCTACAACAGGATATCCAAATAGAGAATGTCCGCTTTGTCGTGGAACAAGTTATCCTGCAGCATTTACGCTTTATACATGTGCTGCTTCTAAATATAAACCAACAAATACAATTTTAGTACGTGTTCCTATGATAAAACAGGAAGATCCTGTGGAACAAGTTGGTAGAATTCGTAGACGTGATACATTTCATTGGACTGAAGCAGATCCATATGTTAATAATTATGATTTAATTATGGGGACAATAGGAAACGATGCGGGCGTTTTATTTGAAATTGTTCGTAAAGCGGATAGTAGATGGCGTGGAATTTTAACGCATCAAGAATTTGATACTGTACGTATTGAAGATAGCGATATTCGTTATCAACTTGCACCTATTTCAATAATTCCAAAGATAACTGAAATTGCAACAATTACATCAGATGCGGTTATTACAGTATGAGTTTAGAATTTAGACAATCGAGAGATATCAAACAAGTTTTTGTAGAATTTGTAAATAAAATCTTTCATTTAAATTCTCAATGGATAAATGTAGATACTGAAGTTATATCTGTATCTGCGGAAAATGCTCCAAATGCGTACGAACAATATCCATGGGACAATGAAAAATATCCAATAGTCGTATGTTTATCTGATGGATCTTCCGATGATCATTGGGCAATAGATTCGCGCATTGGAAATTTTTGGGAAACTTTACGTGTAGGTTCTGCTGCAAGAGATTATGTTCAACTCGGGAATAATCCAGTTGCGTTTGGAGTACATATAGATGATACTCCATTAACGCTTCGACAAGTAAAATTACCTCTTTTGTATCTTGGACCTTATGAAGAATCCGTTGGAATTACTCTTTGGTCTTCAGGCTCTTTAGGTCCTGCGGTTAAATTAGCTAGTGGAAGTATTAATCCGGGGAGAAATGCTAATTATAAATGGTACCAGACGGGCATGTATGATTTAGCTAGTGATAATGTAATACTTACGGCTAATACGAATTATTTTATTTCGGTTAAAGTATTGAGTGGTTCGTATGCATTGATGTTGGATAATGCTCCAAAACCATCAATTACACCTTTTGTAAGATATTTACAATTTAATGGTACTAATTGGAATATAGATTATACCAAAACAGGGTACGCATTATTAAACGGCCCGATTTATAGACGCCTCGGCGGTGGTCTTCAAAGTAATATTCGACTTTTTATAGAGGCAAAAGATCTTTCTACTACCCAGAAAATTGCAGAATTACTTTTTATTTATTTACACTTACAAAAGCACTCTAATGTAAAACGTAAAATTAAACAGACATTAGAATCGAATCAAACTGGGATGGAATACGATTTTGTAAGTAATTTATCTGAAAAAGGTATTTTTATTATTGATGTTAATAAAGGTGGCGAAAATGTTCGAAATCGTGGAAATGACCGCCTTTTTTCTATAGAATTGACCATTACTTGCTATAGTGCATGGACTGAGGACTTTGTACTACCTGAATTGAAGGATATAAATACAGATGATATAGGTTCTTTTTAAAACGACCTATATTATAAATGTATAGTTGGCGCTTTTGAAAATATTTTGTTTATCATAATTTTTGGAGGTTAACATGGCTTATACACCACCGAGTGTACGAGTTACAAGTATTGCGAATAGCCGAATAATTAATATTTCCGGTGATGTTCGTATTCCTGCAATTGTTGGTGAAGGTCCGTCTGTACGTACGGTCACTGATCAGGCAATTGTGCGCGGATCAGGCGCGGGCCCGGATCTTTTAAATATTACTCCAAGCGGTAGCGCAGGAACTGTAACATTAACTCGTGTATCTCCCTATCCGGGAGCAACTTCAAGCTATTCAGCTTGGGATAATCGCTATTCACTTTCTGGATCGTTTGGTGATGTTTATTGGGATCCAGGTGCAGTTCAAGGAAGTACGGCGCCGCGCCGGGGTGAAATTTATTATGTCTCATATGTTTATCCTGTGCCCGCCACTCAATTTGATCCAGTAATTTTTACGGATTCGAATGATATCATCGCCGCATATGGAGCTGAAAGTGCTTTAAATAAGTTAACGGTTGCTGCAAATATGGCATTAGAAAATGGTGCACCCGCAGTACTTTGTTTACAAGTTTCAGGATCTGGATCATCGTTGGCTAATTGGCAAAGTGCTTTAAATAAGTTAAGAAAGAAAGATAATATCGCGTATGTTGTACCTATTACAACAGACGTTGCCGTAACGGGTATCGTTGCTGCAGTCGTTCAACATTGTAATGAACAATCTTCTCCAGATATTGGACATGAGCGTGAAGCGATTGTCGGTATGGATAGTGCGGCAACTGTAGATACTACTGTTACTAAATCTACTGCATTAGATGATAAGCGCGCAATTTTAGTTGCTCCGGGCGTATCAGTTACTCGTACTACCGCGGCTGGTACAACGTTAACTCTAGACGGATCATATATAGCTGCGGCACTTGCGGGATTAATTACTGCGCAAGCAAAACCAATTCAACCTGTTACAGGAAAAATAATTACAGGATTTGTAATTCCCGATGATCAATATGAACCGTATGAGATGAATCGAATGGGGGCAGCCGGTGCGACAGTTATTTATGCTAAATCGGGTATAAATAAAGTTAGACATGCTGTGACGACTGATCCTACTTCTTCAGATACTTTTGAAATTTCTGTAGTTGCCGCAGATGATTTAGTTCGTAGAATTACACGACAAAAATTAACTGATGCGTATATCGGTAAAGGTCTTGTAATTACGGCGAGCACTCCGGCGCAAGTTGAAGGTACCGTTAAGGCAATTTGGAATTCACTTGTTAGAGATGGTTTAATTTTTGAATATGGTACGAAAAATAATCCTACTACAGGAGAGGTACCTATTTCAGCTGCGCAAGATCCAAATGAGCCGACTCGTATTAATGTAACTGGATCAGTTAAGTTTTTGTATCCACTTAACTATATCAGTTTAGAATTTTATATCTATGTGTAAACTAATAAAGAGGTAATTTATTATGGCAAGATTGCCCGTCACACGATCAGAAGTTTTTTATTCGTATGAAATACAGATTAATAACATTCCGGTAGGAACGTTAAAATCTTTTACTCCGCGTCATACGAGAACTCATGAAATTGTGCGTGAAATTTCAACAAATGGTGGAGAGATCGTTGAAATCGCTCCTGGTGTACCTACTTATCAACTTACTTTGAATAAAGTACGGTTATACGAAGATACATTATTAGATTTTTTTGGTGTTGTATCTCAAGATATTCAAAAACAAGTACAAGCAATTAATATTATTGAAACCGTTTGGCAGCCCGACAGCACTATTCAAAATGATCAAATCACTGGACCGGCAGAAGCAGATTCTTCAGGAACCCGCCTTCGTACAATTACATACGAAGATTGTTGGATCATAGAGTGGGGGAAAACTGTTTCATCTGATGGAATTCTGATTGTTGAAGATATGACTGTTCAGTGTACGCGCGTAGTTTAATTTTAATAAGTATCGACATTTATAGATAAGAAGGAGTTGTTATGGCGTCTATCCTAGAAAAGTTAGGTATAGCAACTTGTGGTTTAGAACAAACTATTACTCCATTTAAATCTTGGAAAGAAAGCCCCGTTAAAGAATGGAAGATAGTTCTACGTATGCTCACTACAGGTGAATTAGTCGAATTAGCGGAAAAAACTGCACATACTGCATCATCTGCTGTAGGAATTTCATATTTGAGTAAAGTATATTTATTAGCTACCGCTTTAGTAAGTATTAATAATCAACCGGTTGCGACAGATGAAGATGTAGAAAATCATAATAAAGAATATAGTCTTTTTGGAGCGCAAAAGATTTCTTTATATGATTACAAAGTAATTTTAATTAAAAAGTTATCGGAACCAGTTGTAAATACTTTAGTGATCGCTTATGATAGTGTACAAGATCAGTATATGCGAAAACATTTCGGTGAAAATATTGTAGATTCTCAACAACAAAAATCAGATTTAGATTTATTAAGTAAGGTACCGAATAATGAATCCCCTGAAGCTTCCCCAGAACGCGGCGAAACAAGCAGTAATTGAGGGAATATTACCTAAGTATCCTATTGAAGTTTTTAATATTCCATTTATAATTCATTTTATTGATACTCCTTCAGCGCCGGGTGCGTTTGCACAATTACACTATTTTGAACAAATAATATCATGTAAAGGATTTTCGGGAAAAGAATTTGTAAAAGATCTTCCACCAATATTTTATCAAGAAATTATTAGAATTTTTTGTGATATTCAACCTGTTATAGGTGCTCAATTATTGCAACAGCTTGATGAATTTCTTGAAACTGATGAATCACGTAATTATTGGGAACTTTTTAAAATTACTCGTCCTGAATTAGTTGTAAATATTAACGAACGTTTAAATTTTTTACAACGTAAATGGATTTTAGTTAATGTTCAAAAAGATAAGCAGGATACTGTACAACTCATTGGACAAATATTTGATGCCATTAAACCATGGCTTAATTCTGAATTATATCAACGCGTTCAAGAAGTAGAAGAAAGTCAGCGGGAAAATGTATTTTATGATGATGCTAATATAGAAAAAATTGATGCACGGATTCGAGCAAAAGCTAAAAAATTTAAACAATCGCCACAAAAATTAACAAATGATTTAGATGAAATTTCAATTGATGAAGGTAAATAATGGCTGATAATTTTCAAGGTGGCGAAGATCTTTATAAAAGTGGCCGACAAGAACAAGATCCAAAACATTTAGCGGAAATAGTTAAACAGTATTTAGAGATAATTAAAGCCAATAAAGAGCTTGAAGCACTTACCCTTAAGCAAACAAAATCTTTAGCCGCACAAGAAAAAAATTACGAACGTCTTGAAAAACGATTAACCTCATTACGAACTAAAGCAATCGACCCAGTTGTAAAAGCAATAGATTCCCTTACAACTAAATTTACCGGAAGTAGTGGAATTAATCAAGCGATCACTAAATTTACTGGGGCAACTACAGATTCTATTTTTCAAGTCGATAAAATAAATGATAAAGTAAGTTTTTTTGGTCGCACGTTAGATATTTCTGCTACTACAGCGCTTCGATATACTGCAGCGATTCAACTTATTATTGCAGCAACACTTAAATATTTAGAATTTCAAGATAAAGCGCAAAAACAACAGGGTGTGTTAATGAAATCATTCGCGCAGACGGATATTTCTATTTCAGGAACTTATGATCGCGCCGCGCAAGGATGGCGAGTAGCGGGTAGTACGGGTAAAGATGCTGCTAAAACATTAGATACTGTTATTTCTAAAGCACGTATGACTGGTGCGAAAGAATTTTTTAAAGGAATAGATACTACAGAACTTGCAAAAGCTACAGATGAATATAATAAATTATTATATTTAACGTCTACATTTTCTGATAAAGTTCCTGAATTCATCACCCGACTTTCAGAATCATTTGCGGTACGTAGCCAAACGACTGTCGTTGATCAACTTGAACAATTAGCAATTTTGGCCACTAAATCCGGCGCACCAGTAGATCAGCTTGGTGAAATGATTTTTAGTCTCGGTGAAAATTTTGCATATTTAGGAATGCAAGTAAAAGATTCTCAAGAAATGGTTGCAGAATTTGCAGATGCGGTTGGAAAAAAGGGGATGCCTGCCGCAGTAGGGATGGCGATTGCTTCACAATTTGCGTCAGAATTTCAAACAGCTGCGGGTGTTCCTAATGTTGGTAAAACTGCGTGGATGGTTTCACAACAATTTAGTAAGCTTCCTGAACCGCTTCAAAAATTGGTCGGGGGGCAACAATTTTTAGAAAAAGATATATATCAACAAATGGAGCAATTATATAAATTATCTCCTGCTGAATATACTACACTTAAAGCTACTGCTGGATATCAACAAATGAAAGAAATTGAACGTACTCAAGGAACAGTTGCAGCGCGGGCCGCCACCCCGGAATTAACTGCAGTAGAAGCTAGAACATTGCAAGAGTATTTTGAAAAAGCAACTCCAGGAATTACTACAAAAGAAGAAACTGCAAAAGCGTATGAAGATTTAATTAAAAAAATGCAAGATCAAATAGAGCGTACGGGGGTAACTTCAGCAGATGTAAGAGATGCCATAGATAAAGAACGAGAAGAATTATCTAGTCGTTTATCAACAATTGCAGAGAGACTGCAGGAATGGCACAGTGGAATTTCTGCGGCGTGGGAAGATGTTAAAGGTACTTTTGCAGGTAAACAAGAAGGTGTTCGCAGGGATACAAAATTAAGCACACTTAAAAACTTTAGTTTAGCGATATCTGAAAGTCTGGATAATTTAACGAGATTTGATAATGATCAAGAGGTAGAAGCAGAATTTGAGCGCCGGTTTCCGCCTAAATTACCATCGAAAATTACGAAGCCTAAGAAGTCTACTACAGTAGAAACTGAAGGAAATGACGTCATTACTTCTGATGGAAAACGTATTAAAGTTACAAATATAATTACATATGATCCACAAGCAAGTGCTCCTACAGGTAAAGTTTCACGTTCGCAAATGCATCAACCTAATAAGGAATAAGCATGGCGTCTAAAAAAGAGACATTAAAAATTTATCGACTTGAAACTCGCCCGAGTTATTTAACGTCTGATGTTCCCGCTAATCAAACAATTCGTGGATATGTAAATTATTACGATGAATTTAAACAATGGGATG
>Ga0172380_10005914_pt1 | contig 14528 bp, 36 predicted proteins | sample Leawe162metaG_FD_119747 | JGI IMG/M metagenome (GOLD analysis project Ga0172380, IMG submission 119747) | Leachate microbial communities from a municipal landfill in Southern Ontario, Canada - Leachate well 162 metaG | ecosystem: Engineered > Solid waste > Landfill > Unclassified | place...
CTTATCCAAAACTTGTGCTATTCTTTTTATAGCGTCGTTGGAAATACCATTAAGTTTTCTCATTTTTGATTCTCCTTGATGTAGTAGCAGGAGAATAGCACTTTTCTGGTAGGCTATCTAAAGGGAATAAACAATATCCATAATTTCCTGTGCTCTTTGTTTTGCTATTGTGGCATCGACGAAAAAGGCATTCATCAATTTTAGCGCAACCCTATCAATAAGGGCGGTTGAACAATCCAAGCACAAAGATCCTCTATCCAAAAGTGCAGTAGTTTCGCACTGTTTACAAATTCCTGGTTCTTGTGGCTCAACTGCTTCCACGAATTCAAGGCAGAAAAATTCCTTTGGATCTGTTATATGTTCGACCTTATAGAAGCAATAGCCGCCTTCTGTATAGGATTCGCAATTAAAGCAACACTTTTTCATTTTTGAAATTCCTTCCAGTTGTTTTTAGCAAGTTCTGATTTTAAATAAGAACAAACTTTTTCAGCATTTTCAAGTTTTTCAGTAAGTTCAGCAATTGTTTTACAAGCATCCCGATATTCTTTTTCCAAGAATTCTCTAGTAATTTCGGGTTCTAAGCCAGTATTTCCCATATTATTTTCCTTTTCCTGGATATTTTACTCTTTAAAAGATAAGCACTAAAACTTGATTGTCAAATGGTTAGCCAACGAAAAGCACTTCTGCACTGTCTACCCCTTCGTTCAAAACCCGACTCTTTTCCGCTTTCGCCTCATCTTCGGTGGTGTAATAGCCATAAGCGTAAGAGTCCCCATTATTCTCTACCCAAACTTGCCACATATTCTACCTCCTGTGGTTCTCTGTCTCTTGCCTTAACAGTATAATCACCAAAGGAAGAAAGTCAAGGGGGCATACATAAATATTTTTGTAATAATTAGAAAATTGGGTCCCTTCCCATGTTATGATGATCAGTAAAGATTACCAATACTTAACCCATGTTCCCGAAACGAAATGCACTAAGCGGTTGGATAAAAGGATCAGCTAATAAATTGGCTAATCCATACATAAATACCTTCTCAAACATTCCACAAGGCAAACTGGTGGCATTATGGAGAAAAGAGTTATGACGATATTAGCCAAGGATTAGCTAACCTGGGATTGGCTATTAGGTGTGGCTAATAGGATTGACATATTCACTTGGTTTGGACCACCGAGGAAATTAGCCAGTTCCTTAATAAAAGCTTTTCTGTTTGACATTACTTTGCCTTCTTTTTATTTACAAATTCTTGATAAGTCTCACGAACAATAGCTTCAATTTGACTAAGGTCCAAAGAAGGCATGATCAAGAATTTGAAAGGGGCGCAGTCCCATTGTTCCAGATAAAGGCTAGATCCACCATTTCCTTCCTTTTTGAATTCATATTTTGTAACTCCATCAATTACGATAGAATTACCGGACTTCATGTAAATGGTTAGCCTGAAGAACTTTTCCTTAGTTTTGGACATTTTCAACCCCGCTTCCTCAACATACTAATATCATACCGATTTATTGGCGTCTTCCCTGTGCCCTTACAGCATGGGCAAATTTGTTCGCCAACGATTTCGACAACCTTGGTAACCCTTTCGTGGGCAGAACAAAGTGGGGTAGGACCAATTTTTCCTCCAGCTTCCCACTCTTTAATATAGTAATCACATTCGCAACCATTGGTAAGGTTAACGCAGTCCCACGCCTCTTCTGTTGCCCCACAAATTGGGCAAGGCTGGTGTGGCTCATTGTCCCTGTAGAACGCTTCATGGGCATCCAGGGTGGCTTTCCTGTAACCACAGATGCAGTAGATGACCTCATAACCTTCGTAACTCATTTTAACTTAACCTTTCTTTTCGGCTCTTTTACGCGCAGCCCAATCGGTAAGTGTCAGTTCGCGATATCTGCCGTGATATTCTGCAAGCCATTCAGCAACTTCCAGGTGGGTATACAAGTGTTCACGCTCTTTTTCGTGAGCCGCACTTTCCATTTCCAGAATACCCAGATGGCAGTTTTTGCAGTCTTCCTCAGTATCGAAGCCACAATGTTCACAAGGAATATACATTTCTACCTCTCCTCCAAAATAACGGGGATACCTTTTTCCTGAAGCCAGAGGATATCCCTAATAATTGAAGGAAGAACGAAATCCGTCATGGCGAAAATCCTTCCTACAACCTCCGGGATAATGAGAACAACCCTATTATCCTTGCTGTAGGGGGTGCTCTCTGCACATGTCTCGTACCCCACTGACTCACGCCACTGATCATAGAAAGAGCCGATGACGCTACGATCACCACATTTGCCCAAAAAGTCCTTGTCAATAGTAATATAGAAATCCATTTTTACTCCTCCAGGTTTTTCTTTTCCGTCAAATTCTCCAACCTACGGGCAGCTTCCGTTGCGTACTGTTCCATAGGCGTGAACATTCTTCCGCGAACACTCTCACGAAGAATCTTTGCCAAATCTTCGTTTGACAAATTGGCAACCTCTTCGTGAATGTATTTGTTATCCATGTTAAACTCCCTTTTACTTGAACCGTTGTTTTTCTACCTACCCTCAACAACAGCGATAATCTTCTCGGCATACTTGCAGTAAAGCTCCTGGTCTGTAGAAGAATAACCAAGCCACAGATCTACACCATCATGCTCCTCTGCCGCATACCACTTGGCAACCCTGAGAATACGATCATGCTTCTTCTTGTCCTCATCAGCATACCGGGACTGAAACTTGGCGCTCTGCTCGATCCTCTTCTGCTCCTGCCTGAGATGGATTCCACAGGCGGGCGTACCATCGTTCTTGACCCCCTTGGCAGGCTTCCCGCAAAGAGGAGGACGGGCTGAATAACAAATATAGTCCCTGTCAACACGAACACCGCAAAGCTTCTTATCAGTTGTATCGGAACACATTGTAAAACTCCTTTTTACTTGAACCGTTGTTTTCCCATCCACCTTAGCAATATATCCACGAATCCTGCCCTGTCAACCCCCAAAAGTTAAAAATCTTTGGTAACACTTCTCGCATCTGTTGAAAAGCTCCGTTTTTGCTAATCCTCTATCAATTTCGATTTCTCTTTCCTCAATAGAAAGGCAACTCAAGTCAGGTTCATCAATGGGCGATAAATGTTTATAGCCACGATTCAGCATTTCTTGGGCAATAGCGTTGTGTCGGTTAACGAGAGATTTTGGTTCCAGTAGATTGTTTTTTAGATATCCTGTAATATTTTTATGTTTCTTCAAAGCGCCTATGAACATGTGATGCTCAACGTGTTCCCCAAGCAGATGTTGGGTACACATTAGAGAAGGATCTACAAGCCACTGTCTCATGGGGCATTAGTAAGCATTTTAAAGTTTTTGTCAAGATGGGGGACTTGACTTTAAAGAAACGAGGATTAGTATGGTAAGAAGGATATTATGAAGAAAGTAACCAAACCAAGAATTCTCAAGAGTTCTAAAAGGACCAAAAACGACAGGCCAAACACTTGCGCCAATTGTGGTGGAAGCAAGTTTTGTTAAGGCAGGAACAATGAAACTCGGAATCAACGATAAAGGGCTACAAAGAATTGCCCAAACACAAGAAGAAGATCTGAAAGAAGAAGTTCTTGCTGAAGCCGCTGTTGGTGGAAACACTGTAACTGTGTATCGTTTCCCCGAAGGAAAGTTTACTCTAGGGAACGTGCCTGAAGTTTTTTCAGTAAATTTTAAGGGCGGGTTGGATGGCCAGAGAGTTGGCTTTGATTTTATAGATGCCGAATCTGCGCTGTCTTTTTTTGAAATGGTAAAAAACACAGAAGGTTTTAAAGGAGAATAGCTATGTGGAAACGCGGCATCAGTGAAGAGGGTTTTGAAAGAATCGCTCAATCTTTCGAGCCTGAAGACGAAGATAGTGATATTGCAGTGGGTTCTGGATTTTCTAAGGGTACTGCATTTGAAAAAATGAAGGGGCTTGTTCAGGAGCTTCAAGGTTTATGGCCCCAGGTAAAGATGCAGGGAAAACAGGTTAGAGATGAATATGAAGCACTGTTAACCGAATATCAGGAAATTTTCAAAGGGACAGAAAACGACTGGAGAAACGATTCTGTAAAAGATCCCGGTTTTTCTGAGCAAGATGTTGTTTCTTGGGAACAAAGAATTGATGAGTTTTCTAGCAAGCTCCAATAAGGACAATTCCACAATGAGAACACAAATCGACAGAATCAATAAGGTTGCGAAAATGGTTGGTAATCGGGTGGGGCAGGAAGAAGATTTTAGTGATATTCAAGAAGGTCTGGAAAGATATGAAGAGTATCTTAGGGCTTCCCTAGCGGCGATACAGACGATTGATGCAGATGTTATCGAAGGTGCTGCAAATGGGGCAAATCCTAGACCTTTAACAGAAGCCATAAAAATACTTAGAAATAGTTCTAATGGAATGCAAAGTCTTCTCCACTATATCGATGCCTTTGGAGATTAAAGGAGTCCATCATGACAAAAGGATTAAACAAAGCGTCTTACGAACGACTGGCGAAAGTGGCGCAGGAACAGACACAAGAAATTAATGGGGGAATTGTGGAAAGTCTTGATGCCCTCATGACTGAATTTGAAACTTTCCTAGATTCCGGAGAAGTAACTAATCCTAATTCTAAAGCACAAGCATACAGAAATATGGTTAATACTCGTGGTTTTTTAAGGAGAATTCCAGAATCTTCATATTATAGGGAAGGACCAAACGGCGTGATTGATCGTCCTTCTGATGAAGAAATCAAAAATGTATACGAGAATTTAAAAATTGATCTTCGCGTGCTTAAAGAGACATCACAAAAATCTAGATAAATCTTCCTAGCTAATCCTTCTTCAGCATTTCCAAATAAGTCTTTCTTAGCAAATCAGCATTAGTAATAAGTTCCCCAACAAGATTTTCTTCAATCCAGTCGAACACATTATCAATAATATCTAACCTAGCAACCTCAAGCGCATCTTCAACTTCTTCTTTTAAAAGTTTATCAACATAATTCTCAAATTCCTCAATTACGAAATCAGCTTTCGTATTCGGTTTGGAAATAAGTCCCCCAGTAACATGGCAAAAGACTTTTGGAACCTCATCAAGCATACAGTTATAATCGTGCAATTCCCTCTTTACTTGATCAATATTCAAAGAACCGTCAGGATTGGTTACAAGATCTTTCCAAAATTCTTCGAAAGTGGTTTCGTAATCTTCCATATGTTTAATCCTTTCAAGAGTCAACCTTCAAGATCAATTCCCCAATAAATAGTCAAGGAATCTGCCTCAAGGTCAGTTTGCGATCCTTGGGTAATGTCCCTGTGACCAAGATATAGGAGTTTTACACCAAACCCTGCATCATGGAGTTCCTTAGCTATTAGACGAGCATGAGTAATATCGTCGCCATCAAATTTAAAATTAACAGACAAAAAACCCTTTATTGCTGCGCCTTCGATAACCTGCTCAACTAGGTCAAGCAATTTGCGATATTTGTTAAACTCTTTTTCTGGCCAATTTTGTCTAACGATTGATCTGGCCTGTGCTGCTGTAGTAAATGACATTAGTTACTCCTGTACCCAGTCAATCTTTAGTTAGTTATAATCTTCGCTTCTAACAACAGTGAATCCTAGTGCCCTAAATTCCTCTGCTACTAGCTGAACCGCTTCCAAAGGCTCTTTTGTCAAGCCGAATATAATACCTGTACAACCTCTTTTGGCGGCGGATTCGATATCCTTGTTAATATCCATTATGAGATGATCGTACCAACCCCGCATTATTTCTGACCATTGCCTACGCATAAAGGATCTGGCAAAAGCTGCTGTAAGGGGCGAGTCCATCATTCTACCTCATTCTCATCCATCAACAAAGCAACATCCCATTCATAGCACGCATTCAGGGCTGCTCTGGCTTCGGTAAACCCTTGGGCAATACAATAGTCATATTCTTCCTTGACTTCGATTTCCAAGCCATATGGGGCCGCGTTACGAAGTGCCGCCTGAAGCCAAGTTTCGTTAGCGTTCTTACGAATTCCTAGGCCGATGTTCATGGGTTAATCCTTCTTCTCTGGATACTTCTTAGCCAAAAGAGAATTCCTTACTGCTCTTGTCGCTTGATCAATTACATAAGCAGCATGAGTATAATGGTTTGAAGAAAAAATAAAAGCTGTTGAACCCGGAACGTATTCAGAAAGTCCGAACTGGTCCATACCCTGAGCAAAACAATGCTCGCACAAGTAATATCTGCCACCATCAACAATAACTTTAGAACCAGACCAATTTGTATGGTACCAGCTCCAATCGTCTTCATCTGGAATTTTTTCAGGTTTAGAATAATCCAGCATTCTTCTTCGTTGTTCTAGCAAATACTCTTTGGTAATTTCCCGATGTACAAGAAACAAGGGAAGATCAATGCCTTCAGAACAAGAAATTCCTACATTGAGATCATAGAAATTATCTCGAATAAGTGCATAAAAGTCAACATCCATTATATTGCGGTGATATGCGACCACAGGAAGAACAACACTCTTGCTTGTGTGCAAAGAGATTACCTTTGGCTCCTCTGAAGGATTAATAAGTCTTCCTACAGCCGACATATCCTTGTGCTGTTCAAATGAATCACTTTTATAAATGAGATCAGATTCAGGGCAATTCCTTTTTGCCCAGTCTGACAAAGTTGCTGCGTTATTGTACAGATACCCAATATTAACCGACATTAGCAACCTGCCTTTCCAATCTCCTCAAGTTCCCTATCCGCCTTCTCAAGCAGATGTTCAAAGATTTCCTTAACGCCTTTGTGCTTAAGACACGCAAAGCCAATAGACTCATGGTATATAGCCTTATAAGGATTGTCCAATTCCGTTGCCGTCAACATTTCTCGGGTGATTTCTTTGCTACAAATTTTGCAATTCATGTGGTTAATTCTCCCGTACTCTTGCTGAAAACTCGATATAGGAATCCACAAGAAGCTCCAGTGTTTCCTTTGTCTTTTTATCGGGACATTCTCTGGATAGCTTTGTAATAAACATGATTACATCTTCGGCTAGGATGTACACTTGCCCGTTTCCTACAACAGTTCTGACATTCATTTTGTCCATTTTAAATTACTCCCTCTTCTCCAACATCTTGGCCAATTCGGACTTGGCCAATGTCAGATCCCAAGCAACAGAAGACCAAGCATCAATAAGCTCTTTTGTCTTCTCTGTGGGAAAGATCTTCGCCAATGTCTTCTCCGCACGCTCAAGAATGTGCGAAAGTCTGGAAACATCGGCCAATACTTCGCCAACCGCTGTATCGGCGATATCCTGGGCCAAGTGTTCCATAATATTTGGGGTAAGATTAATACGCATCTTCAACTGCTCATTTGAACCCCAAGTTACCTGATCGCCATTGACCGCTGAATGCTGCATCCATGAGCGAACCTCACCAATATGCTTACCGGACTTTACGTGATATGACATTAGAAATTACTCCTCATCCTGTAGAATGGAAATGATCTTCTCTTGGCAATAGTCCCCAGCAGCGGCCTTCTCGATTTTGGCGAGCTTGGTCTGTAGCTTCTCCCGTTCCTTCAGAAGATAGTCAACGATCCAGTAATCCTGCTTGCACTCCTGGGCCAAACACTTATCAATATCTCCACGAAGGGAACAGTACTTGCATTGGTCACTCATTTTAGGTTACTCCTTAAGGGCCTGTTGAAGTGTTTCCCTTGCGCTAGCGAAAAGCCCAAGAGAAATTTGCGTATCAGCTACATTGCAAAGGTTCTTGATTACAGAAAGATCTTTCTTTTGGGCAAGATTCTCCATCTCCTGAATCGCCTTCCATACCACACCACGCCCAGAAGGGGTAAGAGGTATAAGCATTTCTGTTATAAGGTTGGCCCACTCATACCGTTCCATTCTCAAACTCCTTTGTAAATCAACCGCAATGCTTTCTACCTAAGAGTATAAGCATCTCCTAACCTTTGTCAATACCCTGAACTAAATTTTCTTTAAACTAATTTTCCATCGGCAAACGGTAATTCTTTTGGTACAGGAACCATCGGCGGGATCTCTGAACATACACGGGGAATCTTCAGGTTTGGAACATTTCGGGCGTGGTGGTAAGGTAATAGGACGGGTAATTTCCTCTTCGGGGGTTAATATGGCTTCGTCATTCTCTTCTCTTGGTGGAAGAGTGATTGGTCTAGTTCTGTCATCATAACGATCCATGAACCAATCTTAACACAGTTCTAGGTGCTCCTTCAAATGACCTCTGACGAATTCGACATAAGCCCAGATCCATTTGCCTTGCTCGGGTGTTGTAATCTTTGGCGGCTGTCCGTAAGCATAGTAGTGAACAATTGGCAAAGTAGATTCGCGCAACATTCGTAATATTTCCGAATTTTGACTAATCTTGTGCCAAATAGCGTGGCAAATTTTAGTCTGGAATTCGGGCGTCTCTACCCAATCTAATGCGCGAAGTTCTCTGCCCAATTGCTTTGCATAGAATCCGGAAGCTGTTCGTAATTCCTCTTTACGTTCATGTGTACAAGAAAGCCAGTACCAATATCCTTCAATAGAATTGAATTGTCCATCTTCGCAAGTGAATGGGGCATGTGCGAAATTGGATAAGAGTTTACCAAGAACTGTCCTACTCTTGCTGTAGGCATTGATATGGGTAAGGCCTTCTTGGTGGGGTAGGAACAATCTTACTTCTCCACAACTTTGCTCATTACACGAAAATATCCACCAATTGCGTTAAACAGTTTCGAAGCTGGCATATGGAACTGGCTAATATTCCACAAGAGGTTTTGATACTGGTATTTGAATTCCGCATACCCCTTGTAAACTTCTTTTGGATCAAGTGCAGGAATCTCCTCCAGTATTTCTATTTCGTCCTTTTCAGCAATACCTAAACCATATGGCCCAACCAATTCGCCAACTCCACCACTATTGGCGAACAATGCGGGCAATTTATTGTTAATGGCCGTGCAAACTGTTTTGGTAGCTGCATCCTTGCATGTAAGATTCAAGAAAGCATCACAAAGATCCAGAATATCTTGAAATTTCATCAAGTCATTGCCAACATAACCATACGAGATCATATTGGTTGGAAGTTGCTCCTTGCATTTGCCAATCAAATGGATTTCTGTTTCTGGGTACATGTAAGCAAAGTTTACAAGTTCATGCAGTCTTTTTTCTGGCCTGGACCAATCTGTTGCAATGGCACAGAACCTTACTGGCTCTTTGTTCAGTCTTCTCTTGCCAACGTGTAATGCTTCCGTCCAATGTCGAATTACTTGATAATCTTTAAGTTGCTTGTATTCCCCATAATAAAGAGTTTCAAAACTTTTACGCGAATATTCCGTAATAAAGATCACGGAATCTGCTTGCGTACATGCTTTTATAAATGGAAAATTTCTATTGACCAGATCCTTTTGCCAATGTACCCCATCCATTCTTTTAACAAGCGGCAAACCGGATTCCAAAACAACTTTCGGAAATATGTCGTTAGTAAAGACAACCTGTGCGTTGTCTAAATAGGTTACGAACTTGATTCCGAAATTTTCAGCATACTTGTGCAGAAGCCCAACAAATTCATTAATAACAGGGCCACCAAGCTTTCGGCTCAGTAATCTTTCATCGGAATTAGAACAATCGTATACATTAAGCATTTTCTACGATTCCACGAAAGTCTCGGTAATCCCTGTTATACTGGACAATGCAGTCCAAACAATTCTTCTTACAAATAGGATCTTCCTTAGCGTTGTGCTTATGTACCCACTCTTCCCTGGCCCTTCTCATGTGCGGGCCTACACGACCGATAGGATTGCCCTGCTCACGAAGGTAGATGATGCATGGGTAATGGTAGTCCCCGGCCACTGCAACGTCATCCAGGCCTATCCAACAGCGTTTGGAATCCTTTTCTTCAATACCCCTTACGTTGATCCCATTAATGGCGTTGGTTACACGGTATTTGAGAATCGGGTACTTGTCTAAAATAGTTTGTGGAACCTCCCTGACAACAGAAAGAACCTCATTGTACTGGGCGGCTGAGATGATCCTGATGTCAGAAACACCAAGAGAATCAGCAAACTCGATTGTACCTTTTAGTTGAGGAACAGTTTCCGGTGTAACAACAACGCCAACCGTTAGATAAGTCAGTTTAGACAGTTGTGCAATATTGGAAACTACCTTGTCCCAAACGCCCGCAACCCCAGCCATCTTATCCCCGAACTGAGAACAACAAGCATCTAGCGAAATCGAAAAATCATTAACTCCGCAATCAATGAGTTCCTTGTATGTCTCAAGTGTTGCTGAACCATTGGTAGACAAAGCGATTCTATCAATACCACGCCTTCTTGTGTATTCAACCAGTTTAGCAAGCCCTTTCCAACAAGTAGGCTCACCACCAGAAAAGCGGATGTTCTTCAAGTGATGATCAGCAAACAAGCTGACAATGTATGTAGCTTCTGTTTGGCTTAAAGTCTTACGCAGATCATTACGTTGACCTCTGCAATAGGGGCACTTGAAATTGCAAGCATCCGTAAGTACAACTTCGCCACGCATTAGTCGTGAGGAAGATGAAGCTGTTTTGCATCTATCATCAGACAGGGTGTAGAAGCCAATTTGTTCAAGCGGAATACGAGACATTGGTTAATCTCCCTTAATCGACTTCATTGCAGATTCAGTAAATGCTTCTGGTTCCACATTAGCTTCTTTGGCCAGCTTCTTTTGCTCCGATGTAGGATGACTAAACTGCTCTTGGCGACCCTTGTACCACTTTGCGAAGTCCTTGGCACATCTTCCACAAAGAATACGAAGAGGCTCTTGCTGAACTACCCAGCCGGTAGCCAGATGAGCAGGGCCTTTGCACTGTACACAATTCAGCATTGGGGTACGTACTTCCCTGACTTCCACATGTCGTCCCACCAAGGAACCTCAAAACGCCAAGCATTGAACATCTCGTCCCAAGACTTCCTGTGTTCGCAAGTAGTTGGGTGAGCTTGACCAGACTTTGCACCACATGAGCAAGGCCTTTCCATTTCCTGGTGCCTACGTGCCCAAGAAACAAACGTCTCGCTGTTTGACTGCTTGCCCATACTTGGGAGTATATGCACGAAATGGGGGTTGTCAAGGGGGAAAATTAAACCCAGGTCTTTAACGTTTTGATCATAAAATCTTCAATCATCTCAAGGTAAGGCTTCTCCGGTAGCGAAGTCTGCTCAAATGCTCGTCTTGCTTCCTCAACTAGCTCGCCTGCCCATTCAAGTATTTCTTCAACTGTGTATGTACCATGTTTGATGTTTACAATATCCAGGGCATAGGGCAGTGGATAAACCAACTTCCCATACTTCATCAAATCAATTCCTTCTTTGAGCAGGTGTATGAGATTACTAGCAAATTTCGTGTCAAAGCCATACTTCAGGAACAGTTCTTTACGACTAGTAGCCTTAGAAAGACGGTCTTCAATCATTCTCCTGGCCTTCTTCACATACACACTAGGCTCAAGATGTAGATCACCAATAAGGATATGGTGACCCTTTTCTCCATCAAACTTCAAGCAATAGGAATCATTCTTGTATTCTCCAAGTACGGAATGATCATCCTTGTCAGCCAAGAAAACTAGAGCATCTTCCAATGCATGATAATTTTCTGGCTTGATTCGCATCTTATGGCGTTGTGCGTCAGCATACGCAACAAATCGATGATGTGCTGCCTTACTGGGAAATAGATGCGCCTTGCTTAGAAGAGCTTTTCCAATGTCTGATTGGAAAATAATGTTCTCAGGATTGGCGAACAATAGATGCAAAATGTTAGGATTGTTCTGTGTTGCTAACTTAATGAACTTCCGGAACTCGTAGAAAGTGCAATCAACAGCATCAGCAGTATTTCTACCGGTTTCGTCCTTATCCTTAACATTCATTTCAACGACTTCGCAATTAGCAAAGCCATAAAGCATCTGTGAAGTTGGCAAGAATATGCCAATCATGTCCAGATCACTTTCGGGGGTGTTAGTTCCGAAAAGATGGGAACCACTGCGAATTTTTAGGATTAACCTATCTTCTGCAATTTCTTGGTAGTTCATTACTTATTCCACCTTTGTCGGATGTTCGGTGTGATACGTGCAGATCCCGTTGGAGTGAATGGACCACTTCTCCTTGAAATCCGCGAGCCTCTTGACCTCATCGAAAAGCTCGTCGTAGATCTCCCGCGCTTCTTTCTCTTCCATGCAGAGATCCGAGTGGATGGGGTCTCCGTCCTTGTTCACGTACTCGATTTCCATCCAAATGTGCATGTTAACTCCTTTGTAAATAAACTTTGCCTACACCTGGCAGTATAGTTATGAAATTGGGTTTGTCAAGGGGCAGGAAGAAAATTACTCAACACCACCATCAGAGGGGTATACATCAACAAGTGTTACAACTGTAGGTGTAGTTTTTGGATCTTCGGCCTCGACAACAGGGGCAGCTATTTCTGGACCCTGATTACACCAAGTTTCAAATTCGCTAGATTTGAGTTTGACAAGAACAGCCATAGAACTTGCGGCGGCGGCTAGAACCCCCGTTGAAATACCAAAACCCCATTGTATTTGGTTATCCTTATCCTTGTCGCCCGTATTGATGCCTGCTGTTGTAACGCCCCCAGCACCCGCTAGGCCCGTGGCAAAAGCTATGCCCCATGAGAGGGCGTCCCGTTGGTCAAGTAGCCTCTGGCAGCGCTCTGTGCTCCAGGAATGAGTAAAACCTTTGGCATCTGTTACTGGGTGCCTTGCTGAAGCTGTTGAGCAACCCATTAGGAAAATTGCAAAAATGAAATATCGCATATTACTTCGCCTTCCTCTTCTTTGCTGCCTTTTTTGCTGTATTCTTTTTGATTTCCTTTTTCTCTTCTTCTGTAGCGTAAGGAAAGTCCGCAGCAACAGATACTTCAGTGTGGGTTTCTGTTCCAGGATTATTTTCTTCACCTTCACAGCATGTCCAAGTTCCTACACACATACTTGAAAATTCTTCGGCTTGCTGTTTCTCATATTCTTCTAGCTTTGAGCGCAGGAAGCTAGTAATTACATACATAACCCCTTGATCAATTTCATCTTTTGGCCAGAGCAAAGTTTCTAGAACATCTAGAATACGCTGAATTTCATGTGGATAGATTCTCATTGGTTGAATAATTGCCATGTAATTTACATTCATCTTGACCTCTTTCTCAGTTCTGTTTTCAAAATCCTTACGCAATCTATCGCGTCGTGTTCTTGAATACCTATCGCGTGCTCTGGCCGAACCCACCTATTTTGATGAGGACTTATATCAGTGTCATCATCCACTATAACATACGATTCTATTTCTGTTTGATCCATTAACCATGTCGAAATTTCCTGTCCCCTGGTTAAATATAGAAATTCACCAGTTTCCGTATAGTCAACAGTTTTATCAAAAATCCTTTCCGAACAAGGCAACCCACATTCCTCAAGATGTTTTCTAAGTTCTTTAATACTTTGCCCAATTCTCCAAGTAGATGAAATTACTATCCTTGCATCGGGCACAGATTCAAAAATACTTTCGAAATATCTTACGCAATCCGAGTTAAGTTGATTTTGATGAAATGATCTTGGAATAGGCGCAAGAACACCATCGATATCCAAAAAAATTACTTTCATACACAAATCAGCTTGTCTTTAACTTTTTTCGAAGATTGCTTAACGTACTTTCTGGTACTTCATTATAAAGTAAAAACCTAACAATGTTTTGGTACATCAATTCACTTTGCTTCGCTTCTCGATATAACTTCTTGAATTCTTCAAGTTCTTTTTGTAGAGTCTCTAATTTGTTTTCCATTAAGCCTACCTCATTTTTTACCTCTCTGTGTTATTCCGCCATAATCTCAATCTAAGTACGAAATCCGTTTTGTCAAGTGCAAAAATAACAACTTGACTTTATGATATTCATCATTACTATGCTAAAATCAATTCTAACTTTTTCAACAAAGGAAAGCCCATGAGTAAAGGAATTACGAACTTGACAGAAAAAAGATTAGCACAAATTGCACCGGAAAAGACCACAGTTTATGTAGCATGGTTGGATACTTATAATGATAGTGGTTGGGGCTGGGGACTTGAGGAAGATAACCTGGAGTTCATTTCTTACGATAGTAGTGAAAGATATGACCCGGAATTAGGGGATACAACCCCGGCTTATTTGGTGCGTGACCCCCGAATTGATGATGAGACTTTAAAGGGTATGATCAAGGAAGATGAGAATTTTCCGCAAGAATTGAAGAATAGCGTGGTTTTCGATATTAGCAGACAAGGATTACCGGAAAATCACCCATATGATGATGAAAAATGGGACGTGGGCGAACCGGATGAGGGTGATTGGTAAATATTGTGCTTGTGGTTGAACTCAGACGATCTTGTACATTTCTGGATGCGATATATCCTGAAGGTTCCCTGTGCAGGATTGCTACTGAGGATGAGCGAGCATTGTTTATGAGTACGAAGACTGGACCACTTCAGTCAAGTGTGGAAGAGGCATTGACCAAAGGCGGTTGCGTAGTTTATTTGCACGGACGGCTGAGACTCCTGGAGAGCGGA
>Ga0172380_10005915_pt1 | contig 14527 bp, 14 predicted proteins | sample Leawe162metaG_FD_119747 | JGI IMG/M metagenome (GOLD analysis project Ga0172380, IMG submission 119747) | Leachate microbial communities from a municipal landfill in Southern Ontario, Canada - Leachate well 162 metaG | ecosystem: Engineered > Solid waste > Landfill > Unclassified | place...
GAGATTGCAGTACTTCATGAGCTTTAGACACATTCTGTTCAATAGCTTTGAGTAACTTCTCTGCTGTTAAATCTCTACCTAGAGAACTTCTAATCAGTTCTCTGTAAGACATTAAGAAGTTTTTAGCTTGCTCCGCAAGAGTAGGATTCTGGGAGATGTCAAAACCACCTTTAATTCTTATCTTAGGAGTTACTCTTTTAAATTTACCTTCCCCTTCTGAACTTCCTTTTATTCTAAGTATCTTTGATGGAATATTGGAAGGGTCTACCTCGGCATCTACTAGTTCATCTAGTAGGGCGGTATAGTCTTTCTCAGTTAATTCTAATCTTGCAAAAGTTACAGGTAACTGAAAAGTGTTTTTATCTGTGGTAGTAAAAACCATAACAGGTAGAACGTATTTACTTGAAGGGTATGTTTTGGTATCCTCATCAAGTATTTTCTGAGTTACTAAATCTTCTAGTACCTTGCAGCACTCTCCCTTTATCCTAATACCGTCTTCATCATTAACAGTAGTACAGTGTATAGAACCGATACCTTTTACAAAGTGTAACTTTGGATTTAAAAAGAAATCTTCGTCAATGCTCAATATATTGACAAATTTAATTTCCTCGTCAACCAGTGTCATTTTCTTAATAATGTTAGTCTGTTTTGGTGCTTCTCCAAATTTAGCCATTCTTAATCCTCCTCAGAATTTAATAATTCTATTATACTAGGTAACAACATACTCTCAAACATCTTATTGCTAGTTCTATCAGACATCCGAATAATCTTACTTCTTACTTTATACTTATCACTTAAATTTATTTTTATATTATTTCCTACCAAAGATGCTATTATCTGTTTATCTCTAGCTAGATATAATTTGTCAGTTTTGCTACAGACTTCTTTAATATTCTTTAATATTATATATAATAAGTAATGAACATCTTTAGGATTTAGATATATTCCAGAATCCATTAAATCTTTACATATACCAACGTGTACATCTTTAGCTCTCAAAACATATCTCCTACGTACGATAACATTCTGGATTAGCCATCTGCTTCATTTTAGCTAAATCTGCTAAAGTTTTAGCTCTTTGTGAAAAAGTATATACATGGTTTTTATACTCTTCTAACATAGTGGCTACTTCTTCATAGGCTTTCTTAGAATTCATTTGTTCTGCTATATTTCCACCTTTTCTCATTTTTTCTTTTAATGTTGTTAAAAGGTTATATAGTATGGATACTATATAACTAGCCGAGTATTGTAGTTCTAGACTGACATTTATCCTACTCTCATATTCTTTAAAAGACATATCTAAGTTTTCTAGATTCTCTACATTACCCGCCAGCATCGTTTTAAATATTGGGATGTTATCTCCCAAATCTTTTCTGAGTCTTGATATACCTTCCCAGCTCATTCACAAATCTCCCTTATAAATTTAATTCTATCTAATTCTTCCGAAGTTAAATCCTGATAACACAGAATATACTTAAAACACTTCTCTTTCATCTCTGAATCATTTTCACAATATAGTATCTTAGTAATAACATCTAAGCTTAACTTTCTACATGCTAATAGATTAAATCTACCTAGTCTACTGAACTTACTAAAATTAGATATTATAAAATTATCACTAATAGTATTATTAGTTGCCACCCCATCCCATAATATATAATCCCCAAAGTCAGATATAAATTTCTCAGATATATTATTACCGTACGAGATAATAATCCATTGCTCAGATATTTTCATATCTCTAGAAATAGCTTCAACTGAAGATAAAAATTCTTCCTTAGATAAATTATTTTCTTCGTAGTCGAGTATTATACTACTAAACAATATGGGTTAATCTCCTATACAATTCATTATATCACCTTTAACAAAAATGTCAAGACTACAGGACGTTATCTTCTAAAAATTCTCTTGTTAAGATACAATCGTTCATACCTTTATCTACTCTAAAATTCCAGCTAGTAGCTCTACAGTGGGACATTCTTAAATTTCTAGAACTGAAATCCTGCCCCTCACAAGACATAACCAAATTCAAATACTCTGGATTTAATATAGGATTACCCCATTCATCGTGACTAGTCATTTTCCTACGTAATTGGTCTGTTATTCCAGATATAGTGCCTATCCAATGTTCTGTTAAAGAACCGTCATCCTCTTCAATAAAACAGGATACCTTGATTCCTCCTATTAAATTCTGAACAGCCAATGCCGAATTCTTCTTAGGAGGTATATAACCACTAATAAAACAATCTATGTCCTCATGTTTACTTCCTGTAAGAGTTCTCTTCATTTTAACTTGGACATTTCTTTTCCTCGAAGATGTTGCATAGTACTTTTCGTCCAAATTCTTAATTACTAATCCTTCGCCACCAGAAGCCACTACCTGATTGAAAAACTCTTGTTTGTTCTCTATCACACTTTCGGGTAACTGAAAAGGTGTAATATCCTTAATTTTCTCTAAGAACTTGGATAACATTCCTCTTCTCTGTCTTAGTGTTTTATCCTGTAGATTTATACTATCGAATTCCAACATGTCAAATACAAAAAACTTCAAAGGATTTCCATCCAATTGAATACTTCTCGCCCTTTCAGCATGTGAGCCTATGATGGAAATTGTAGCATTCAGTTCAGTAGCCGAGAAAGTCCCGCCTCTAGAGGTGTTGTCTACAGAGCCATTAGCCACTAACACCTCTGCATCTAATACAAAAGATTGTTTAAATATACCTTTATAACTTTGAGGAGTTTTGACTTTGCCATCCTTAGTTATCATGAGTATTTTATCCGTATAACAATTAGGTAAAAAAGTTATATCCGATATATCCCTAGAGAAGAATTCAAATCCATAATCAGGGTGATAATAACAGATACACCTAGCTCCATCTATTTTAACTTCCCCAATCCAATTATCTGAAGTTAAAATATGCTTCTGTTCTTCAGGTTTTAGATTCTTAAAACTAAAACATAATTGAGGTGTATGAAGCTCGAATAGTCGTTTATATAATCCCCAAGAATGAACTTGGGGATTTTTATTGTAATACCAAATACCTAACATTTTTTCTAGGTCTTTGTTTGTTATTTTAGTATCTGCTGGAACTGAAAGACCTCTTAAGTCTAACTGAGTCATTAAATCTTCTTTTTTCACTGTTATCCTACTTCTTGTTCTTAACTTTCTTTTTGGGTTCCTCTATTACCTCTGGTATTTTTTTAGAAGGTCTTCCTCTCTTCTTTTTAGGTTTATCAGAATCCTTCTCTACTTCTTTAGGTTCTTTCTCATCTTCAAGTTCTTCAGCATCTTCATCGTTTGTCATAATAAAGACATCTTCATTAACGGAAACTACATACTTACTAGTTTTTTGTATAGCTCTAACTATTTTATCAGCAGGAGATAAATCTCTGTCGGAAAGTGATTCCATTACTGCCTGAGAATGATATTCCCCCGAACCTACACATACGAAATCATCTGCCAATTCTAAAATTGACAAATCTACTTGCATTGTGAATAATTTATTGTCAATACCTATAACCATCTCGCTACCACTAGGAAGCATCTCTACATTATTAGAGTCAACTAGATATTTTTCTGAACGTAAACAGCTTATCAGGGAGTCGTAGAAAGATGTATAAACATAATCGTATATATCTTGGTCTACAAATCTAGGAAGAATATGAAACTTGTGTGTCAGTATCTGTATTAATCTAAAGCTACCACAAACCCCTATGATGAAATCACCCACATGTAAAACTTTTTTCGGATAGCCTATCTTACTTCCCGTAAAACCATTAGAGCCAAAACTATCAGCACCTATGTAAACGTGTTTATCGGTTTTTACTCCTACGACACATGTCATAATATTCTCCTATCCCTGTCTACCCTGTCTCACAATATTATTATAAATATCAAATAACTTCTTTATACTATATGTTTTTGAAGATATGTCTGTATTGATATAATCTAAAGAATGTTTTACACACAAAGTGATAAACTTATAATTGGAATACCAGTCCTCTAATACGTTTTCTATTAGAGGAGCTATGTACATTAAATCATAGCCTCCAAATTTTATGTAGTTGTATATATTGTAATCAGTGTACAATCTCACAAAATTATTAATGAAATCTAAATCAAATTTTATATTATGTCCTACTACAATTAATTTATCTTTACTTAATTTGGTAGCTTCTTTTAAGTCCCCTATAAGACTATAACATGCATCTTCGGGGTTTCCGTAAGTTCTTAAAATTTTTATATCTATCCCATTTATATTGAGGGCTTCTTCCGATATGGAAGAGGGTAGTCTCCCTCGTCTAGGTTTTATATGAAAAGTTCTATTGACTAGCTCATTCCCACCATCTTCTATGATATAGGATAGTTTAATTATGTCATCGTTTATATTATCAAAACCCGTAGTAGCTGTGGATAAAAATAGATACACTTGATACCTCATTTCTAGGAGTCACATGATATAACATTATATCATAATGTTATGGATAAGTCAATTAATATTCTTCTTCTATATCAAATATCTTTTTTATAGGAATTTTAATAACTTTACCATCTTCCAAGTATATACAGTACAGGTCTCCTTTTTGATAACTGTCAATAACATTTTCATATATTTTTGCTCTGGAGGATAATTCTCTTCTTATCTTGATTTGCATACTATACTCTCCAACTATAAGTTCCGTCATGTTTTTTTATACAATTGACTAATTGTCTACATCCATTGCTATAAACTAAACACAGAGTGATAGTCCACGAAGATAATCCTTTGTTATATCCCATATTAAAGTTAGATACTCCTACGGTATAGACACTTCTATATATGGAGGCAGAATGTCTATGACCTATAACAGACCTGTTATAAGCGTTCTCAAAAGAAGATGGACTACCCTTTGCACCATTAGCTCCAAGATGTCCATGACATCCTAGTTGAATACCATATCTTTCATAGTCCTCGTCTAACTGTAGCCATTTAACTTCAGTATCCTTGTCTAGACCTATCTTATTTTCAATCATGTATTGTAAGGGATTATGACCTTCAATATATTTTTGCATGAGGTCTAAGGAGTAATATAAATTTTCAGAGTCAGTAACCCACCTACACTCCTCCAGATATCTTCCGAGAGCTTCATTGTGGTTACTCTCAACCACTACTAACTTCCCATCTATACAAGTAGCTAAGTCATTTAAATAATCAGCTAACTGTATCCCTTCTTTCTCTAAATTACTCTTACCCATCATAGTTTTTGATGCTCTATAGGCAAGTCTATTTATATGGTGATGGTTCACACTCTCACAATCAAAAACATCATGAAGTACTATATCCTGAACATCTAACTCACTAACTATATTCTTAAGTATTTGATTCACATCTGAATCTTGCTTCCCACAGTGAATATCCCCAAATACAGCTACGGTACCCTCTAGGTTACTAACAGAGCCATCCTCTCGGTACTCTAATCCTAAATCTACTATGCTACCAGTATCACTAGATTGAAGTTGTCTAAAGTGAAAAATCTCATCACTTTCTATTTCTACAACGATAGCTCCCATAACATGGTCTTTGGATGCTATCTTACTTAATCTTTTTGACATATAAAATTCAGATTCGTAGTCATTTTCCGTAACAGCTCCTGAAGTCATTATACATCTGGGTTGTTTATTGTGAGTATTAGGTATAAATTTTAAAAATTGTTTGGTGCTTGCTAGTATGACACTTCCTTTTTCGGGGGTAAATCTATCTAAGCCCGTTAGAGGTAATATTTGTTTTGCTGATACTTTTATATCTGATATAAATAGATTATCATTCAAATAGATATCTTTAAATATAACCCCACAGTCTCTCAATTCTGGGTCTAGATTCCACTCGTAGGTAGTTTTTCTACTGGCAACATCTTGACAAGGCAACACCAAGATAAGAGCATCGTTTCTACTTGCGTAGTTTTTTAGAGAATTTAAGAATTTCTTATTAACCTTCTTATTATTGACTGCCGTTGTTACAATAAACCTATTATATTTATTAATTCTCTCTAATAAATTTGTGTAGTAATTTTTAGTAAAGGAACTCTCGTTAAGTACCAAATTGTTTACAGTATCATCACTATCCGATAATGTTTGAAATATCTCTTTTGAAGATTTAAAAACTTTTTTAACATCCCTCTGTTCTATCCCAGAAAATTCCTCAAACTCTACTAGAGTAGGAACATTATCATGAGTATCTAAATATCCTCTGAAAGATTTTAATATCTCATCTCTTCTGCTCACTTCTGGGTACTCTTTATTTTTCTTACAAAGTTGAGACTCTTTAGAAGATTTAGGGAATAAGGTACTTACTAGTACCTTATATCCACCTAAGTTATTCAATTCACACTTATTTAATCTAACGATATTGTTAGATATAGCTGTCTTTATATAAATGTCTCGAGTAACCTCATAAGGTTCAATACATAGTATCTTTGCAACATTTAGTAAAGATTGTTTAAAAATCTCTCTGATACTCTTTTTATCCTTAGGTTTACTACTCATAAGCATACTCCTTATAATCTCTTAGGTACTAACTTAGTTCTACTATTATCACTCCAATTGAAAGCAAATAGACTTCCCAAACTATCTCCTACTTCTATTGAACAGTTTATAGGTATTGGGAAGTTGGAAGGATTGAATATCATCATATCCTCGATAACCTTAACCCATTGTGTAAATCTTTTTTTACCTATTCTGTAATTGCACTCATCGTGAACTGACGATACGTAGCTAACTTCTTTGGAAAACTGGGGATGCAGAAAAATCTTGTTAGCTAAGTTTATAAGAAGTTGTCTCATGATAGAACTCCCAGACCCTTGTATCATGTGTGAAGCAATAGTTCTAACACCGAAGTTAAAGGTACCTCTATCATCAGAAGTTAAGTAGTGTTTAACTCTCCTAGGTCTCCCAAAAATGTCAGTTACTGTAAAGTTATTCTCTTTTTGTGCTTTATCCAATTCCAAATCTTTCCATATTTTTAGAGTCGTGTTAGCTTTCCACCACCTATTATAGAGGTCTTGTGACTCTTCATCAGTCATAGGCATACCTTGTTGTTCAGCAACAGCCTTTAATACTGGGGCTGAACCTCCATATAGAAGTCCAAAGTTAGCAACTTTCGCTGCCTTTCTTTTCTCTTTATCGTAGTTAAGTTCTCCAAAAAGCTTTTTAGCCATCTCAGTATGAACATCTAAACCCATTTTAAACGGTTCTATGAAATTGGGTTCTCCACTTATTATACCTGCTAATTTAATCTCCTGAGCTTGATAATCTACGGATAATACCAATTCATTATCGTCTTTTACTCTTATAGCTTTTCTTATATTTAATTCAGGATTCATACCTTCTACATAATAACCATCAGGATTTTCAGACATGTACTTTTCAGCAACATCCGCTCTACCTATTAACCTAAACTCGTATCCTAAAATACCCTTATTAACATCGTCCAAAGCGATAGCTTCAAATATAGCAGGTTTGGGTTTAGTTAGATTCTGTATGTTCAGATTTATATAGTAGTCGTTGTCCTCAGATTTAGTTTTGCCTCCAGTACCTGAAGCTAGTCTTCCAGAAGCCGTATCGAATAACTTATAATTTATTCTACATATACCTATATCTTCATTATCTGGTAATGAATCACATTTGGATAGTTTATCAATATAGGAGTTCAACTGTTTTTCGAGGGAACTTAGTTCTATCAATTCTTTAATTATAGGATGTTGCCCCACTACATTAGACATAGCTTCTTTTGCAGTACTCATACATCCTGTCTCTGTTCTAACCCCAGTATCAATGCCTAGAGACAATAATGCAGTAGGAAGTTCTTTCGTTCTAGAACGAATGTTAAAGGGATATCCTACCGCTGTAAATATATTCATTTCTAAAGTTTCTATACGTTTTAGTATAGCTTCTTTGAATTGTTTCATTATGACTTTATCTATGTATAGAGGATTACTAGCATAGTAATCTACAAATGATTTAACCAACTTATTATCTAGGTTTAGTATCTTATCAAAACCTTCTTTCTTCAGAGTAGCATACAGGACTTGAAATATACCGTAGGTGTTTCCAGTATCACAAGATGCGTAAAAAGCACAATCTGCGGGGTCTACATCCTTAAATGTTTTTTTATTTCCAAGTACTTCTTTAAACTTCGGTGCTCTTCTGCCTAGAAAATGCTCTGCTGAAGGTTTCAAACCCATCATACCCTTGGCATTAGTATCAGCATTATATGTTAAAACCATAGTATCAAAAATATTAATCTTAGTTGTGTCAAATCCTTCTCTGCCTAACATCATCATGTCAAAAACAGCATTATGACATAGAACTAGTTTAGCATTTGTTAGAGAATCATATATAATATCTAAACAATTCTTAGCATTGAGATTTCTCTCGCTGTCTTTATATTGGATTATCTTTATCTTTTTAGACATAGGTTCCAAAGAGTATAAACTTTCTTCCAGTATTTTAAAGGATTCTGGGAAATGTTTACCCACCTCAGAAGAGGATATCTGAGTAGCTTCTTCTAATCTTTCCAAAACTACCAATTTGTAATCCGTATCAAATGATTTAGCTTCTATAAGAGCATCCAAGAATATTCTAGGATAATCTATTATCTCATCTATTTCGGGAATAGATTCTCCCGTTTTAATTAATTTTTTTAGAACTCTATCTTGTGAAGGTTTTTTAAAATGAATCAGATTGGTATTCTCGTGTCTCTTATCTTCCTCACCTTTTTCCTCCCAAGACAGTACATGTCTTACAGGAACATAGTATCCAGACCAAGCATCAAAACTAAAAGAGAATCCTACTATCTCGTTTCTTCTATAATCTAATCCATCTGTCTCTGTATCAAAAGCCATAACTGAGTTCTTGCTATTTGCCAATAGATTTCTAAGCTCATCCTCTGATTCAACTAATTTATATTTAAATTTTTCTTCCCAAGTAAAATCCAAAGGTACTGGTTGAAAAAAATGTTGATATTCTACTTTATCTCTTATAGACATTTTATTTTTATTCTCCTATTGATTTATATCTTCTAACTTATACCCATCATAAATGCTATCTAAAAAAATAGATACATTCTCAAAACTATCCGCCCAAGCATTATCTATTCTTAAAATTAATTCCTCATCCCTTAAGCTATTTCTTAAAAGACCAGAATCCTTTATAATCTTAGTATAATCCCCAATCTCTTTTTCTGAAAAATTATCCTTTAAATACTGGAAGGGGTTTATATTTTTAATTAATTTCAAATAATCGAAAGATGTAAAATACCTATGCTCTCCCCAACAATACAATCTTGTAATACCATCATCATCAAAATAAAATCTGGCTGAACGTGACTTACTTCTTCTGTAGTCTTCATGAAATGGACAAAATACATTACCGTACCCCACCTCAGTTAATGACTCAAAAGGCACTAATCTTTCTATAAGTATTCTAGCTTCCTTCTCATTCAGTTGAGCCATCTGTATCCTCTAGAAAATTATCAAGTTCAATCTCTTTTGTAGTTGTTTCGATTGGGGTATTACCCTGCGTATTCATGTCAATGGGTATCTCAGTTTCTTCTATATCTTGAATCATAAAGTCATCTGCCATAGAATTAACATCCTCGGAAGAATTGTTGCTACTATTAAAAGAAGGAGATAATGGAGAACATTGTGAGAAGTTACTCTGTCTTGTGCCTACTATAAAGAAAGAAGGTGTTACCACAGTTTGTATAGGTCTTTCAGGTGTCTCAAAATCCCTGTTCTTAACGATGTGTATATTTAATCTACCACTGTTTTTCATAGCAGGGGTAGTGTGAAAAATCATAGCTGTCATGGAAGTTCTACCCAGAGCATTAGCCTCCGCAAAGTATGTTGAAGATGCTAATTTTACCTCACTAGAAGACGTACCATTCTTATCAGCCTTATCCATTTCCCCGTTTAATTTATCAATAGCCTCAGTCTTTAACTGACAGAGAAGTATTACAATTAAATTATGTTTTATTGCTATATGTTGCAGGGCATCTACATAGTAGTTAAGTGCCTGATACTGGTCTAATTTCAGCTTGGGGGGAATTTTATTCTTGAATAAGTTTAAATAATCTACATAAACTAAGTCCAACCCACCCATCTCTTCTCGGACACGAAGAATATAAGCTTCTATGTATTCCATACTATACTCTTCAAGGTCGTCTACTCCTGCTATATGTATATTACCCTTACAGGTAGCCATAAAATCCTCTTGAACTAATTTAAATTTAGCTTTGTTAGTTTCGTCTAACAATGTCTTTTTCAAATCTACTGCTGGTATTGCGTTGTCTTTTCCAAACATTTCAAAGGAATGTCTAGATATAATATTATAAAGAACATTCTTAGGTACTACTTCTAATGTTATAAATAATACTTTCTTACCCTCATCATGGGAAGCCGTATAAGCCGTGGATATTGCAAAGGTTGTATTGTGATTTACGATACCATTAGCAGTGAATGTATGTGACTCTGGAACTGACAAATCATATACTCTTCCTACACCTTTGGTAATACCTGTTATGGGCTTAAAGTAGTAATTATCCAAATCATAGTCTATCTCAGTATCTGGAGTACCCGTAAAGGATTTAAACTCTTTCCAACTTTTTTCACCAAAATGTAAATTCTTTTTCCATCCTCTACAAGTTTCATACATTATAAAAAATTTTCTATTATCTCTGTAGTGCTTGTGAGTTTTATTACTAATGTACTTATTAGTATTATCCAAGATAATCTTTTTATACTTCAAAACATAGGGTATCTCAAGAGTATTGGAGATATCTTTATATCTATCAATTAGATTTTTAGCCTCTGTTGATTTAGCTCCTCTTAAATTAAGAAATTCTAACTTCTTGAAGTCTCCTCTAGATACCTCTAACCTATATATATACTCTCTCCTAGTTTTATCCTTGTAAGTATAGCCAAACTCATACTTATTTATACTAGGATATATTCCTAGAAGATTAAATAAATCTCTTACAGAATATATTAACTTATGAGATTTTAAATTTAAAGTACAAACCTCAAGGAAAGAGCCGTCAGCTTCAAATATCCCCGATAAGAAACCCGTAATAAGATTAATATTTGAAGAATAAATCCACTCAGGTATTTCCTTGCTATCTGCCTTTCCCGTGAGTCCGAGCCCAGCTAACTCTAAAGATTGCTCTTTAGTAAACCTGAGAGAATGGGTATCTTTTCTCCTCTTGTCTGGAACTACCGTAGAATCTAGACCAGTTATACGATTTATTTCTTTAAGATTCGATGAAGTTCCTGATATAGAATAATAACTCTTACCAAAACTTCCATCCCCATACAGATATCCCACTAAATACCCAAAATCCTCATCTGTGCAATGTTCTAGGAAACTAGGTTTTATAACATTATTATTGAAAAGGATATCTTTTTTCCTATCCAAGCATACATAATCACCTATCTTTAGCTCTTCTAATTTTTTCCAAGAAACACCCTCCTCTCCTAAAACACGTATAGGATGTATGGGGGTTCCCGTAAGTTTAAAGTACGGAGATTCTATTGTTAGGGTATCTTTTATCCCCCCGTTATAGAAATGCGAAGTTTTATAACCATCTCTGACAATGAGTTCACAGTTTCCAAAATTCTCCCCATTTAAATCTCCGTGAGGGATATCTTCTATTTTAGTATATCCTAAAGAAGTATGTATTCTTGTCCCTTCCAGAACACATTTGAAAGATTGTGGTGGAGCACCAACTACATTGAGAGAACCATAATCTAAACCTTTTAGATAATAATCTACTTCTGGAATTCCTATCATCACTCCTCGAGGCATGAGTTCTTGCTTTTCATACACGTCAAAGATACCATCCATTCCGAGAGGTTTCTTTTTCTCTACGTGGACATCACTATTAACGATATCTCTAATTTTAGAAATATCGTTTTTATCCAAAGCTAATCTTATCTCTTCGGATTTTTTATGTTTCAGTAATTCCTTTTTTAATTGAATAAGAATATCAAGACTGAAAGGACAATCTTTTTTATACACTAGTACCCTATGTAAAGATACTAGATAGGGTACATCTGGAAATCTTTTATTATCTACATAGAAATCTATACAATCTTGAAATACTTTAGAGTATGATTTTAAACCTTCAGGACTATAATTTAAAAGCTCCAAAAGCTCTGTTATAGACCCTAGGTCTTGAATCTTATCTAAATGATTCAATATTATTATAATATAGTCGCTGAGTACTTCAGACTCAGTTACACTTGTATTTTCACCGTTCGACAAGTTTCTCCCCTTTAAAAAATTTCCCCTGTATTAGATGTTTTTTTAATTATTATGTTTTTTTGATTAGAGCCACTTTGGGTTAAATTAACTTGCTTATAGATAAGACTTCTGTCAGAGGTCATATCTGTATTTTTAAAATACTTAGCTAGATTAGGATTAGTTGTAAGTACCAAGTTGATATATCTATCGTTATCCCTAGAAGATATAATAGGAGATAGGCATTGAACTATTTTGTCGTAACTATATACATCCCTTGGAAAATATAACATTAGTATATCATTATCTTTAGCTATATTATAATCTTGCGACTTAGACATCATATCATCCATTAATTTTTTATAATGCCTAAAAGAAAATCCTCTAAAGTTAGGAAACTTATTGCTTCCTACATAGTATATATTTTTATGAACTACAAATGCTGCAATTTGCATGAGAGTGTCAACACTATTAGATTCTATAAAATAATTATTACCTTTGGATATTAAATTATCCAATTGATTAAATTTAGTTGGATTAGATGTAACTTCTAAAAATTGTTTCATTAGAAAGCCCATACCTGATATATAAGCATTCTTGTATTGCTCTTCTAGAATACTTCTATCTTCTAACATCTAAATAGATATCCTCCTAAATAAATTTTATGCCCGTTAAAATCATTATACCATAAGTAGCTTTATTTGTAAAGTCCTATTCAGAAATATCTATCAATTTCATCCCGTAGTTATCTACAACATTCTCAATTTTAACATCCTTCTTAAGTATAAGTTTATTGTTCTTGAACGGTTTATAGTTTACTTTATGATGCCATCTATTAAATTTCCAAACCACTTCTACTATATCTGGATGCTGCTCTTGTAGAGACTGTGCAAATTTTAATCTATTATCCCCATCCGTATAGACATTATCTGTATTTCCACCCTTCATTCTCATTGTGGTAACTTTACCCGCTAGAAAAGCATTAAATAAAATAGTACACCAGCCGTCTTTCAAAACACGAATACTTAAATCAGTATCTTCATTGTATCTACCCCTCCATCTATAAGGAATATCATTCTTAATTAATATACAGGAATAGATTCTTGTGTTAAGATAAAAAGCAGGAACTCTATCAGTCGTTTTACAGAAAGAGTAATAATTCAATCCAGAGATAGCTACATTTTCATACCTATCCGTAAAATCTTCAGCACATCTAAATATTGTCCCCGATGTAACTTTGGGTTTCATATTTCTGTTTAACATATGAAATCCCTCAATATTATCATCTAGTATCCAATGTCTCTCGAATCCAGATTTTATTGAATGTTCCCATACCCAATTACGGGCAGGTATAGAACCCTGTCCTAGATTGCTAAAAGGTAAGACTAATATATTATCTACATGGGTTATCTTAGAGTATTCTGTAAATTCATCTTCCTCTATAACTAGTTTATAGGGAACATTCATTCTCTCTAACTCTCTTACGGTTAAGCACCTATCCGCTCTACCTTTAGATATGACATATACTGGGTATCTAGGATTCATCTGAGTATCTCTTATTACTATTTATACCTCTGACTAATTCAGGATGCCAAGCTGACTTAGTTTTCTTTGTTAGCTTCTGTCCTATAAGACTAGCAAATTCCTGCAAATCTTCTTCAGAATTAAATCTGAAGATAATTTTAGCATACGGTTCTTGCTTATCTTGAATAAACTCAGGCATGCCTTTCCAGTGCTCTTTCCAATCGTTCATGTCTATACCTCCAACTGTAATTCAAATTTCCAATTTCCCGAGTTGTGGCAAGAGAAGATACCGTTTTCTTCTAGTATCTCATCTGCTGTTTTATCGTCTGAATAGGTTTCAGGGAATAATTCTTTTAATTTATGTTTTTGGAAAGTCTCCCTTGAAACTACTATCTTATTTTTCTCGTTATAATAATTCAGTATACATCCCGTATCTTTAACAAAAGTAAATCCATTTTTATAATAAACAGAGTCTTTATAGTCGGGAGTCCAGTCTCTATCACAGTATGTTACAATTTTATTATAACCTAATTCTTTTATTTTTATCATGGAATGTTTTAAAATTTTTTCAAAACCCCCTACGCAGGAAGAATTTAATTTTGTAGCAAATCTAGCTATCTCTATCCCCTCTTTATGTTTTCTGAAAGAGATACAACTCACTAATTCATCTTCTCGATATAAACCTAATGCAAAAGATGATTTCACATCTCCATGCAGATGGTTAGCATC
>Ga0172380_10005916_pt1 | contig 14521 bp, 24 predicted proteins | sample Leawe162metaG_FD_119747 | JGI IMG/M metagenome (GOLD analysis project Ga0172380, IMG submission 119747) | Leachate microbial communities from a municipal landfill in Southern Ontario, Canada - Leachate well 162 metaG | ecosystem: Engineered > Solid waste > Landfill > Unclassified | place...
CCTCGAGAGATATAACCCCTATGAGATCCTTATCCAGACTGTGAAATGGCCAATCCTGGTATTCAAGCAGTCCATTGCCACAATCGAAGAAACAACCAAATAGCTTGCGGATACATATCAAGGGTGACATGAAGCTGAAGGTCAAGATTTCCGGTCCCAAAGTGCATGATGTAGGCTACAGATACTTCCTGATGAGCAATGCCATAGACCTGGGTCTTAAGGGCTTCCATGCCCGCAATAGAACGGGTGAGAATGAGCCGGAAGTAATAGCCCTGGTCGAAGGCGATGAAGAAACAATTGTAGATTTTAAGAAACTGGTAGAAACCCAAAAGCCCGAACATTCTCATGTATCGAGCATTGCTTTTGAAGATTATGATGGCGATATTATGAAGACTGAAAGCTATGCTCAAATTTGCTCAGCAATTCAATTAAACAAGGCAATTCCGGTCCTTCTGGAAATCAGAGATAGCATGAATGAAGTGCGAAAGAATACGGCAGATACTCCTCAAATCCTGGAAGAAATCAAAGGCATGAGGGAAGACATCCAACCAGGATATGCCAGGCAAATGCAGGCCGATGTCAGAGCGATAAAAGAACGGCTCGGGATGCACTGAGTTCTATTTTCATAAACTTAATATAATTAATTTTTGTAGTGCTCTACAACCAACGTTCTCCGAGCAGGTCGAAGTAGTGTCACATTACCTAGGATGTGTGGACATGATGTGACGCTACCAAACGTTGCAGTTGGCAACGATCGGGAAAGAATATCTATCTTGCATCAAGAATAATATTCATGTGCTATTATAATAGAAACGAAACCGAAACGGTATTAGCAAGTAAACTAAAGCAAGCAGTAAACGCTTATTATCCTTCTCGGACTTATGAAATTGAATTTTATATTTTTCGACTATATTAACTAGGTGAGCTTATATGCTCAGGCTTACATCCTTCCCGGACCGTTGCCAAATGTCACGATATCCGAATTCCGGAGAAATGCCTAGATCCTTTCGTTCTATGGTAAGCCTCATTGTTTGGCGGCCATCATTGGGCCTGTGGCCACACTTCAGGGCAGGCCAAAGGGCTTCGGCTCTCTTCATGGCTCGGATTGTGTCGCGGCGGCTCACGCCTTCCTTACTCTTCCCTGTGAATAATAGCCGGGCCTGTTGGGAGTCCAGGGCCACATCTCTTTTTGCGCGCGGATCATCCTCTCCATAGGTCTTGATGTAATCAATAATCTGTACTGCCCTTGCCATGATTTTTGAGCAGACTTGAACGATCTTCCCGCCTTCTTGTGGCCTGGTCTTCAGAGCATCGCGAACCTTGGTTAGGAACTGGCGGATGTAGGCATTGAGCATGATCAGCTTTGTTATAGGGGATCTCTCAGCCTTCAAGCCCCTGGCGTGGTCTTCTGTGAGCCTGGCAAGCTCCCTCCCTCGGATTATGCCGGCGTCTCTGACCATCTCGGCCATTTGGTTATGGGTGAGGACCATTTCATTTAGAAGGCCCTGCAGCTCCGAGGCATGGATTTCAAGAATAGGATCATCAGGCTGTACCGCAGACTCTGCAAAGGTCGGTGCAAAGCTATTTATCTTAGCTAAGGCTATTTCTGACATAAGGCAACGCTCCTACATTTCTGGAGTTTCTCCTGTCAGGGTGCGCTAACACCCTGGCTGGAAACCAGTTTTTTATTTTCTATGACTATTATTAGATCGAATTATTTTTCTATTTTATATAGCTGATGCACGCCGGGGGAAGCATTTTAAAGCAGCAGCTAAGACATTATTTGAACCATGTTTGACTCACCATTGAACGGGTTTAAGCTAGAACCGGGCAGGGAGCTTCATCGTTTCCCTGTTCTTCTAGCTTCTCTTCTCTTATCAAGTGCATTATAGCGTATTCCATGCCGTGGCTTCTGGTAGCGAATTTCTTATCTTTTATTTTCTCTTCTATCCAGTCCAATATCTCTTCATCGAGATTTACGGTTACTTGCTTTTTGGCCATGCTATCTATTCTTTCCTTAATAGTATATAAGTCTTTATGGTAGAAAGCATTAAATACCATTAAGAACCATTATGGCTTGGTGAGTTAAAACATGGAAAGAAGAACATTAATCCAAGTCGAAAAACCGACAACCCAAACCGTAGAGTCTGTGGAATTATTGTTAGCCTACATTGGCCGGGCAAGTGATCCCATGCCTATATTTGTAGAGCTGAAAGACAGCGTGCGATTGACCAGAAGCAAGAAGGGCGATTGTTATTATTGCACAACGCCAACCGACTGCTCCTGCAAGGCCCGCACGTTTAACCCCGGCACTCAATGCAAGCACATGCTCGCGTTGAGGGCAGATCAGGCCAATAAGATTGAGTCGGAGAGCATCAGGCCCAAAGTGCCATCCTTCAAGCCCTTTGATCTCCTCCCATCTGAGGAGAGAGCGGCACGGGCAAGGGGGGTGGCGTAGATGGCCCGACAGCGCAAAAGTTTGTATCTAGATGACGATATAATCACCTTTTTGCAGGCGGAGGCAAAGAGGACCTCCCACAATACGAGCCAGGTAGCGAATGATACTCTCCACAGGGCAATGAGGGGCGCTGGTGTTGGAACACTGCGCCAAATTCGTCTAATAGTTCGTCGAGAGGTTGCGAATGCTTCTCGGATGGCAATTCCGGGCAATAAACGCATATTAATGGCGGGAAGACAATGAGACGCCAGCTTCAGCCTTTCCTCGGCTGCAAGTATCCCTTTTCTGCCACAGTTGACGCTTTTGGCCTGCGAAAGATGCCCTATCGAGGAGCTGAGCCTACCGTCTGCCTTAGGGATGTGCTCTTGCATGTCCCTGGAAGCGTGATAGTGCCCATAGATCACGTTTGGGCCAATGTGGGAAAGACGTTTGCAAGATTCAACCCAAGGAAAGGAGACAGGATCAGCTTCAATGCATGGGTCAGAGAATACTACAAATATAATTATAATACCGGCGAGGATAAGCTGGATTACTGCATTGATCGGATGTCACGGCTTGATTTTGTTGAGCGCAACTTCTGCGGCTCGGATTTTGTGACGTTTTGGGCTCTGTTGAAGCGCTCCAAGAAATTTATCAGTGACGTGCCATTTGATCTTATCGCAGGAGAGAAGATGGCCGCGACGGGGGCGGTCTAGATGGCCATTTCACACCTACCAGATGGTCCAATGAATGAAAAAGGAGGTGATAAGATGATAAAAACAGCGCCGAGAGCAATAAAACCAAGGCTAAAACCTCACAGGGGCACTTTGCCCCTCGACAAGGGCAAATATGGCTGCTATACCGCGGATGTTTCAGCGATTCCGGCGGAGCAACCCAAAGTTCTCCCACCTGGCCACATCTTCTGGGGCATCCTGGAGCAGCTTGAGCCGGTCGGCGACGGGCTGGTACGTGTCCGGATCTTCCGAGGAGCAGAGTACCTGGTGGCCGAGGAGCTTTTTCCTCAGCTGCGCAGCCTGTTGGGCAAGCCGACTGTCATCGGCCATGTAGCCGGTCTGTGGCGCGCGGGGGTGAAGTCCCATATTTTTGAAAAATAATATTGAAGTAATCACTCTTTTTTGAGGCGAATAATAATACAGATCGCTAGCAGTCAAACCGCAAGCAGAAGAGGCCAACGATCTTTTGGGGCTACTTTTCGGCTCGCTCATCATGGGTGTGGGCGGGCGATCTGGTCTATTCCGGTACTCTGTGGAATAGATCAGTTGGGAAAAGCACTTCTCCGAGATCATGATAAATAGCGGCTTATAATAATACCAACTGTCGTATCTCTATGCTGAAGTTAGTTCTATGACATTCTAGATGTGGAGGCCTGTCTTGCCCCTCGCTTGTCCAAGCTTTTTTATGGATTGCTCTATAGGAGAGACTGGATGGTAAAGAAAGAAACTGAAGAATTGGCGCGCGGTTCTGTGATGATATCCGCAAAAGCTATAGAAGCCCTATACGGTCAAGATATATGGGAAATACTACGCCAACATGCCCAGAGTTATTACGCGGGCAAAGACACACCCGACTCTATTGTGGATCTAAAATGCACAGTAACCTTTTTTTCCACTGGCAAAGGTGATAAAATTATGATAGCAACTACTGCATCAGGACTAACAACGATTGCGCTTGATGATGAGGTTAGGCAGAAGTCTTGAAAAAAGGAAGCTATGGGGGGCTATTTGGGTGGCATGTGCGGCCATAAAAAGTTTTTTGGCAATGATTTATTTTAAAACGCAATACCCCGTTGCTTGATGCGCGTGGGTGCGCCGCCGCCGTTTCACTATGATCTAAGTGCAGGATCTTTCTCTGATTCCCATTTCCAATCCCAATTGGAGGGATGTTGCATGCCTTCAATGCAAAACGCTAGGAGTAGGCAAATACCGTGTTTCTCGACTCCGAAATCCGACCCCGTGACACAATTTGCGATTCGTTTCATAAATTCAATAAAATAGGCACTTTGCTCAGGATTATTTTCCAACAAACTAACATCAATAGCATCGCCCAGCCTCTCTTTAACGAAAGAGATTAAACTGCTTTTTTCGATCTCCCTGTAGATCTCATCATACGAAATTTTATCAATGAGCCCTTGGTCTATTGCGGCTGTTAGCTCAAAAGCCATAACACTCAATGTGGATAACCTAAGTTTTTCTACCATAATAACTCCTGTCTAACACTCCTTATGTTAAAAATTATTTGGGCTGCGCCTCCTCCCATTTCCTCTCTTCAAGTTCGTCTCTCAATCGATACTCGTATACATCTTCCAAGCCGCACGGATAAGCCAAAGGTCTATCATAGCCCGGAATAGGTACACGTTCGAAAAGACGAATGTCAATAAATCGCTCGATTTCGTAGAGATGGTCATAGAGATGTATAGCCCGATCGAGTTCGCTCTCTGAGGGAGGTCTGATCTTTAATCGCCCCTCCTCATCCTCTCCGAACACGATTAGTGTTTTGCCGTCGATTGACCGGATTTTTTTATAATTCATCCGCGTCATTAACATCGTTGATACTTCCAGCAACGCGAAAATTTGAGCATCGGTGATGACCTTTTTGACTCGTTGCCAGGGCAGATACTTTGTGATCCATAAAGCCTCTTGGATATCGTCTAGAACGCCTTTCAACTTTTGGACCATCTTGAAGTCATATCGGGATTTAGTGGCCGAATCTGCCTCATCGCGTTTTAGCAGGTAGCTCTTTTGAAGATCGGTTAGAGTCATGCAGTAATACCTACATCCCAACTACTTAAAAGTTGCCACAAAAACGAAGATCTAGACAACTTAATAAAGAATTTCAACTACTAAATTAGTGGTAAACTATAAATATCAAGAAGTATTACCTTCTGCGATTGATATGAAACGATTCAGGGACAAGCGATGCTCAGAAGTTGTGACGGCGAAGTTGCACAGCGAGCAGAGGAGCTTCCTGGAAGCTCAGGCACTATCAAGGGATGTCTCGATCTGTACAGTAATCCGAGACCTGATTGATAGTGAAATGCAAAAACATGGCACCGGAAATGTTAGCTGAATTTGAGAAAAGCCCAGGGGGCCAACCCTGGACGGAACCGAACTCACGACAGACAAGAATACCCAGGCAGGCATTCTATGTACAAAGAGGCCATTTTTAGATTTAAACTTTCCTATAAAGGAAGGCGAGGCTATGCCTAGTTCGGGCAGGACTTCTGCCGGGCCAACGCCCGAGAGCCATTTGCAGAGCGTGTGGGCGGAAAAACGGCGCCGTCGCATACCCCGCAGACCGGGGCAACACCGCAGTACTCCTCACAGTGACCACTCTGCGAAGGCGGGAAAGGCATACGAGGTCGTAGTTGCCTATACAATTATCGACCGTCAACCGATTTATAGGAACGTCAAATGCCCCTACTGCAATGCCCATGCAGATGTGATATGGACGCCAATGAGCAGGGTAGGCAATTTGGCCCCAACCTGCACATCATGTAGGCGCGTTATCGACTTCAGCATAAAGACTCCCGAACATGTGGTAACCACGAAACCGACCGTACTAACCCCAGTACAGGAAGCTATCAAAAAGAGACAATGGGACGCATTCCTAAATAGGAGGCAAGCGCGGTGATGGCCGAAGAGATCACAGCCCGCGATGTGGAACTCATCCGTTTGAACGAGAAAATCGAGCGGCTAGAGGCGATCGTCGATCTTTACATTCGGCCAAATGAATTTTTATTCGACCAGGACGATGCCGTATGTAGCGATGCCCGGCGGGTGGTGGCAAGACGTGTAGAGCGCGACCGAGAGAACCTGGAATCCATAACAGACCTTCGGGAAGATTTAGCAGACCATGGCAGGAAAATCAAGGCGTTGGAAGCCGGCCCAAAGACGGCACTGACCACCGCAAAGATTCATGAGCGCAAGCTCAAGAAGGTTGAGACGGTTTTGGTATCCCACAATAACCAGCCCATGAGTTTCTCTGATATGGGAAAAATGCTTGGATACAAGAAAGAAACGCGACGGCAGCAAATGACGAAACTGGGGGCTGCCTTCAAACTTTATCCGGATCGTTATGAAGTTAGAGATAGTAATTTGGGCGGAAAGACGGTTCGACTTGTCACTGCCTATTTAAACCACTTGCTAAAGTAGGGGGTGTAACATGTTACCCGTTACAGTAACCAGACGATATGGTGTACCTGTTACAAATAGTATAATAATTAGCCAGATATTTGCTCTTACTCAACGTAAGAGACTATCTAAAATCCTCGATTTTGCGGGGATTCGTGCAAAACTGGGCGAGATATACCTTACCCTCTCCCTATACATAAGCCCAGATGTAACCGGTAAATTGTTACAGGTAGTTTAGGTGGATTCAACCTTGTCATTCTTTCCCAAAATAACTCGGCCATTTTCGACCAAGCTTTGCATTCCTTAATTTAATTTTTTGGATTGTTCCGTATGACTGAACATTATCGAGCATTACACGAGCGCAGGCTATCGCTTCCCGAATCGATAGCAGAAGCAGCAGACCAGATCAAGCGAATAGATGACGAACTGAGAAAACCGATTTCAGGAGGCGAAATATGGCAAAAGGCAAGAAAGGCCGACGAATTGCGCACCATATTGGAAAGCAATTTGAAAGAAATCGCCGCAAAATGTTGAGGAACTATGTCAAGAACAACTATGACAAACCACAGCAAGCAGGAGACACGATAGAATGATTTGCGCAAAGAAAACCAGTGACGTGCGACCCAAAAGGCTGGAATGCGAGGATTCCGGCGAGCTGAGGGTGCTGCTTTGCGGCAAAACGATAACGGTCGAGGTCTTGCCGATCCTGGTCGATGAGGATGGTTGCATAGTTTTGAGCACAACGTGAGGCGGCAATGGGCAGAAAGTCCAAGATCGAGGCGCATCCTCAAAGCGATGAAATCATAAGGCGGCTAGCCTCCGGAGAAAAAAACCCGGAAATAGTCCGGAATTTTCCGGAGATAAAAGATGACGATTTAGATTATTATCGAGAGAATAAATTACCAGTAAAATTATCTAAATCCAAGGATCTAAAGATCCTGGCCGATGAGATAGAGCAAGCGGATGTTCATAAGGGAGACAGTTATCTTCAGCTCGTTATAGGCCTGCAGAAGAAAGCCCTGGACGCCCTGGACCTGCAGGATGCCGCCGAGGACCCGAAATCATGGGCTATGATCTCCAGGGAGGCACGGGGATACGTGGAGCTGATGGGTAAGGCCCTGGATAGGATCACGGACGCGCCACAGGTGCAAGTCAATCTTCTGGTCATTCCTGAGTGGCTCGAGCTTAAAGGCCGCATTGTGGATGCCCTCCGCCCGCACCCCGCGGCACTGGAGGCCGTCTACGATGCTCTGCAATGATCTGAAGGGCTCTCTGGCCTGGGAAATCCATAAGCGCGATCCGGTCCGATGGGTCGAAGATTGCGGACTTCTCAGAGACAAAGCCGGGAATATCTGCCAGCTTGACGAAAACCAGCGGGCGATACTAGACCCACGGAACAAGCGTGTGATTCTCAACTGTCACCGCCAATGGGGTAAAAGTACAATCTCCAGCCTCCTGTGCTTCTGGCGGGCATTGTTCTATGAAAAGTCCCTATGCCTACTGGTTGCCCCGTCCCTTAGGCAATCATCAGAGAATTTCAGGAAGATAAGTGACGCCCTGGAGACTATCACCCCTAAGCCCGAGCTGGATGAGGAAAATAAACTCACCCTGAAATTCAGCAACGGCTCACGCATAATCAGCCTTCCAGGGTCACAGAAGACCGTGAGAGGCTTTACTGCACCCGATTTGATAATAATTGATGAAGATGCCCAAGCCGATGATGAGCTTTTTGGGGCTCTTCTTCCGATGCTCACCAACAGCCCGGACGGGCGGCTTATCCTAGCATCAACGCCTTGGGGAGTGAGAGGCCATTTCTATAAAATTTGGACAGAAGGCGGCCCGGAATGGCTGAAGATCCGAGTCATTGCCAGCGAGAACCCTCGAGTCCGGCCTGAAGTGCTGGAAGAGGCGAAGCGAAGTCCCAACGGTGCACTTTGGTACCGCCAGGAATACTGCGGAGAATTTGTTTCAGACGAATTCAGCATTTTCGATGAGGCCCGACTGAAAAGGGCAATCAGTAGCGACTTTGAAGAGGTAGACGCAGAGGATTATTGATGACAAGATTCTACATAATTTCGTTAGATCCGGCGCAGTTAAACGACTACTCCGCCCTGACGGTGATAGAGCACGCTGACACCACCTATAGAATTGAATGGCTCCGCCGCAAGAGAGGCTTGCCGTACACCGATATTGTGAGCTGGTCCAAGAAAGTCTTCTTGAACCCACGGTACCGGAAAGATACCACCTATCCGACTGTCTTTGTTTTGGACATTGGCGGTGTTGGGAAGGCTATTCAGGACATGATGACATCTGCTGATGTCCCAACAACGGGAATCCAGTATACAGGCGGCGCGGCTGTGACCAGGGAGGGCGGCAACTATCATGTTTCCAAAAGCTTCATCGTGGGCAAATTCCTGGCCGCTTGGGACGATGGCCGAGTACAGATGCCCGCCAATGCGTCTTTCCTGAACATGTTTCAAAGCGAACTGAAGGCTTTCCGGGGAGAGATGTCTTCCCAGGGAAGAGCCCGATTTGAGGCAGAGCAAGGCGAACACGACGACTTAGTTATGAGTGTGGCTCAAGCAGTCTGGTGGGGCGAACACGCGAGCCCCAAGCCCATCGGCCCGCTCGTTTTTGGCGGTGCTGTAAAAACCAGCATCAACAGCGCCACAGGCGGCGGCTCAAATTGGGTTTCTCAGGCTTCGGACGATATGGTCAGAGCGCATAGACAATCATCACGATGATTAATATCATATAAAGGAGATGAAAAGAAAATGTCAGAATTGGAACAATGCATGAGATCACTTGAAATTATTGGGAATGGTTTAGTACAAAAGAGCGCAACATACCAGACGCCAAAAGTGGCGCGGGCTCGTGCTATCGCAAAGGCCTCTAGCACACCAGAAGGCGCGGTACTTGCTAGAAGAATTATGCAGCTCCATAGGCAGGAAGTCGTACGCAAGAGCCTTGGCATGGATTCCCAAGACCCCATCCAAAAGCTTGAGAGCTTGCAGGCAGAAAAACTGCAAATAATACGATCGCTCAATGCTGGAAATCAAGATCATGATGGGATCAAACGCCTTCAAGAAATATATGATGATGAGGGCGATATCGTGAAATCTCTGATCAATGCGGTGGACTGAAATGTCAACCGTTCTCAACTTTTTCAAAGAGCATCCTAGCTGGGACGATGGCCTACATAAGATACTCGCGAAAATTCCCGGATATGAGGCGCAACTTCTACCGATCAGGCAGCAAATGTTGTCATGCTGTGGTGCTGAAAAGTCGAAATCAGGCGAAATCAAGCTCACCGTGGCCGATGTCCCAAGATGGGACGCCCTGGCAGCACAAGAGGCCGCTATCATGGCAAAGTTGCAAGCGATTGATGCCATGGTCGTAGAGATGGACCAGATCTTTGCCGAAATCGAGGCGGCTGAGATCGAAATCAATCGAAAGACGCCTGCCGGGATCTGGGGCGCAGCGCCGCGAACCGATCCACCGCATTCTATGGTCAATGGCGATTATGTCAACGCACACGGAAGATGGTGCAACCGACATGGAATACTGCTCAAATCTGCGATAGATCCGCGCTTCCTGGCATGGGCAGAGCGGGCAGAAAACGCGATGCAGGGACTTTAACTTTTACCAAATTCTAGCGGCTGGCGTGCGTTCTTTCATTTCTTCCTCACGCTAGCCGCTGCTGGGAGGCCGGGGCGGACTCATCAACCACAACCTGGCCGTCCCTGACTAATTATTATTGAGGTGTTTTAATGAAATTACGAAAGGGCGTGCCTTGCCCTATTGCAGCTTTGGCTAAAAAAGATAAGTGTTTAGGCAGTGATTGTGGCTGGCATCTGCCTGATAGCGAACAGCCTTGCCTCATATGGGTGCAAACGGATGCAATTCTTAAGCTAACAGAGCTGGTTGAAACTCTTACGGCTGCCATCGAAAAGAGAGAGAAAACCCTTGACACAGTAGACGACGCTCTCAAAGGACTCAATCTAACCCTCGGGGAGCTGCGAGGATGACCGAAAGGACCGTCACGATTGGGATTTCGATCGCAGGAGCATCAGCCGCAGAATCTCAGCTTGCCGCGATCCGCAAGCAGATGGATACCATCCAGGGAACCGTCCTCAAAACCAGTGTACAGCTCAATATCCAAGGCCAGGAGCAGCTAACCCATTTCAGGCGGCAGTTGGCCGCCGCGCAGGGCACCGCCCAATCTACCCTCAAGGTCAATGTAGAGGGTGGTGATCAGGTCAGGGCACTGCAACAGCAAATCCTGAAGGCGAAGTCCCAAGCCAAGAATATCGACCTGAGCACCACATACCGGCAGGTAGCCCTCTTCCAGCCTACTGAGAAGATGGCCGTTGCCGCGCGGGCTCGCATGGCCACCGCCAGGCCCGATACCGCCTCGACATCTGCCGCCAAAGATTTCTCTGCGTTGGGCAGTGCCATCACGGCCAAGACCATCCCGCCGCTCGCTCAGTATCAATCAATGCTCAGCAGTGTCCTGAAGGCAGGCGTGGCAATCGGGCCGGGCGTCGTGTCTGCTCTTGGCCGGGTATCTGCCGAGTTTGCCAGGCAGAAAGAGCTGGCGGCCTTCTGGGGTATCTCAGGATTCCAGCAGGGCGTCATCTCGTTCAAGTCTGCTCTGTCCGGCTTCCTGTCGGGCAGCGGCACCGGCTTCACTGGCTGGCTGCAGAATGCCTCGGCCAATCTCGCTCAGTACCGCACCGCTCTGACCGTCGCAGCGGCGGCTATGATCGGCATGGCGGCGGCAGCGGCTCTGTCATCGAAGCATTCTCAGAATTACATCAAGTCCACTCTCAATAGCAGGCTCATGGCCCGCAAGCTGCCCGACAAAGAAGGCGCAGAGAAGTGGATCGAGTCCGCCCAAGGGACTGACTGGTCAGCCGGCAGAGATTCGCGGATGGGCACATTCCAGACCGTGCTCTCCAAGAACAAGGGCATGGGACAGAAGGCAGCTCAGAAGGCCACAGAAGACATCGAGAAGTATTTCTTTGCCAATCAGGAGATGCTGCAGAAGAAGGGAATTGCTTCTGCGGAGCAGCTCGCCTCTGAGATATCGGCACCTCAGCTCACCGGGGATTCTGCGGCCAAATTTGAGGACATCTTCGGCCTGGGCTTCTCTACCATCTCCGCACCGGCCAGGCTGGCGAGGCTCGGCACCGAGGCACCGAACGACAAGGAGCTCGAGGGAGCTGTAAATGCCAGGCCGGATGAGGTGCTGAGCAAACGAGTAACTGCCACCACACAAGCCATGGGAGATGCCGTGCTGCCGGCGCTCAACACGGTGCTGGGTGGCTTCATCAAGCTCTCTGACATCATCGGCAAGATTCCCGGCCTCGGCAAGGCTATGGGGTGGGGTGCTGTATTGCTAGCGGCTGCATCGGCGGGGCTCGTGATGGTCTCTATGGTGGGCTCGCTCATTCCCGGCCTGATGACTGTTATAGGGCTAATCTCCAAGGCAGGCATAGTAACCAGGCTCATGGCGGCTGCTCAGTGGGTCCTCAACGTGGCGATGAGTGCCAATCCGCTGGGGATTGCTATCATGGCCATAGCCGGGCTGATTGTGGTGCTCTATGCACTGGAAAAGAAGTTTGGATTACTTACAAAGACGTGGCAAGCTTTCTCTAATTCCAGTATCGGAAAAGGAATATTCGCCTATATTGAGTCTGGCAAAAAATCGATTGAAGATTTGTTAGCCACCCTAGGGAAAGCATTCCGAGGAGGGGGCATGAAAGGCGTCGTGACGATGGCCCTGGATGCCCTGGGATCGGCCAGTCCGATGGTGAAAGTCCTGCTTATCTTAGTGGACTTCATCCGCAAGCTTTACAACAACTCCAACGTGCTAAACAAGCTCTTCACCGGAGCTGCTACTATCTGGAAAGCAGCCAACGATTTTCTCTTGGGCTTATGGGGCACACTCAAATCATTGTGGTCATGGCTCTTAAGTGCCATCCCAGGCGCAAAAAAAGAACTGAAACGCCAGGAGATGGTCGAGCTTGCCGACAAACAGGGGCTAAAGTTCAAGGCCGGAACCAATCAGTTCTACAAAGAGGGTGGCGGCGTAGTTGCTCCATCTGGTAAGCTGGCTGCACTCTTCAAGGAATATCAAGATCTTCCAGGCTTCGCAGAGGGAATAGCCGATGCCGTGAAGCAGGGCATAAGCGGCATTGGTGAAACGATCGCTGCAAAGATAAACGGCGCATTGGAAGGTATAAAAACCGCGATCACGGATGCACTTTCAAACATCCCCGGATTTACATCCATGGTCGAGGCGTTAGGCAATCTAAAGACAAAGCTCGAAGAGTTCATACAGACGATAAAAGATAACTGGCCAAGTTGGGCAGGAGGCGGTGCGGGTGAAGCTCCGCCAGTAGACCCAAGCACTCCGCCGGTGGCACCAACTGCCTACATTCACGTAGATGGCACGCCCGGCACAATGTCAGCAGAGGTCTACAAGACACTCGGTGCAGATCAACAAGCCGCCTGGAAACCACAGATGGCCAGAGGCGGCCAGATCCGGGCTACTGGCTCGCTTATTGGGCATGGCGGTGAGATGATTGATAACGCCGCAACCGTTGAGACAGGGAAAACAACCCTATCGAGGATCAATGAGATATTTGCAGAACGTGGCTCGCAGTTGGTTGGGGGCGGGCAGTCTATCAGCATCAGTGCTCCCATCAGTATTCATGTGGACAAAATCGATAGCAGCGTAGATCTTGAAACCGCATTGGCAAAAGCTGGAGATGAGTTTGATAGGAAACTGCTCTTCAGGCTTCGGAATTCATTGGAAAATGGGAGCACGAGAGGGATTGGATACCTGCGAGGCTAATCTATCCAATCAATCCTTCTGATTGAGATGATAACCCCTCACATCTTTTCTGCGTGTAACCTGCAAGCTATCATCTCTCTTTTTCTGATCTTTTCCATATCCAGCAACGGCAAGATATTTTTATAAACATCTTTCTGGCTCGATAATCATTATGGTGCGCTACGGAAAAGGCCCTTACAAGAACCGCTATCTGTGGCCGGGATGGATCGCTATGGGCAGGTCGATCAAGTCAGCTTGTGCAAAATTCCATAGTGTATGGAATGATGACTTTGCCAGAAGAGGATTTAGGCAGAATCGATGCAATCCAGGGTGATCAGGCGGGCCAGTGCGTGCAACCTGCTTTTCTTATGTAACTGGATTCATAAGAACTGCTTGCACCGTTACATAAGAAAGACCAGAAAAAATATAGCTGATCACCATATCTAGACTATCAAGGGAGCGGTGATCACCATGAGGATTTATGCCGAAGCTAATGATCAGTTGCTAAAAGACATAAACCAAGCAGTCAAAGAAAAGGGTATCGGTAAGACCCAAATTGTTCTTGAGGCTCTTGATCTGTACCTACATGGCAGTGATCACGGAGAGCTCGCCGCGGCCATATCCGAGCTGGGTAAGACCAAAGCAGATCTTGATAAAAACTGGTCTGAGATCACTAGGTTAAGAGCAGAGATCACGACTTTTAAATCCGATTTAGATAAGACAAAATCACTAGCTGATAAGCTCCAGCAAGAGAATGATCAGCTAAGAAAAACTAGTGATCAAGCACGCATCGACCTAGAATTAACGAAGCGTGATCACGAGCATGCACTAGACACCATCCGACAAGACAGAGAACAGATCAGTATGCTGACAGCCTTAACTCATCAGCTTACGGAGAAGATCACGCCGGCACTACCACCAAGCCAGGAAGAGGCCAAGAAAAAAGGATGGTCCTGGCGGTTCTGGAGGAGAGAATAACCATGGATGATGAACCAGTTAACAAGAAGCCAAAGAAGCCATTGACAAACGGATTCATCCCAAAGCTCAAGGGCAAGAAAGTTATCATCCACTTAGTATCAGGAGGCCAGCCAA
>Ga0172380_10005918_pt1 | contig 14511 bp, 13 predicted proteins | sample Leawe162metaG_FD_119747 | JGI IMG/M metagenome (GOLD analysis project Ga0172380, IMG submission 119747) | Leachate microbial communities from a municipal landfill in Southern Ontario, Canada - Leachate well 162 metaG | ecosystem: Engineered > Solid waste > Landfill > Unclassified | place...
CCATGTAGTCCGCACGGTGCGCGAGAAGCACCGCGCGCGGGTTGCCCGCCTGGACGAACTTTCCGCCGCCGATGTAGATGCCGACGTGACGCGGGGGTGGCCCGGTGTTCTTACCCGAGGCCTGGCTTTCGAAGTAGACGGCGTCGCCCGGCTTCTCCGCACCGGTCACGTCGATCGCGTTCGGGTCGGCGTACTGCGCCTGCGTCGTTCGCGGGATGTTGATCCCGTTCCGGCGGTACAGATCCTGCACAAAGCCGGAGCAGTCGTAGCCGGTCTGCGCCGACGTGCCGCCCCACGAGTAGGGAACGGCGGAGAGTTTTTTCGCGTTTGCCGCAAGCTTCGCCGCGCCCTTGGAGACGCCCGCGTTTGTGGGTATGCCCTTGCGAGCGTTGATGATCGTTTGCCCGAGACTCCCCTGAAGGGAATCGAGCGCAGGCGACGCGGCGTTGTAAATGCTCCTGCCGAGATCCTCTCCGATTTCCTCCCCGCCCGCAGCGGCCTCGACCTTCATGGCGGCCAGGGTGGCCTTCCACTCGGTTTTTAGTTCCCTTGCCCAGCCGCCTCCCCACTTGAGGTGTGTAAACGGCTCGATCATCTTGAGAGCTGTCTGATAAGCGCTTCGCACGATCCAATCCCAGAAAGTGACAAACCAGGCCCTAACCCCGCCCCAATACTTGATCGCGAGACCAGCGCCCACGCCGAACGGACCAGCGAGGGCGAGGCCGATCAGCGGGGCATGATCCCGAGCCCAGGACTCGAACCGCTCAAACCACTGCTTGACCTTGTCCCAATGCTTGATAACGAGCACCGTCGCGATGCCGAGCGCGACCACGATGGCCCCGATGCCGGTCGTGATGAGCGCGGAATCGATTGCGCCGGCGGTGACGATCGCGCCGATTCTTGCGAAGGTATAGAAGGAGGCGATCGCGACTTTCGCGGCGAGCGCGCCGAGCGCTATGGCTACGAAGACCTCTTTGATCTCGCTCAGCGGCCTCACGATCGCTGAGAGCGCCCGCGCGAGGCTGGCGAAGGTCGGCAGGACCTCGACTCCAATATCCGTCAGCGACGCCTGGATGTCAGAGAGCGCCTGCGCGGCCTTGGCGCTCGGCGTTTCCATTGCGGCCTTCGAGTTCTTCTGATAGTCCTCGGTTGTGCGATTGACCTGCTTGAGCGAGTCGTTGTAGGTGTCCCAGCCCTCGACCAGTGCCAGGATCGCGGCACCGCCGCGCGCGCGGCCGAAGGACGCCATCAGTTGCTGCGTGGCGTAGACCTTGCCGGATACCGCCCGCGTCGCCTCGTAGCGCTCGACGAGCAACCCGAGGGCTTCCGTGAGCCCGCCGCGCTGGAGCGCGATGCCGAGGTCCTGTTGTGAGATGCCGAGGTTCTTCAGGCTCTTCGCAGCGGCGCCCGTCGGCGAGAGCATTCTGAGGAAGGTCGCCGTCAGCTTGGTCGCAGCCTGCTGCGCCGGAACGCCGGCGATCGTCATCGTGTCGATCGCCGCGCCGAGCTGGGGGAGGGTGATGCCGACGTTCTTCGCGGCGGGCAGAATCCCGGTCGAAAGCGCGGCCGTCAGATCTTCGAGGGTCATCATGCCGGCGCCGACGATGGCGTTCAGGGTGCCCATCGCCTTTGTCTCGGTTTCAGTGCCCTCGATTTCGACCTTGCGCGCGGCGGCGAGCGCCTTCGTGACCTCGACCAAATCGGCGCCGGTCGTGTAGGCGTTGACCGCCGCCGCCGACAGAGCCGCGAGCGCCTTGTCGCCCCGGATACCAGCCGACTCAAGGTAGTAGAGGGCGTTCGCGAGCTTGACCGGACTCTGCGCGCCGCCGCCCGCGGTTTTTGCCAGCTCCAGGACGGAGACCTTCATCCGGTCGACCTCTTTTTGTGAGGCGCCAGCGCCGGTGCGTATGCGCTGCATCGCGTGCTCGTAGCCGTAGCCGAGGTAGCCGGCAACAGCGGCGAGGGCGAGTATGGGCTTGATGAGCCGCTTGGTAGCGCCGGCGGCAGCGCTGGCCGACGTGACGATCTTTGCGGCCACAGCCTGCGAGGTGACCCCGAGCTCGCGCTGAGCGTTTGTCACGAGTTGCGTGGCCGCGACCTGCTTTTCGGAGCCCTTGGCGGCGCTGGCCGCAAGCTCCTGGTACGCGACCATGTTGGCGCGGATTACCGCGCGCTCCTCGACGAGCGCCGCGACCTTCGCCTCTGCCGCAGCCGCCGTAGATTCTGCTCCCGCTACCGCGGCTTCGGTCTGCTGCACGGTCGCTGCGCGTAGCCGTTCGACCTGCGTTATGGCCGCTTGACATTGCGCCTTCGCGCCAACGTCAACGCCGAAGAACTCGAGGCCGACGCGCGTCATCGAACGACCCTCGGCAAGTAGATACAGACGCCCCGGCTGTTTTCGGTTGCAACCGGCCTAAATCGCCCGTGACGTGACGCGCGGACGCCGCGCGGGTATCGCTCCGCCTGGGGCGCGCCAGCGTTAGAAACGCTTACACGCGTCATCCGTCGCGCCTCGGTATCGCGTCGAGTTCCTTCTTGGATGGCGGCGCGTAGCCGCCCGGCTCATAGGCCGGGCCGTCGCTCTCTGTTTCGCGCTCCCTGACGACGCGCTCGGCGTGCGCGATGTAGATCCGGAAAGCGCGGAAGCCGAGATGTTCCCAATAGACCGGCGGCCATTCCGGGTGAAAATCGCCGAGACGTAGGAGCGCGTCTAGGAACGCGTCGGCGACTGTAAAGGGCCGCTGCCCAGCTCGGCCCCGTCGCCAGCCGGAGCGGCTTTTTCGACGAGTCCTTCTGAGGTGAGCGTCTCAGCGATCTCTTCGGCAGTCTTGCCTGCGGTGATCGCGTCGATTACAGCCTGGGCGACAGTCACATTCCCCGCCAGCCAGCCGAGCAGGATGAGGAGTTGCTGCGCATTGATGTCGAGCTCGACATCCGGCTCGATCTCGTTCAGCCCGCGTGCGATGTTGAGGATGTCGTCGTAGGCCTCGTTGATGATCGTCTGGCAGGCCAGCTCGGAGGCTCGCGTATCGGTGATCGCGATCGCCGCCTTCGTCCGCTCTTCGTAAGCGAGCAGGCGGATGATCGTCGGCACGGGCAGCTCGCCCGGGAATCGGAACTCGCGCCGCTCCATCGGCCCCAGCGTTCGCTTGCCGCTCTCGCCCACGTGCGCGACGCGCACGCCGAGCGCGACAGAGCGATCCTGCGGCGCAAGGTCGTAGAGGTCGAGGTGCCTCGCCAGGTCACGTACTTCAGGCATCAGCTGCCCCAGGTGTCGATCGCGGCGACGTCGTTTACGACTGTGATCTTGACGTCGTAGCCGAGCGCTTCGTCGTAGGCGGCGAAGAAGTCGTAGTTCGCACCGTGCCGGCGCTTGTTGCCGAGTTCGTCCGCGTCGCCACTGACGAGCTGGCAACTCGGCATCTCAACCCAGAGCGAGTACTTGTATGCGGTGGCGCCGATGACCTTCGGCGTTACCCAGCGTGCTACCGCTGCGAAAGATGTTGCGGCGAGCAGTGCGGCGTAGTCAGTTCCGTCGAGTACCCGCTTGGGTACCGATCCCGTCACCTGCACCTGGTCGTCGCCAAGCTCGAGGTCATCGGGGAAGTAGGACGGCGGGTCTTTGGAAAGCGAGTTGATCCGCTCGAGCGCATTCGCGATCTGAACCGAGAAGTCCGCGACCTTGCCTCCGCCTGAAAGCCAGCTCAGGAATAGGTCGCCCCGCCGGATCGGCGGGATGGTGGACGCTGCGACGGCCGGAACGGTGGTCGTGTCGGCCGCGGCTTGCGCAAGCACCATGCCGACGAGATCGGCGGAGAGTTCGCCGGCGGCGTTCAACTGGAGCTGTGAAACGCCGATGCCGTTGCCTGTCAGCAGGATATCTTCGGTCGCGTAGTTCAGACGCATCTGAGCCGTGCGCGCTGTGATCGCGTCGCGCTTACTGAAAACCCAGCGGTGCGCGCCGACGGGGATCGCGTCGCCGTCGGGATCGGTGATAAGGCCATCGCCTGCCGTGTGGACGTAATCGAAGCCCGCGATCGCGAGCAGCCAAGTCAATTCCTTGAGATAACAGCGCTCAGAGATCGACCCGCCGACTTCGTAACCCTCGATCAACCGCGGAACAGCGCCGGTGATGTTACGGAGCTCATCCGCGCGATCAAGATGCTGCACGCCCGGCGAGAGCCGAGCAGCGCGTGCCGGAAGGTACACCTCTTCGTTTGCAAGACGGTAGGGCGTGGCCGTCTTGACCGCGTCCTCCGGGATCGGCGTCTCTTCGAGGCAAATCTCGCAGAAATCCTTAGCAGCCATCAGGCGCCGTCCTTTTCGGCCTCGATCGCGTTACTGCCGCCGCCCCTATCGACATGGTTCTCACGCTCGGGCATAGGTGCCGAGCCGACCTCCACGCGCATGGTCACGAGCGGCAACTCACGCGCCGCCTCTAGCGCTTCGTCAGGCGTCTCGAAACCGAGAGCCGAGAGGGCGATCGGGCGCTCCGGATACCACAGACCAGGAAAGCCGCCGAAGTGAACGGGCTCCGAGCCAACTGTCCGAGCGGCGGGCAGGACGAGCGCGATCTCAGTGCGGGGCGTCACGACCTAGTATCGGCGCAAGGCTTGGAAAGACGGGTTAGAGCACGTCGCCGCGGCGAAACTCGACCTGCAGGTTCGTGTCTTCCAACTGCACTCGCTCAGCCTCGAGCCCGGCCGCGCTGCCGTAGTTCGGTTCGTCAGTCCAGAGACACCCGGCACCCGGCACAGACGCGCCCGCCTCACCAGCCTCGATCATGGCGATAACCGGGTGAGTGCCGTCACGGATCTGCGCCATGCCGTCTTCCCACACCTTCTGCGCGTATTCGAGCAGGCTCTGAGCGTTCGCACCGCGACTGCCGGGCACGAGCGCGACGAGAGCGCGGGCGAGCGCGCCGTAGGCATTCAAGTCCGTGAGCGCTGCGCCTGCTTCTTCTGAGAGAGCCGAGGGGTCGATACCGCGCGCGCTGATCGCCGCGTCTATCTCGGCGGCGCAATCAGCGAGAAAGCCGGCGATCGCGTCCTCGTCGACGACGGCGTCGTCAAGCTCGAACGCCGCGGCCAGGCGGCCTGCGCGAGCGGTTACGTCAGTAGTCTCTGCGTAGGCCATCAGACCGCCACCTTTCGCCGCTCTGAAACGTAGAACTCCCGTGCGCGATCAACGAGCGCCGCCGGATAGCGGAGCTTCAGTTGCGCCCACGGCCTGCCGCTTTCGCTGAGGCCGAAGCGCTCGATGAGAAGGTCGTCGTCGGATACCTGCACGTTTGAGCGCAGACCAACGAGCTGTAGCTCGTCAGTTTCGGCATAGTCAATCGTGACTTCACCGAGACTCTTCGCCTTGCGAAGTATCGAGCCGTCGCAGCCCTTCATGATTTCGGGAGTAGCGGGACGGTAGTTGAAGTCAGCGAACATCTCAACGGGATAGGTGCGGCAGGCGCCGCCTGGGTAGGTCAGACCTAGCCGGTGGAGACGCTTTCCGTCCTTCGATGTGATCGCGAGACGGCGTGATGCACGCACCGTTCCGCGCTCCGGGAGCTGCTCGAAGTAGGACGGCAGCACCCAGGTGTCCGAGCCGATCATGCAGACGTAATCGACGCCCATTGCGGCGGCGTAACTGATACCTGCGTTAAAACGCGCGCCGAGCCCGTTGTTCGGAAACTCATGTAGGGCGAAGCCGAGTTCGCTTGCGGAGTCGAGATTCTCATCGTCGGCGATGACAACGCACGAGGCATCGATTCCCATATCGGCCAACTCGCCGCAAACCCACAAGCGCTCCTCGAGACAGATGCGCGTTAACTCGTAGCGCCGCCAGCAGGGCGTTATGAACCATAGGCTCGGACGCCTGCGCCAGTCGCGCGGCGGCTCTCTACGCAGGGTAGGCGGCGAGACGCTCGCGCTGCTTTCAGCAAAGGTCGGCTTCTCGCCGGCGAGTGGCTCGATCCAGCCGTTCCGAACGGCGTGTTCATACTCCTTTTGGCGGGGGATATCGACTTCCTGACCGCACGGCGTCGAACGCAAGCGACCATCGGTGTCGTGATAGCGAAGCCGCGTCAGCCCGGTTACGGTTCCTCGCGCCATCGCGCGCGACCCCGTTAGCTACCGGTGATGTCGTCGATGCGAACGATCGCGCGAGGCGCGACGCTCGCTAGCGCGGGCCAGATGCCGCCGGCGATGATGGTGTCCTTCGGCTCTTCCTTGTAGGTCTTGACCCAGATCGGAAGCATGCCGGGGGGCGTGTCTGTGAAGGCCTGGAATCCCTCTTCGGGGACAGGCTGAGACGCGGCCATCATGAGCGCGACGGTGTTGTCGAGCACGAGTCCCTTGTCCTCGGGCATCTGCGAGAGGTAGAGAATGTCCTTGATGCCCAGGAACGGAGCGACGCGGCCGGTTTGCACTGAAGAGGAGTTGGTCTCGCGCGGCAGTAGCGCAGCGAGCTCTGCGTTGTCGAGCAGCGAATTGCGGTGGATCGTGTTGAGAACGAGTAGCGCGTTCTCGAAACCGTCGTAGCCGTTGTCCTCGGTCTCGATCATGCCCTGCGCCTCTTGGATGTCGGCCTTGATCGTGGCCTCCGGGTCAGTCCAGGAGCCCGAGGCATTCATGGTCTGAGTGCCCATCGCGTCGGCGAGGATCGTGTCGAAGAGGTCGCCGTCGATCCACTTGATGATGTTGTTCGCGAGCTTGCGAAGCGCGATCGTCAGCTGCGGCTTCTGATTGAGCCGAATCGCCAGGTTCGAGATCGGGACTTCGAGGCCGTGCTCGGTGATCGCAGCGCTCTTAGCCTCTTCCGTCCAGGATGCCCGCGGCCACTTGCCGCGCGGGCCCGACTTCGCGGGATCGCGGTCGAGGTAGATCGACTCATCCTGCTGGTAGAGGATCGACGCTCCGACCATCGGGGTCGGATCGACGACGCAGAGCTTGTAAGCGCCGAGCCGCTTCGAGACGAGGTTTGCCAGGCGACGCGAGATCAGCGTCGGCTGCTTCAGCATCACGTCAACGGCCAGCTGGGTATCGGAGCCGCTCTGTCCAGGAACGGTCGGCATCAGCGAATCACCACCGGTACGACATCGTCGGCGGCAGCGGCGAGAGCGAACCCGACGAGTAGCCGCGGGTCGCCGTCAGCCGCGCCGGAGGCAACTGCCCCGGCGGCGCCGGTCTTGACATAGGCGCCGGCTGCGATCGCGCCAGAAGCGGCGAGATCGTGGACTACGCCGTAGCCGAAATCTACATCGATGCGATCGCCAACCTCAGTCGCGCTCTGCAGGGCGACGCCCGTGCCGACGACGTCGTTCGCGTCGCCCTGGGAAACCGTGAAGTCTCCGGTGACCTTGACGACGTTTCTAGCGGTGACCGCTTCGGCGACGAGGCAAGAGATGATCAGCCTGCCGGCGTAGCGCTCAACCTGTCCACCCGAGACGGCCATCAGATCACCTGCTCCAAGGGAATGCCGAACTCCGTCGCGATCGCCTGCTTCTCGCGATCGTCTTCGAGCTGGCGCTCCTCGTCGGTCTTCTCGGCTTCGGCGTCGTCTGACCCGTACTCACGAGCGAGCTTGTCGTTCTTCTCGATCGAGGCGACGTACTTGCGGCACGCCTCCGGGTCGGCGTCGTAGAACTTCTCGATCTCGCCGCGCTGCCCCGGCTCGAACCGGCCTTCGGAGAGAGCGCGCTCGATGAACGTGTCGCGCCCGCTGTTCGCGAGCAGCTTGGTCGTTGCGTCGAGCTTGGTCTTCGTCTCCTCCGCCATGGCGCGTACCTCGGCGAGTTCCTTGTCCGGCTCTGCTGACGCTGCCGGGGGCTCCGGCTTCGCCTTCGCAGCGGCGAGAAGCGTCTCCGCGCTGATCTCGCCTTCGACTCCTAGAGCCGAGGCGAGTTCGCGCTGCGCTTCATCGTTGAGGTTCAGGTCAGCCATCTTCGACCTAGTATCGGCGGGTCGTTCAAAATTGCCGGATGCGGCGTCTGCGAACTGCTTCGCGGTCGCGATCCAAGTCTGCTCAGCCTTGATCCACTCGCTTCGTGGCGCGACCGTCACGGTGCCGTCTTCGCCGCGCGAGAACGGCACAACCCAGGCCTCCTGGTCGTCGCCATAGCCGTTTGCCACGAGTGCGGCGTCGCCAGAAATCGCTACATCACGAACCCAGAACTCGGCGCCGCTTGGCCCATAGGGTGGCGGCCCGTTCAGGGCTTCGCGGAGATCGGAGCGCACGGCTTCGGCGCTCTCGGACGGCTCCCAGACGACACGCCCGTCGGCGTACTCGACGACGCGAACGACCTCGACGTCTCCGCCGTCGTAGAGGGCGACCACATCGTCCATCGTGCGGATGGCGGGGAGTCTTGCCCCGAGCCACGCGAGGCGGGTGACTACCCAGGGATATTTCTTGCCGGTCTCTTGGCTTGTGATCGAGGCGAGCGTGACGGAGCGCTTCCGATAGGCCCCGGCTTTAATCAATCGGCTCAGCGTCTTCGGGACCTTCTTCACGTCGGCGAGCAGGCGCGTCCCGGTCTTATCGACGCGCACGTTCTCGAGATATCCGACCGCAGGAGCCTCGAAGTTGCCGTGGCCCAATTCGTTCATCGGTGGATTAACCGCCGCTGGGGGATGTAGCTCGGCCTGTAGCTCGGCGTGCGCCTCCGCCATCGCGCGGAGCTGATCTGGGTCGAAGTTGTCGCCCTCGGGCGGCGAGCCGCGGCCATGTACGGGCCCTCCGGTACGGAGAATCTCGACGCCAGTCAGATCGACGGTCTCGAGGTTGGCTGCTTTCTTCGTCACGACCTAGTATCGGCGCGCCTCATGCGCCCCAAAGCCAGACCGGCGTACAGGCGTAGGGCCCGCTCGGCTCCGCATAACGAAACGGCGCGAGTAGTGCGGAGATCGCATCCCTCTCGTCGTTAGAGGCCTCGATCGCAAGTAGCGGGTGGTCGCGCTCGATGACGCCGAGCCCTGAGCGAACCGCCTCGACCGCCAGGCCCTCGACGTCGATCTTGACGACGGCGACCTTTTCGTTCCAGAGCAGCTCGTCAAGCGTTACGACCGGCACTGTGCCCTCGATGTCTTCGGCGGCACCCGCCATGCCCGAGTTGCCAGCGGGCCCAGGCACGACGCGCGCCGTCCGCCAGGTCGGGTGCACCGCGGCGCGGATGCATGCGACTCTGTCCGCCAGGCCGCTCGCCTCAACGGTAGCTCGTAGGAGCACGTAAGTCTCGGCGTTCGGCTCGATCGCGATCACTCTCTCGGCGCCGCACTCAAGCGCGAAGTACGCGGTGTGATTGCCTACGTGCGCGCCGACATCGACGAACGTTCCGGATACTCTCGCGTCCTTGATCGTGTCGAGCAGATCGCGCTCGTACCATTCGCCTTTTGCAATCACCTTGCCGATGTGATCGCTCCGACTCGCCGCTATTCGCGCCCGGCCGACGCGGTAGAGACTCACGCCGCCCGGCAGCGAGTCCACGGGATCGACGGCGGTCTGCGGGTCGGTCTTTCTGATCTTGCCGTTCATCTTCGACGGGCAGTTTTGCATCGTCACAAGCGAGCGCTTGACTCGGTAGAGCCGAGCGCCGAAACGCAGCAGCTCGCGTGATAGCAATGCGCCAGTGCCCGAACCACGCCGCTTTTCCAGCCAGCGCTCGGCGGGCGAGTCAACCGTGAAGTCGATGCTTTCCAGCGCGTCTCGGCGCGTTAGGTAGAGGCCGTCTACCCAGCCAACCTCCACGCCGTCGCCAAGCTCCAACGGCCGCTGCTTCGTCCAGCACGCGCCCGGCCGCGAAAGGTGGTGGGCGAGGTTGAGCGCGGTCGGTTCCTCGAGCGTCTCCCAGACCGCTAGCGCCCGAGCAAAGAAGTGATCGCAGAGGCGAACGTCGTCGGGTAGGAAGACATACCAATCAGCGAGCGTGCTTTCGAGATCGGCGAGCTCGTCGGCGACGAGGCGCCAGTGGTCCGGCCTGCCGCGGTGGTCCGGCGCACGCTGGTAGACGTAGCCGCGCTCGGCGGCGAGGTGTTCAATCGCCTCATACCCAGGCGAGTAGTCGTCGTAGATGCGCACCTCGCTCTCGGCATCGAAGCGCGCTCGCTCGCGTTCGAGATCGCCGAGTAGAAGACGCAGCGCGCGGCGGCGGTTGAAGGTGATGATCGAAATGACGATGCGAGTACGCGGTGGCGCGTTCAGCCGCCAGTCGTAGGCGTGAACGATCTTATGCTGACCGGCTGACGAGTCGAAGGTCGAGCCGGTGTGATCGCGCGACTGGCGGAAGATCGTACGAGAGTGCTTCGTGTGCTCGAGATAGCTCTTTCTATGCTTGAGTGCGATGAGCGGGATACGCCTTTCCTGCGCCGCGCCAGCGAGCCACAGGTCGGCCATGTTGGGCGAGCGGAACCATGCGGAATCGAGGCCGACAGATCGGTGCCAGGCCATGCAACCAGTCCCGAGCACGTTAACCGCGTGGTCGCGCTCGGTCCCGTCGAGAGCGCGGTAGAGCTGCGCGTAGCTGTCGTAGATCGTCTCGAAAGAACGCTTGAACCGGTAGCCGTGTAGCCCCACGATCGCTCGGTGCCAGTAGCGCTCGACGGACGCGATCAGATAGGCCGCGTAGCCCGGCGGGTAGACAAGGTCGTCATCGCAAGAGAGCGCGTAGTCGGAGTCGCCCGCCCAGAAGAACTTACCGGCGTCGCCCGGATCACCGTACTCCTGAGAGCGCGCGACGTCGACGCGGGGATGGTCGAGGAAGGCAGGCACCCCGTCGTAGCCGTTCAGATAGACGCCGACGCGATCGACCTGCGGTAGCAGGCTCCGAACGGTGCGCTCGAGCGATTCGACGCGCTCGGGAATGGAGGCGAGAGATGCTCGGCTATGCACTCGCGCTCACGTCTTCGAGCGCGAACGAGAAGACGCCGGCGGTGCGGAACTTGTCGAAGGAGCGATCCTCTGCCGGGTCGATCGGGATCGTCACATAGCTCCACTGGACAGCCGAGTCCTCGTTTGCGATCTCGACGCCAGAGCCGAAGGCGTCCGGCTGCAGCAGCACCTCGAGAATGCAGCGACCGTAGCCGAGGATCTTCTCGTAGACCTCGGGCACCTCACCTGACACGCCCTCGCACCAGACGGTGACGACGAGCCGGTCGTGAAGGTCATAGACGCCGCGGCCGAGATCAGCGAGCCCGATCTCACCCTGCGATTGGTAGACCTCGATCGCCGGGAAGCTATAGCTTTCGAGTTGGTCGTCGCCGCCGAAGATGTAGCTCTCATCGGCAGGCACGGTCAACTCGACCTCGTTGACCTCCTCGTCGTTGAAGATCTCGATCCGATCCTCGACGCCCGCTTTGAGGGACGCGATCGTCGCGCGGATGGTCGGAGCTACGTGCGAGAGCGGCACGACCTAGTATCGGCCTCAGCCGAGCCGCCGAAGCAGATCGGTCAGGTACGTCTCGGCGGTCGCGATCAACTCCGCCTCGGCCTCTCTCGGCAGCGGCTCTCCGAAAACTAAGGGGCGCGCGGGGTTATGCCCTTCGCCCTCTTGGTGGTATTGGAGGATCGGGTTCCGCACGCCCTTCGACCCGTGCGGATAGTCAGCGTCGTCGATCGTCAAGACCATCGAGCGCGGCGACTGCACGCGCGACGGCCTGGCGGCAGCGCGCTTGATCCCGCTCCGGAAGACGAGCAGCGGCTTGCCCGGTGCCTTGCGAGACTTCGTGAGCGCGTAGGGCGTTGTGAGCGGCGCCCACGGCCTGCCGCCGAACGCGCCCTCGGTTGCAAATTGCCGCTTCCACCACCCGGTCACGACCGGAACGAGTCGCGGCCAGAAGAGCCTGAGATCGCTGACTCCGGTTGCGAGTACGCGGATCTTGCGATCTGCATCTCCGACAAGACGGATACCGATCATGCCGGCACCGGCACTAGCCCGCACCTACAGGAACCGCCGCCCGCGCACTCGGGGTCGGGCCCGCCGTCCGGCAGTGAGTCCATTGCCTCTTCCCAGGTGGCGTACTCCTCACCGTCGTGCGCCTCGCACTGATCGCACATGTTGCCATCGCCTGCACCGGTTCGCTCCCAGCTCGAGACGATGTCCGAGAACTCCGAGAACGTCTGCGCCATGCCACCGTCGAGCGCGGTGGTCACGACCTTGGAAGCGATCCCGCGCGAGCCGGCCACGTTGTAAAGGGCATCGAAAACGGCAGCCTGCGCGGCGCCGCTTACGTCAAGCGAGACCCGGTGCCCTTCGATCTTCTCTGAGAGGTGGCCCAGCTCTGAGCGCACGTACTCCCAAGCGCCTTCCGGGCCCGGGGTCGGCTGGGCGACGAGTTGGCGGCCTGAGGTGTCATAGCCCGCGCGGCGCAGCTCCGCCAGTGCTTCTGTCTGGCCGAGAAGTCGCAAACGGTCGAGCGGTTTCGACATCGCGTCCGTGAAGCGCAGCCGCACCGGTTTCTTGCCGGTGAGTACCGTTCTCCGAACGGCCCGGCGTTGCTCCGCCTTGATCGCATCCGTGAGGTCTTCCTTTGCCTCGTCGAGCGCGCTACCGATCTTGATCCAATCGCGAACCTTCTCGGCCTCGCGCAGCTTGCGCCCGATTGATCGTTCGATGAGCGGCCAGGTCGCCTCAAGCTCGAGCGAAGCGGGCATTAGGCCGCCTCTCGGATCTCGCTATCGGCCTCGCGCTCGCGAATCACGAGTAGCGCGTGCCGACAGCGGAGGGAGGCGACATGCGATCGCTTACGCCAGCGGCGGCGGTTCCGATTCACGTCGAGAGGATGGCACCAGCCCGAGCGCTTCAGGCGTCGTCCCTTCGACACGTCTCACCCCGCCAGCGCGGCCGGGAGCGGCGGAGTCGTACCCTCGGGCACGCGATTGCGCGCGACGCCGATTTCAGGCGGCAGCGCTTCGATGATCCGGGCGAACGTAGCCGAGTCGATGCCGAGCGATTGCAGCACGGCAGTCAGCGCTTCCTTCGTGATGCCAGTATCTCCCAGATCGTCGGGCAATTCCGAAAGCCCGATCAGGTCGCGGATGTCGTCAACCGCGCCGCGATCGGTGAAGGTGAGGCCTGCATCTGAAAGCAGGGAGATCGCCTGGGCGATCGTCGCGAGGCTGCGCGACTGGATCTTCCCGAAGGGCAGTTTGGGCAGGTGCGTCTCGGCGGCCTCCGCGCCGAAGTTGATCCGGACGAAGGGCTTGACGAGCTGGCGCAGGCGCTCGCGCTGAAGGTGCTGCGCGTAGGCCATGACGGCCTGGAAGAACGGATCGACCAGCACGTCTCCGAGCGCCCGGTTGCCCGATGCCGTCGAGCCGAGCATCTTGAAGCTCTGCATCCCCGCCTCAGCGATCTGCTCTGAGCAGAAGCGGAGCAGCGGCACCGGGTCGGCGAGCGTGGTCGCGGCGTTCAGAATGTCGATATCCCACTCGCCTTGATCTCTCGTTCCGGGAAGGTGAACGTAGGCTCGCTCGTGATTGCGTATAGAGCGCCCGATCGCCTTCGCCCGCGTTTCTCCATCCGGGGTGTTCGGGTGCCGGACCACGGGGAGACCCGACGCGAAGCGATCCCAGCCGATCCCGGCCGCGATGAGCAGGTGCTTCTGAATCTTCCAGGGCCCGTAAGCGGACCTTATGATCGGAATCCCACCCCAGCCCTTCGGGTCGCGCTCGAAGACGAAGTAGGAGAGTTTCGGCCTCTCGTCGGAATGCAGGATCGGGCTCGTGTTCGAGAGCGACTGGCGAACCTCGACGAGCCGACCGCGATCAAAACGCGCTTTCGTGATCGTCTTCGGCCAGCGCGGGGCGACGCGATCAAGCGGGCGCAGTAGATGCGATGCGCCGTCCTTGTCCTTCCATTCGACCACGTCCCTGCCCCAGACGAGTTCCTCGATGCACGGGCCGTAGCCGAGCGCCTTGAGCCCTTGCTGGTTGAGCTCGTCCCAAGAGAGATCGAGCTGCCCCATATCGCCGTTCAGCCCGAACTGCCAGGCGGACGCATCGGCGATAACGCGGCCGAGCGGATCATCGACGCCGGGCTCGACCTTCCACTTCGCCTGTCGGATCGGCAGCCCGAAAAACATGAGCAGGCTCTTCACCGCAGGCGAGGTGAGCATCATCTCGTCGTAACGGTCGAACTTGAGTTGCCCTGAGAGGTCGGGGTTGGTGTCGAGCCCGCCGCCGAGCAAGTCCATCAGGTAGGCCTCGCCGTCCGCGCCAGCTTCGCCCATTGGGGCATTGGAAGCGGAGGCGTCGGCGAAGGCGCGAGAGCCGAATATCCCGAGAGAGACCTTCACGACCTAGTATCGGTCGAGGTTATTGCGGCGGTAGGGATCGAACCTACGACCTCCGGCGCATGAGACCGGCGAGCTACCTCTGCTCCACGCCGCTGTTCGAGTATCGTCACAGCGCCATCCCGTAGTGCAGGCCGCCCCCGATCATCTCGTCACGATCATCGTTGGGATCGTGCCCTTGGTGCTCACGCTCGTCGGGCGGCTCGAACTTGGTCGCAACCAAATACGCGAAGGC
>Ga0172380_10005919_pt1 | contig 14503 bp, 12 predicted proteins | sample Leawe162metaG_FD_119747 | JGI IMG/M metagenome (GOLD analysis project Ga0172380, IMG submission 119747) | Leachate microbial communities from a municipal landfill in Southern Ontario, Canada - Leachate well 162 metaG | ecosystem: Engineered > Solid waste > Landfill > Unclassified | place...
CCCGATAGTCCGGCCGCCGGCCTGCAGCGCCCCTTTATGAGCCGCGGTATCGATCCCGCGGGCCATGCCCGACACCACGGTGATGCCGTGCCGGGCCAATCCTTCCGCCAGGCGGGTTGTGGTCAGGAGACCGTAAGAGGAGGCCCGGCGGGAACCGACAATGGCAATGGCCGGTTCATGGGAACACAGCTCACCCCGCACATAGAGAAAGGGTGGCGGGTCCGGAATTTCAAACAGGGATTTGGGATAGTCTGCCGAGGTAAACTTTATCAGACGAGCACCGCTTGTGGTGAGCCGCAAGCACTCCTCTTCGGCAAAGCGTTGCCAAGACCCACCCTTGACAGCCTCGACAACGGCCGGCGTCACCCCCCTGACAGCGGCCAGTTCCGCCGGAGTCGCGGCCAAGGCCGCCTGTGGCGTGTCGAAGCGTTCCAGCAACCGCCGAAAGGTAACATTGCCGATGCCGGCAACCGCTTTGAGCCCGATCCAGTAGAATTCTTCCATACCGCAAATCCTTCTGAAAAAAAAGACCGGCCCGCAGGCCGGTCTCCATCTGTATCCCCTAGGGAAAACTACTTTATCCGGCTGACGAGTTTGTCACCCTTGTAGATGGCATCAATACTCTTGACCACCAGCGCCGAAGCGGTACTTTGTCCGGTCTCCAGGACCACCAGCGCGCCCAGCAACTCCTGGGGAAGCCGGTCGATCCGTCCCTGCACGTAACGCTGATCAATGGTCACATCGCGGACTACATACAGCATGTTGCCCGGTTCGACCCCCTGGGAGCGGCCCAGATCAATGTAAACGATATCACCGGCAGCAATGATGGTTGTGCCGCTATAGCTCTCGATGATGTAGCCCTTCAGCTCGCGGGTCGGCATCTTCAGACTGATCTCGTGACGCTTGCCGCTGCGGTAGGGCATCAGGTATGAGCCGGGGGATATTTCCTTGTAGGATTTGGTGATAATGGCGCGGGAGGCCCTTTGCTCGACATCGGTCAGCTGCAACGTACCCAAAGGCACCATCTTGTAGCCCATGATCTCGCTGGTAAGCGGATGACTGACCGAAGCATCCTTGCGGAAGACGGAGAACTTGTCTCCAGCTTTGGCACCGTTGTTCGTGCCGATATCGGTAAAGACGATATCATCCTCGCCAAGCACGATGCGGTCATGGTGGCCACCAACAACATAGCCGGCGGGGGTGATATTTTTCTCCATCAAAAAGCCTTCGCTGCCGCGGACCAGGAAAGTCTTTTCCTCGGCCACATCCTTGAAAACGCCGGCGGGCGCCGGAGCCTGCGCTTTCTGCGCAACCGCCTCTCCCCCCTTGGGAACAAACTCCAGGTGGTCGGAGAATACCCTGACCATCTGGCCCGGATAGATAAAGTGCGGATTGGTGATCTGGCTGTTCTTGGACCACATGTTCGGCCAGTAGTAGGGATCTCTGATAAAGCGCTCGGACAGACCCCAGAGGGTATCGCCCTTCTTGACGATATAGACGGTCGGCTCGTCCTGTTCCGCCGCCAGCGCCGAGCAGGGCACAAGCAAGGCCAGCAGCAACAACACCAGTGCAATCATTCTGTTTTTCATAAGCACCTCGGTATTACCTGTTGAGTGATCAGTAATGGAATCAGTTCGCGGTCAACCGCTCCCGGGCCTTGGCTGCGGCAGGATTGCCGGGATAAGCCTTGATCAGGCTCTCGAAAACGGCCTTGGCCTTAGCGTTTTCTTTCAGTGCAGACAGGGTATAGCCAAGCTTCAGCATGGCATCGGGCGCCTTGTTGCTTTTGGGATAGGAATCAACCACCTTCTGAAAGGCAGTTTTTGCCTTGCCGAGATCCGACAGGCTGTAACGGCACTCGCCGATCCAGTAGTAGGCATTGGCGCTGTAATCGTTTCCGGGGTTATTCTTGAGAAATGACTCGAAAGCCTCGATAGCGGCGGTAAACCTGTTGGCGCTGTACATCCCGAACGCCGCGACATACTCCGCCGGAGGGCCGCTTTCCTTCGATTTCTGGGCCGCTTCGGGATTGACGAACTCGATCTTTGGAGTTGCAACTTGCCGGTTCAGCCCGCTTACCTTTGCCTTGAGCTCCTCCTGGGCTGCCCGCAGCTCCTGGATGCTGCTCGTCAGTTGCTTTGCCTGAAGGGCAATCTCCCTGTACTGGTCATCCTGTGACTGGAGCCGGGCTGACAGGTTGTTCAGCTGTTGAGCATCCCTTTCCTCGGCCTGGAGCAGGAGTTCTATCTTGGCATCGGCTTCAGTCTGACGCTTGACCATAAGGTCGTTGCCGGCACATGCAGTCAAGACAAGGCATGAAAAGAGACAAGCGAACCATCGGACGCCGGATGGCATAATTCCTCCATATAATGGTGTTTTTTACAATTAATGCGATCCGCCGGAGTTTGTCAAGCGAAAGCTGCCCACAAAACACTTATCCTGCATTATCAGGTTTCGGTTTAAAAGGGGGGTGGACTATGCTACCATTTCGCCTTCATACTAGCCGCAATCAATTAAATTACCGGATTATCCCCGTGACCAAGCCTGAACTGCTGGCCCCAGCCGGCAACATGGAAAAACTCGAAATCGCCATCCACTACGGCGCCGATGCCGTCTATCTGGGGGGCAAGGCCTTTGGCCTGCGCAACCTGGCCGACAACTTCACGGTAAAGGAAATGGCACAAGCCCTGGAATACTGCCATGCCCGCGGGGTCAGGGGCTACCTGACCATCAACAGCTACCCCCGCAATGACGCCTTGCGCCAGCTGGAACAGTATCTCAGGGAGGTGACGGAACTCCCGTTCGACGCCTATATCGTCGCCGACCCCGGGGTGCTGGACCTGGCGCGGGAAATCTCGCCCCATACCGAACTGCACCTCTCCACCCAGGCCAATACCATCAACTGGCGCAGCGCGCGTTTCTGGCGGAATCAAGGGGTAAAAAGGGTCAACCTGGCCCGAGAGACGACCATGGAAGCCATCAGCGAGACCGTTGCCCGTAGCGGCCTGGAGGTGGAGGTTTTTATCCACGGCGCCCTGTGCATCTCCTATTCGGGCCGCTGCCTCCTCTCCAGCGCCATGGCCGGCCGTGATGCCAACAGCGGGGAGTGTGCCCACCCCTGCCGCTGGAACTACCGCCTGGTGGAGGAGAGTCGCCCCGGCGAATATTTCCCGGTGTTTGAGGACGCAAACGGCACCTTTATCTTCAACTCCCGCGACCTCTGCCTGCTGGAACACCTGCCCGGCCTGGTGGAAAGCGGCGTTGCCTCGCTCAAGATCGAAGGGCGCATGAAAGGAGTCAACTACGTCGCTTCGGTGCTACGGGTCTATCGCCAGGCCCTGGATGAATACTGGGCCAACCCGGCCGGCTACCAATGCCGACCGGAGTGGCTGGAGGAGCTGGCAAAACTCAGCCACCGGGGCTATACTACCGGTTTTCTGTTCGGCGAACCTCGCAACGTCGGGCAGGAATACAACTCGGCCTATATCCGCAGCCACGAATTCGTCGGCCGGGTGGAAGAGCAACGCCCGGACGGCAGCACCATCGTCGGAGTGCGCAACCGCATCCGGAGCGGTGACGAATTGGAGTTCATCGGCCCGGGCATGCGCTCCGACTGCCTGCGCATCGAACGGCTTCATGTTCTGGACCCGGAAGGGAACACCAGTGAGAACGAAGCGGCCAACCCCAATCAACACATCCTCATCCAACTCCCTTTCAAAGTGGCCCCCTTTGACCTCGTCCGCCGGGAAAGGCCAGCAGCGCCATGAATGACCACAAAGTGTACCTGCAAAGAGGGACCAGCGGCTGGCTGCGCGACCTGCTCTCCCTGACCATATTCCTGGGCCTCCCGTTCCTGCTGTTTCTCGGGCGGTTGCCGCTCATCGATCCGGATGAGGGGCGTTATGCCGAAATCCCCCGGGAGATGCTGGAACGGGGCGACCTGATCACCCCCACCCTGAACTATGTCAAATACTTTGAGAAACCGCCCCTGCTCTACTGGCTGAATGCAGCCTCCATCAAGCTGTTCGGCCAGACCGAATTCGCGGTCCGCCTGCCGTCTGCCCTGTGCGGCCTGCTGACGGTCCTGATAACCTACGTCATCGCCCGCAGGCTTTACGACCGGCGCACCGCCCTGCTCTCGGCCCTGATCCTGGGGACCTCGGCCGGCTTTGTCCTGCAGTCGCGCATCATCCTGACCGACATGCTGCTGACCTGTTGCCTGACAGCAGCGCTGGGCGCCTTCATCATTGCTGCCCAACGGGAAGGACGGCGCAGCCGGGCGCTCACCTGGCACTGTTTCTACCTGTTCTGCGCCCTGGCCGTACTGGCTAAAGGTTTGATCGGTATCGTCTTTCCCGGCGGCATCATCTTTTTCTACCTGCTGTTGACCAAACGCTGGCGGCTGTTGGCGGAAATGCGCCTTGTCACCGGCCTGCTGCTGTTCCTGGCCGTGGCCGCCCCCTGGTTCGTGGCGGTCTCGCTCCGGAACCCCGAATTTGCCCGATTTTTTTTCATCCATGAACATTTCGAACGCTTTACCAGCACCATCCATGGCCGTTACCAGCCATTCTGGTTCTTTGTGCCGGTCCTGCTGGGCACCATGCTGCCCTGGTCGTTCTTCATCCCCGGCGCGCTGGGACGGGCCTGGCGCAACCGGCATCACGAAGAGACCTTTGCCGGATACTACCTGCTCATCTGGATAACCGTCATATTCCTGTTTTTCTCCAAATCAGACTCCAAGCTGATACCCTATATCCTGCCGATCTTCCCGCCCCTGGCCATCCTGATTGCCCAGCGCATCAGCGCCCTGCTGGACGGCCACGGCCGGGAAATAAAGCTCGCCTCCCTCTCGCTGGGGGTGGTGCTGACCATCCTGGGTGCTGCCTGCCTGGCCTATAGCCGCCTCCCCCAGTTGGCCGCAGTGCTGGCGAAACAACTGCCCCAGTTTGCTGATCCGCTGCACCAGTTCGTCAGCCATGCCCCGGCGGTTGCCACGGGCAGTTGCCTGGCCATCGGCGGCTTGTTCCTGTTGCAGGGCATTGGCACCCTGGTGTTTGCCGGCCGCAATCCCATGCAGATCATGGTCGTGCTCTGCCTGGCCTCATTTGTGATCGAGATCCTGGCGCCGCAGCTGATCATGCCGGACATCGCGGCAACGGAATCACCCAAAAAACTGGCCCTGACAGCAAGCTCCCTGGCCGGACCCAACACCCGCCTCGTCACCTTTGGCCCGATGCAGGCGGTCAACTGGTATACCGGACGGAGGGTGATGGTGACCGGCAACCGGGATGAGTTGGACTTCGGCAGCAAACAGGGAGATCAATCATACTGGTTCCCTGATCATAATGCCCTGCTCAAACTCTGGGGGAGCCACACCCACACCCTGATCTTCCTCAGAAAAAACGAGCTCAACGACCTCCTGCCCGGCCTGCACCCGGCGCCGCGAATCGTGCAGGAGTCAGGGCGGCACCTGCTGATAAGCAACCGGTGATTAATTTATCCAGGAACTATCCACTTGGTTATCCGGAGGCATCATGTCCGTAAACAACAATAAACCTCGCCAATGGAAAGCCGACATAGCCCGGTCAGTGGACATGTACAATGACTGGTTCATGGAGTTTGCGCCCGTCGCCTTCCGCGACACTCGCGTTCAGACAACCAGGGACGTTGAGGCGGCTCTCCAGGCGACCGCGCACCTGACCAATATCAACCCGGAAATTTTCCGCAACAACCCGGACATTCTCCCAACACTACGCATGTCCACCTGCCCGCCCCTTGCCGTTGACCGGTTGATTGGCCTTGCCGGTGTACCGGCAGGCATGGTGAAACGCATGGAAAATGAAAAACAGTTGCCGGTGCGGATGGCAGCAACGGATGTTGACCGGGAACTTGTCAAAATTGGGTCGATCATAGAAAAAATGGCTGATCCCGACATCTTTGTCTGGCTGGAACCCGGAAAAGCGCCCACCAAAACAGAGCTTCGCCGAGCCGCCACCATCGTTGCCGACAGACTCTGCGGCTCGGTCGCCAACCCGATCATCCGGAATGCCCAGGAAAAACGTCAACTGGCGGCAATCAAGGCCTGGCTTGAAGCGCGCGGTTATACCCAGCTTCTCCCCGGCAACGGCGATCGCTTTGACGCAATGCCGCCCGGCACCTTCAGCTTCCGCATGAACGTGCCGGTGAAACTCGAAAATATGGTAAAGGGCGTAAACATCCCGATTGACGCAGTCATCATGCCGAGAGGCGCAAAAGCCAAGCAACTGCCGCTCTTCTTTGAGGCAAAATCCGCCGGTGACTTCACAAACACAAACAAGCGCCGCAAGGAAGAGGCGGTAAAAATGACACAACTCCGCAATACCTTCGGAAAAAAAGTACAGTTCAACCTGTTCCTGTGCGGCTACTTCGACACCGGTTATCTCGGTTATGAGGCTGCAGAGGGCATTGACTGGGTATGGGAACACCGTATCGACGACCTTGCGCTTTTCGGTATCTGATCGATGTCACGCACACCGGACATAGTCGAGAGACAGCGGCTTGCGCTCCAAATCGAACTCGACAGCCAAAAGACGCAGGTTGAGAGGAACCGACTTGGCCAGTTTGCAACGCCGACAGCACTTGCCCGCGACATCCTGAGGTATGCCTCTACGCTCCTCTCTCCAAAAGATAAGGTTCACTTTCTTGATCCGGCCATCGGCACCGGAGCGTTCTATTCCGCGCTTCTCAACACGTTTCCACAACAGCGGATTGCTGAGGCCCTTGGTTTCGAGATAGACCCGCACTATGGCCAACCTGCAGCCGATATCTGGGCAAACTCCGATCTTGTCCTGAGGCTTTCCGATTTTACTCGCGAAGAACCGACCCCCCGTTTCAACCTCGTCATCTGCAATCCACCGTATGTCCGCCACCATCATATTCAATCCGGCGATAAAGAGCGGCTGCTGCAATGCACCATCAAGGCGAGCGGCATGAAACTCAGTGGCCTGGCTGGGCTCTACTGCCATTTCATGGGGCTTTCCCATGGCTGGATGACTGAAGGAGGCATTGCCGGGTGGCTTGTTCCAAGCGAATTCATGGATGTGAACTATGGCCGGGCATTGAAACAATATCTTCTGCAGCACGTCACGCTTCTGCACATCCATCGTTTTGCCCCTAGCAATGTACAATTTGCCGACGCCCTGGTATCATCCTGCATTGTCTGGTTTCGCAATGCACCACCTCCCCCGGATCACGCCGTTATGTTCAGCTTTGGCGGTACACTCGCCGCCCCTGAAATAAAGCGCATGATCCCGGTCAAGGCCCTTGGCCGCGAGGCAAAGTGGACCCGTTTCCCTGTCTCTGAAATCCGGAGCGGAAAGACCGTTCCGATCATCGCGGACTTCTTCAGGATAACGCGCGGCATCGCCACCGGAGATAACCGTTTTTTCATCCTTGACGAGAATACCATTGCAACACGCGGCCTGCCTCCGGAACTCTTCCACCCTATCTTGCCGAGTCCTCGCTATCTGCCTGATGATGAGGTTTCACCTGACAGGGATGGCAACCCAAAGGTCGGTCGCCGGCTCTTTCTGTTGGACACACGTTTGGGTGAGAATGAAATCAGGAACCGCTTTCCGGCCTTATGGGCGTACCTTGAGGAAGGTAAAAACAGAGCGGTTCACGAAGGTTACATCTGCTGTCACCGCTCTCCTTGGTATGTACAGGAAAACAGGCCGCCAGCCCCAATCATCTGCACTTATCTCGGGCGGGGCGACACCAAGAGCGGCCGTCCCTTCAGGTTCATACTGAATAATTCACGGGCAACAGTGGCCAATGTCTATTTGGCCATGTATCCGACCCCTTTGCTGTTGCGTTACATGGCATGTGACCCAGGCCTGATCCGCCGGGTCTGGCAGGCACTGAACGCTATTACTCCGGAGCAACTTTTCGACGAGGGCCGAGTCTACGGAGGCGGTCTGCACAAGCTCGAACCAAAAGAGCTGGCTAACGTGGATGCCTCGGCAATCGCGGAACTTCTGCCGGGTTATGAGCAAGGCGTGGCGTTGACGCAGTTGGATATGTTCGCTGAGGGAGAGTTGGCGGCGTGATGGTTATACATCGAACCTGAATCACGCATAACAATTCGTTTTCACAACCTACAATCTTTCTTGTCATCAATTTACATGGTAGCCTAAATAAATTTCCAAGGAGTCTCATATACCATGCGCACAACCTTTCTCCCCTTTTCCACCCCTACCATCGACGACGACGAGATCAACGAGGTCGTTGATTCCCTCAGGTCCGGCTGGATCACCACCGGCCCCAAGGTCAAGCGGTTCGAGGAGGCGTTCAAGGCCTATGTGGGCGCGCCGTTCGCGGTACCGCTCAGTTCGGCCACGGCCGGGCTGCACCTGACGCTGCTGTCACTGAAGATCAAGGAGGGGGACGAGATCATCACCACCCCCATGACCTTTGCCTCCACGGTCAGCATGATCATCCTGGCCGGCGGCACGCCGGTCCTGGCGGATATCGAGCCGGGCACCCTCAACATCGACGTAAATGAAGTCCGCAGAAAGATAACTCCCCGGACCCGGGCGGTCATCCCGGTCCACTTTGCCGGCCAGTCCTGCGACATGGACCCCATCTTTGCCCTGGCCCGTGAGCACAATCTGACCGTGATCGAGGATGCGGCCCATGCCGCGGGCACCGAATACAAGGGGCAGAGGATCGGCTCCCTGGATTCCATCTCGATCTTCTCGTTCCACCCCAACAAGAACATCACCACCGGCGAAGGGGGCATGGTCTGCACCGGTGACGAGAACCTGGCCGAAGAGGTCTCGCTGATGAAGTTCCACGGCATGAGTCGCGAGGCCTGGAAGCGCTTCGCCGCCAGCGGCACCCCCAACTACGACATCATGCTGCCCGGCTTCAAGTACAACATGATGGACATCCAGGCCGCCATCGGCATCCACCAGTTGCCCAAGCTGGACGGTTTCATCGACCAACGAAAAGAGATCGCCGAGTTCTACAATCGCGAGCTGTCCGACGTCGCCGAGCTTACCCTGCCGGCCTACGCCCCCTACCAGCAGCGCCACGCCTGGCATCTTTACACCCCGCTGGTCAGGATCGAAAAACTGACCATAGACCGCGACCTGTTCATGGCGGAATTGAAGAAACTGAACATCGGCAGCGGCCTGCACTACAAGGCCATCCACCACCATGCCTGGTACCGGGAGAACCTGCCAATCCCTGACTCGGAGCTGCCCAATGCCAGCTACGCCTCGGAGCGGATCCTCTCCCTGCCGCTCTTCCCCAAAATGACGGAGGAGGACGCCCGGGACGTGGTGGCAGCGGTCAAGCAGGTTATTGCGGAAAACCGACGGTAACAAATGTGATGGTCTCGCAAATTCATAAATAAAAGTTCCCTCCCCCCTGTCTAGCGAACCCAAAGGGCCCAAAGGGGAGGGGGGAGGTTGCGAACATTTCAGCCAATTGCAGCTTCCACCCCAATACGTTACCATGATTAAAACAACCATACATGCTTGCAAATTCGGATTGACACTCCGAATTTGCAATGAGATACTCTGTCTATGATACCACGCCCCCTTTACAGTGAAGCCGTCTCACGAGCGCTGCTGCGTTCTCCAGTCACCGCCCTGCTCGGCCCTCGCCAATGCGGAAAAACAACGCTGGCGCGGCTGATCGGCCAGGAACGGGGAGGACACTATTTTGATATGGAGTCTCCAGTTGACCGGCAGCGCCTCCAGAACCCCGAACTCGCGCTCGGCTCTTTGGCGGGATTGGTAATTATCGATGAAATTCAGCTTGTCCCCGAGCTGTTCGGCATTCTGCGGGTGCTGGCGGACCGCCCGGGCCGGGCCGCCAGCTATCTGGTACTGGGGAGTGCGTCTCCCCATATCATCAAGAGGATTTCGGAAACCCTTGCCGGACGGATCGAGTTTGTCGACTTGTCCGGGTTCAATCTTGCGGAAATATCGCCTGACGAGCGGGACCGTCTCTGGTTGCGCGGCGGGTTTCCCCGTTCGTTTCTCGCCAACAGCGAGGCAGACAGCCTTGCCTGGCGGGAAGGATTCATCCGGACTTTCCTGGAACGCGATATCCCGCAACTGGGAATAACCATTCCCGCCACGGCCATGCGCCGGTTCTGGACCATGCTGTCGCACCTCCACGGCCAGACATGGAACGCCTCCGACCTGGGTCGCTCCATGGGCCTTTCGGACAAAACCGTGCGCCATTACCTGGACATCCTCACCGGCACCTATATGGTAAGGCAGTTGCAGCCCTGGCATGAAAACCTGAAAAAACGTCAGGTAAAGTCACCCAAGGTTTACCTGCGCGATACCGGCTTGCTGCACAGCCTGCTGAATATTCCCGGAATGGGAGAACTCTGGGCGCACCCACGACTCGGTGCATCATGGGAAGGGTTCTGCCTGGAACAGGTGGTGGCGGCTTTGAACACGCAGGAGGTTTATTTCTGGGCTACCCAGGGTGGAGCGGAGCTGGATCTGCTTTTCTTCTCGGGGGGAAGACGGTTTGGCGTGGAGTTCAAGTTCAACGAAGCACCGAAAGTCACCAAGTCCATGCAGAGTGCCCTGACTGACCTCTCCCTGGCCCATCTCTGGGTGGTGTATCCCGGCGTGGTGCGCTACCCTGTCCATGAAAAGATCACCATGCTGCCGTTGGCGGAGATTGCCGGCCTGCCGGCGGAGATATTGAAATAGAATGTTCCATTTGTGAGGTTGAGCGGCTCACGCGCGCATGAACCGCTCAATAAGAGTTGGTCGCAATAAAAGATAAAAACAAATCCCGCTATGGCTAATTAGAGCCTGAAGCAGCACAACATCGGCAGCGGCCTGCACTACAAGGCCATCCACCACCATGCCTGGTACCGGGAGAACATGCCGGTCCCCGACTCCGAGCTGCCCAATGCCAGCTACGCCTCGGAACGGATCCTCTCCCTGCCACTCTTTCCCAGGATGACGGAAGAAGATGGCCAGGACGTGGTGGCGGCGCTCAAAGAGGTTATTTGCCAACATCGTGGTTGACCGAAGTGAGGGAACTCCATTGCCTTGAACTGCGGTTTTTTGGGGGTTGTACTAGAGAGCAGCTTCGTTTATTCTTTTAGTAAGGAGGTAAGGAATCATGCTTGCTAAAAAAACATCAAAAAACCAACTCACGCTCCCCAAGGAAATTGTCGGCAACTTCCCTGGCATCGACCTGTTTGATGCCGTCGTGGAGAACCACCGCATAGTGCTGACCCCGGTTAAGGTGACGCCGTTGAATGCATCTCTGGATGGTATCCGTGAAAAGATCCGGAAGCTGGGCATCGACGAGAATGATGTGGCCGAGGCGGTGAAATGGGCCAGGAGCTAACTTCCCTGCGGGTTGTTCTGGACACTAACGTCCTCGTTTCGGCACTTCTCTTTGGTGGCCGGGCCGGAATGCTACGCGATATGTGGAACAACTGTCGCATTATTCCGCTGGTGTCAAAGGAGACTTTCGCCGAATTCAGAAGGGTTCTTTCGTATCCGGAATTCAAGCTGTCCCAGCGGGAAATACGCGCTATCCTCAATGAGGAAATTCTTCCTTACGTGGAGGCGGTGGAGATTACCGAACAACTCACCGGTATATCCCGCGATCCTCACGATGATATGTTTCTTGCCGTGGCTGCCAGTGGTGGTGCACGGTATCTCGTAACAGGCGACCAGGATCTGCTGGTAGTAAAGGACTACGGCAATACACAGATAATAACGGTTTCTGAGTTTTTGTCGCTTACGGGTGACAACTAAAGGAGTAACAATGCCAAAATCAAAACTGACGATAAAACAGCTTATTTCTGAGGCCAAGTTTTTCTCTCAAAAAGAGTCAACACATGACGAACCATCTTTGTATGGTGTCACAGACGGGAAGGCGGTTGGCACCTATCTGGAGCATAAATTCCAAAGGCATTTGCACACCAAGTATGTTTATGCCGAAGGATCGTCAGCAAAAGGGATGGATTTCCCTGAGTTATTGATAGACATGAAAGTAACAAGCATTAAGCAACCACAGTCTTCATGCCCGTTTCATTCGGCAAGGCAAAAAATTTACGGGTTGGGATATTCGCTTCTTGTCTTTGTCTACGACAAGGCAGACGACGAAATCAAAAAAACTTGTTGTCTGTCAATAAAACACACCGTTTTCGTTGACCAAAGCAGGACAGCTGATTTTCAAACCACATCCGGCCTCCTGAAAATACTTGAAAACAACGGGAATATAGATGATGTCAGGGCTTTTTTCGAGGAACGAATGCTTCCGGTCGATGATATCCAAGCCCAAACACTTGCCGAGGAAGTCCTTTCTAACCCACCTGCCCTCGGTTATTTGACCATATCAAATGCATTGCAATGGAGACTCCAGTACAATCGGGTCATTCAAGAAGCTGGTTCTGTCAGCGGCATTCAGCGGGTGCTCTGATGACGGTTCGCAAAGAGTATGGGGACTTCCAGACCCCCGTTATTCTCGCAAAAGATGTTGTTTCTCTAATAACAACAATATTCGGAGTTCCAAGCACTGTAGTTGAACCGACTTGCGGACTGGGAAACTTCCTTGAAGCTGCATATGATGCTTGGGGCGCAGATGTTTCCTATCATGGCCTTGAAATAAACCCGGAATACTGTAATTCGGCGAAGGACCGATTCAAGAGTGTCGGCAGTATCAATATAGAACGCCGAGACTTTTTCTCAACAGAATGGCAACCTCTCTTGAGCCAAGCGGGCGACATGTTTACCCTTGTAGTTGGCAACCCTCCGTGGGTCACCAATGCCACTCTTGGCGTACTAAATAGCGCTAACCTGCCTGAAAAATCGAACTTCCAGGGGCTTCGAGGTTTCGATGCCAAAACCGGAAAAGCCAACTTCGATATAGCAGAATGGATGATTATCCGCCTTGTCGAAGCCTTGCCAAAGAACGGTGTTCTTGCGTTCCTCTGCAAAACGGCAACAGCCAGAAAAGTCCTCATATATTTCTGGCAGGAGAATACCGCGATATCTAACGAAGCGCTCTATCGAATCGATGCAAAGAAATACTTTGATGTCGCTGTTGATGCATGTTTGTTAGTGCTACGCAAGTCAGCAGAGGTCAACACTACAGCCAGCGTCTTTGAGTCACTGCACGACACTAAACCAGTCAGTCGATTCGGCATGGAACACGGAGAATTGATTGCCAATCTCGATGATTATCAACTCAATAAATACCTCGACGGCTCATGCAACTACAAGTGGCGTTCCGGCGTTAAGCATGATGCAGCGGACGTAATGGAGCTTACACCTAGTGAAGGAGGGCACACAAATGGGATGGGTGAACATGTCAAAATAGAAGATGATTTTGTATATCCACTCCTCAAATCCTCTGACCTTGGCAACGGTCGCCTAATCCCACGAAGGTACGTCATAGTTACACAAACCAGAGTGGGAGAGGATACATCACGAATACTCACAGCGGCGCCCCGGACATGGGCATATCTTGAAGCTCACTCCGGATATCTGGATTTTCGTAAGAGTTCGATTTACCGAAAGCGCCCGCGTTTTTCGATATTCGGAATAGGCGAATATAGTTTTGCACCATGGAAAGTTGCAATTTCTGGTCTTTACAAACGACTCCGTTTCGAGGTTGTGGCTCCGATTGAAGGAAAGCCGACCATGGTTGACGACACTTGTTATTTCTTCCCTTGCGCAACAGAAGAGGAAGCACGTTTCTGGGCAGGGCTTCTTAACAGGGAAGACTGCATAAGATTTTTGCATTCATTGGTCTTCTTTGATGCAAAACGACCCGTAAACATAGATGTTCTAAGGCGGGTGGATTTCGCCGAATTGGCGAGACGACACGGCGTATTCGATCAAGCCTTGCTGTACTTGCAGTGGGCAGGCGTATTGGAAGGCAAGAAGCAACAAATGCTGGTTTTTGAGGATGAAGAAGAATATCGAGCCAATAACATTGCGCGAATAGTTGATGGAGGGCCATGCATTGCAAAGGGAAAAGGCGACAAGTTCCACAGTAAACAATGTCCCACTAGCGCCAAGAGCGGCCAAAAACCAGCCGGTGTGCCTTTCCACGTTACTCGCCTTAAGAAATTGCAACAGCAGCACACAGGAGACAACCAAAACCCATGAACAACGCTGACCTGCACAAACTCCCCCCCCAGAACCTGGAGGCCGAGATGTCCATCCTGGGGGGCATCCTGATCGACAACGACGCCATCAACCGGGCGTTGGAGATCATTGTCGCCGAAGACCTGTACCGCGAGAACCACCGCAAGATATTCCAGGCCATGATGCGCCTCTCGGATAAACGGGAGCCGTGCGACCTGATCACCTTGAGCGACATGCTCAGAAAACAGGGGGAACTCGAAGAGGTGGGCGGGGCCGCCTATCTGGCGACCCTGGTGGATTACGTCCCCACAGCGGCCAACATCTCCTACTACTGCAAGATCGTGAAGGGGAAATCGCTCAATCGCCGTCTGATC
>Ga0172380_10005920_pt1 | contig 14503 bp, 9 predicted proteins | sample Leawe162metaG_FD_119747 | JGI IMG/M metagenome (GOLD analysis project Ga0172380, IMG submission 119747) | Leachate microbial communities from a municipal landfill in Southern Ontario, Canada - Leachate well 162 metaG | ecosystem: Engineered > Solid waste > Landfill > Unclassified | place...
CTTGGCCTCACCCCCAAACTTGGTCGACAGCACCGTCGTGATCGCCGCCGTCAAGGTCGTCTTGCCATGGTCCACGTGTCCAATCGTCCCCACGTTCACATGCGGCTTCGTACGTTCGAATTTGCCTTTGGCCATGTTTCTATTCCCCTAAAGAACAAATCACTTCTTGTTGATGATCGCCTCGGCGACGTTCTTCGGCGCCTCGGAGTAGTGCTTGAATTCCATCGAATAGGTGGCGCGGCCCTGGGAGAGCGAGCGCAGCGTGGTCGAGTAGCCAAACATCTCGGCCAACGGAACTTCCGCCTTGACTAGCTTGATGCCGCCAACCTGGTCTTCCATGCCCTGCACCATGCCACGACGACCAGACAGATCGCCCATGACGTTGCCCATGAAGTCCTCGGGGGTTTCCACCTCGACGGCCATCATCGGCTCTAGCAGGACCGGACTGGCCTTGCGCATGCCATCCTTGAAGGCGATGGAAGCCGCCATCTTGAAGGCGTTTTCGTTCGAGTCCACATCGTGGTAGGAACCATCGAACAATGTAACCTTGACATCCACCACGGGAAAGCCGGCCAGCACGCCATTCGGCAGCGTCTCGTTGAGACCTTTTTCCACCGCCGGAATGAACTCGCGCGGCACTGTGCCGCCCTTGATGGCATCGATAAATTCAAAGCCCTTGCCAGCTTCATTCGGTTCCAGTTTGAGCCAAACGTGACCGTACTGACCACGACCGCCGGACTGCTTGATGAATTTGCCCTCGATCTCGGTACTTTTCTTGATTGCCTCGCGATAGGCCACCTGCGGCGCGCCGACGTTGGCTTCGACACTGAACTCACGCTTCATGCGATCAACCAGAATCTCAAGGTGCAGTTCGCCCATACCCGAGATGATGGTCTGGCCGGATTCCTCGTCGGTACGCACGCGGAACGAGGGATCTTCCTGTGCCAGACGATTCAATGCGATACCCATCTTCTCTTGGTCGGCCTTGGTCTTCGGCTCGACGGCGACGTGAATCACCGGCTCGGGGAACACCATCTTGACAAGGGTGATGACCTTGTCAGGATCGCACAGTGTCTCGCCCGTCGTTGCCTCTTTCAGGCCGACCGCGGCGGCGATATCGCCGGCGCGCACTTCCTTGATCTCCTGACGCTGGTTGGCATGCATCTGCAGGATGCGGCCGATGCGTTCCTTGCGACCCTTGATCGGATTGTAGATCGTGTCGCCAGATTTCACCACGCCGGAATAGACGCGGAAGAAGGTTAACTGGCCGACGTAGGGGTCGGTCATGATCTTGAACGCCAGCCCGGAGAACGGCTCGGCGTCATCGGCCTTGCGCTCGCCTTCCTTGCCGTTTTCGAGTTCGCCCTTGACCGGCGGAATATCTGTCGGTGCCGGCATGAAGTCGATGACCGCATCCAGCATGGCTTGCACCCCCTTGTTCTTGAAGGCGGAGCCGCACAGCATGGGCACAATCTCGCTGGCGATGGTACGTTGGCGCAGGCCTGCCTTGGCGTCCACCTCGGAGAGGGTGCCCTCTTCGAGATACTTGTTCATCAGCTCTTCATTTGCCTCGGCAGCCGCTTCGAGCATATTTTCACGCCACTCCTGGGCCTTGCCGGCAAGGTTGGCGGGAATGTCGCGCAGATCAAACTTCATCCCCTGGCTGGCTTCATCCCAGTAGATGGCCTTCATGCGGATGAGATCGATCACGCCCTCAAAATTTTCTTCGGCGCCGATAGGCACCTGCAGCGGCACCGGGTTGGCCTTGAGGCGTGTCTTCATCTGCTCGTAAACCTTGAAGAAGTCCGCACCCTGACGGTCCATCTTGTTCACGAAGGCCAGGCGCGGTACCTTGTACTTGTTGGCCTGACGCCACACGGTCTCCGACTGCGGCTGCACGCCGCCGACTGCACAGTACACCATACAGGCGCCGTCCAGAACACGCATGGAGCGCTCCACCTCGATGGTGAAGTCCACGTGGCCCGGGGTATCAATGATATTGACGCGGTGTTCTGGGTAATTGCTGTCCATCCCTTTCCAGAAGCAGGTAGTAGCAGCAGACGTGATGGTAATGCCGCGCTCACGCTCCTGCTCCATCCAGTCCATGACGGCGGCGCCATCATGCACCTCGCCGATCTTGTGCGAAACGCCGGTATAGAAAAGAATGCGCTCCGTGGTCGTGGTCTTGCCGGCATCAATGTGGGCACTGATACCTATGTTTCGATAGCGCTCAATCGGGGTCGTGCGTGCCACTTTGCTAACCTGCCTTATCTAAACCAAACCGCCAGGGTATCAATATGGGATACCGTGGCGGATATTTTCCCTGTCAAGGCCGGAAATCCCGGCCGCTCATCAAAACCGATAATGCGCGAAGGCCTTGTTGGCATCGGCCATGCGGTGCACTTCCTCGCGCTTCTTCACCGCACCACCACGACCCTCGGCCGCTTCCAGCAATTCGCCGGCGAGGCGAGCGCCCATGGATTTCTCCGAGCGCTTGCGGGCCGATTCGCGGATCCAGCGCATCGCCAGCGCCGCGCGGCGAACCGGGCGCACTTCCACCGGAACCTGGTAGTTGGCGCCGCCGACGCGGCGGCTCTTCACCTCGACGGACGGCTTAACATTGCTCACCGCCTGTATGAAGACTTCCAACGGATCCTTGCCGGACTTGCTCTTGATCTGGTCGAAAGCGCGATAAATCGTGCCTTCAGCAACCGATTTCTTGCCGCTCATCATCAGCACGTTGACGAATTTCGCCACATCCTGGCTGCCGAATTTCGGATCAGGCAGGATATCGCGTTTCGGAACTTCTCTGCGTCGTGGCATATTTCTTACCCCTAGTCTTCCAAGTTAGGCAGCCTTTGGTCGCTTGGCACCGTATTTCGAGCGCGACTGCTTGCGATCCTTGACGCCCTGAGTATCCAAGCTGCCGCGCACAATGTGGTAGCGTACGCCAGGTAGATCCTTGACGCGGCCGCCGCGGATCAGCACCACCGAGTGCTCCTGCAGATTGTGGCCTTCGCCGCCGATATAGGAAATCACCTCGAAGCCGTTGGTCAGGCGCACCTTGGCGACTTTCCGCAGCGCCGAGTTCGGCTTCTTCGGTGTCGTCGTATATACACGGGTGCACACTCCACGCTTGGCCGGACAATTGGCCAGCGCAGGCACCTTACTCTTGGTGGCCGGGGCTTTGCGCGATTTCCGTACTAACTGGTTGATTGTTGGCATATTCTCGAATTTCCAAAAAACCGAGGCGGCTTTTTAAGCTGCGCCGCCCCGGGATTCGTGTTTTTCGCGCTGCGCGCGGTTTGGCCGCGCCGTTCGCAAAGAGGGCGGATTATACGGGGGTTTTTACCCCAGCGTCAACCCGCCTGGATATCCTCCTGACCCGGCCCTTCTTCGACCACCAGTTCGCGGCCGACAGCGATGTCCTCGCCCAAGGCTTGCATGCGTCTTGCGCGGTGATAGGCCATACCGGTCCCCGCTGGGATGAGACGACCGACGATGACGTTTTCCTTAAGGCCGCGCAGTTCATCTCGCTTGCCCATGATTGCCGCCTCGGTCAGCACCCGGGTGGTTTCCTGGAAGGAAGCCGCCGAGATAAAGGAGTCGGTCGACAACGAAGCCTTGGTGATGCCAAGTAGCATGTATTGGTACTCGGCTGGGCGCTTACCTTCGTTGATCGCCTTGTCGTTCTCGTCCAGCACCTCGGCGCGCTCCACCTGCTCCTCACGAATGAAGTGGCTATCACCCGGATCGGTGATGACGACGCGGCGCAGCATCTGGCGTACGATGACCTCAATATGCTTATCGTTGATCTTCACACCCTGCAGACGGTATACGTCCTGCACCTCGTCGATGATGTAGCGAGCCAATTCCTCGACCCCCTTCAGGCGCAGGATGTCGTGTGGATCGGCCGGACCGTCCACAATGAACTCGCCGCGGTTCACTACCTGGCCGTCATGGGCCATGACGTGCTTGTCTTTCGTGATCAGATACTCGTGTGCCACTCCGTCCGGCTCGGTGATTACCAGCCGCTGCTTGCCCTTGGTGTCCTTGCCGAACGAGACCGTACCAGTCACTTCAGCCAGCATGCCCGCATCCTTGGGAGAACGGGCTTCAAAAAGCTCGGCCACGCGCGGCAGGCCGCCCGTGATGTCGCGCGTTTTCGACGACTCCTGCGGAATCCGCGCCAGGATGTCGCCAAGATCAACCGCCTGTCCATCCTTTACCGTGATGATCGAGCCGACCTGGAAGGTAATGGTCACCGAGTGGTCGGTGCCATGGATCTTCACTTCCTCGCCGGAAGCCGTCAGCAGTTTCACCTGGGGGCGCAATCCCTTAGTAGCGGCGCCCGCTTTCCGCTTCGGATCGATGACGACGAGGGTCGACAGGCCCGTCACTTCATCAATCTGTTTGGTGACGGTTGCACCTTCCTCGACGTTTTCGAACCTCACAATGCCACTATACTCGGTGACAATAGGGCGGGTATGCGGATCCCAGGTCGCAACCAGTGCGCCGGCCCTGACATGCTTACCGGCGTCAACCGTCAGCATGGCGCCGTAGGGCACCTTGTGGCGCTCCCGCTCGCGGCCGTGGTCGTCCGTTACCAGCACTTCGGCAGAGCGTGCGATGACCACTTTTTCGCCTTTCGGGTTGGTGACGTAGCGCATGTTCTGCGTGAAGCGCACCATGCCAGCCGACTTGGTTTCGACCTGCGAAGCCGCTGCCGCACGCGAAGCCGCGCCACCAACGTGGAAAGTGCGCATGGTGAGCTGGGTTCCCGGCTCGCCAATCGACTGCGCGGCAATAACACCCACTGCTTCACCCGCATTGACGATGGTGCCGCGGCCGAGATCGCGGCCATAGCACTTCGCGCATAGGCCGTATCGCGTCTCGCAGTTGAGCGGGGTGCGCACTGTGACCTCGTCAACGCCGCTGGCCTCGATGAGGTCCACCGCATCTTCGTCGAGCAGATAGCCCGTCGGGAACATCACATCCTGCGTTTCCGGCTGGAGGACGTCACTTACCAGGACGCGCCCAAGGATGCGTTCGCGCAGCGCCTCGACAACTTCGCCTCCCTCGACCAGTGCCTTCATGGCAAAACCGTTGCTGGTGCCGCAATCGTCCTCGGTAACCACCAGATCCTGGGTTACATCAACTAGGCGGCGGGTCAGGTAACCCGAGTTAGCGGTCTTCAACGCCGTGTCAGCAAGACCTTTCCGCGCGCCGTGCGTCGAGATGAAGTACTGCTGAACGTTGAGGCCCTCGCGGAAGTTGGTGGTGATCGGCACCTCGATGATGGAGCCGTCCGGCTTGGCCATCAGGCCGCGCATGCCGGCCAGCTGACGAATCTGCGCGGCGGAGCCGCGGGCACCCGAGTCGGCCATCATGTAGATGGAATTGAAGGATTCCTGCGCCACCTTCTTGCCGCTGCGGTCGATGACTTCCTGATGGGAGAGCTGCTCCATCATGGCCTTCGCAACCTGATCCCCGGCGCGACCCCAGATATCCACTACTTTGTTGTAGCGCTCGCCATCGGTGACCAGGCCGGAGGTGTACTGCTTCTCGATCTCCTTCACCTCGTGCTCGGCAGCGGAGATGATCTCGTGTTTTTGCGGCGGCACCAGCATGTCGCCGACTGCAATGGAAATGCCGGCACGCGTGGCCAGGCCGAAGCCGGCCTGCATCAACCTGTCGGCGAAGATCACAGTTTCCTTCAGGCCGCAACGGCGGAAGCAGGCGTTGATGAGGCGCGATATCTCCTTCTTCTTGAGTGGCTTGTTGATGATCGAGAAAGGCAGCCCAGCCGGCAGAATTTCCGACAGAATGGCACGGCCGATGGTCGTCTCGTAGCGCGTGATTTTCTCGCGCTTCTCGCCGTCCTCGCTTACATCATACTCCTTGATGCGTGCGAGGACGCGGGCGTGCAGGTCGGCCTGGCCGGATTCGTAGGCGCGTTTCACCTCGGAGATATCGGTGAAGGCCATGCCCTCGCCGCGGGCGTTGATGCGGTCGCGCGTGGCGAAATAAAGGCCGAGCACGATGTCCTGCGACGGAACGATAATTGGCTCGCCGTTGGCCGGTGACAGGATATTGTTGGTGGACAGCATCAGTGTCCGCGCTTCCATCTGCGCTTCCAGGGAAAGCGGGATGTGCACAGCCATCTGGTCACCGTCGAAGTCGGCGTTGAAAGCTACACAGACCAGCGGATGCAGCTGGATCGCCTTGCCCTCGATCAACGTCGGCTCGAAGGCCTGGATGCCGAGACGGTGCGAGGTTGGCGCACGGTTGAGCATGACCGGATGTTCGCGGATCACCTCTTCGAGAATGTCCCACACCTCGGGCACTTCCTGCTCTACAAGCTTCTTCGCAGCCTTGATGGTGGTGGCCAAACCCAGCAGTTCCAGTTTGTTGAAGATGAAGGGCTTGAACAGTTCCAATGCCATTTTCTTCGGCAAGCCGCACTGGTGTAGTTTCAGTTGCGGGCCGACCACAATGACCGAGCGGCCTGAATAGTCGACACGCTTCCCCAGCAGGTTCTGGCGGAAGCGGCCGCCCTTGCCCTTGATCATATCGGCGAGGGACTTCAACGGGCGCTTGTTGGCGCCGGTCATGGCCTTGCCGCGACGACCATTGTCCAGCAGCGAGTCGACGGCTTCCTGCAGCATGCGCTTCTCGTTACGCACGATAATCTCGGGCGCCTTCAGTTCCAGCAGACGCTTCAGGCGATTGTTGCGATTGATGACGCGACGATACAGATCATTCAGGTCTGATGTTGCGAAACGACCGCCATCCAGCGGCACCAGCGGACGCAGGTCGGGCGGCAGGACGGGCAGGACTTCGAGAATCATCCAGTCCGGCTTGATGCCGGATTGCTGGAAGGCCTCCAGCACCTTGAGGCGCTTGGCGATCTTCTTGATCTTGGCTTCCGAGCCGGTCGTCTCAAGCTCCTTGCGCAGGACATCGATTTCGTGGTTTGCATCGAGGTTGCGTAGCAGTTCGCGGATACCCTCGGCGCCCATCACAGCTGCGAAATCGTCGCCATACTCCTCGACCTTGGCAAGGTAATCGTCTTCGGACAGCAACTGGGCGCGGCTGAGCGGTGTCATGCCGGCGTCGACCACGACATAGGCTTCGAAATAGAGCACACGCTCGATGTCGCGCAGCGTCATATCAAGCACCATACCAAGGCGGCTGGGCAGGCTCTTCAGAAACCAGATGTGGGCAACCGGCGAAGCCAACTCAATGTGGCCCATGCGCTCGCGGCGCACCTTCGACAGCGTTACTTCGACACCACACTTCTCGCAGATGACACCACGGTGCTTGAGGCGCTTGTACTTGCCGCAAAGGCACTCGTAGTCCTTCACCGGGCCGAATATCTTGGCGCAGAATAGGCCATCGCGCTCCGGCTTGAAGGTACGGTAGTTGATGGTCTCAGGCTTTTTAACTTCGCCATAGGACCAAGAGCGGATTTTCTCCGGCGAGGCGAGGCCGATGGTAATGGCGTCGAATTCCTCTTCCTGGGTTACCTGCTTGAACAAATCGAGTAGTGCTTTCATGTCTTCACTCCTGCAAGGGGTGAAACCTCAAATCAAATTGCAAATCTATTCCGCCGGCCGCACACTGCGCATGACCGGCGGCTTCGCCCGTTCCTTAATACCGCTCGAGGTCGATGTCGATCGCCAGGGAGCGAATTTCCTTGACCAGCACGTTAAACGACTCCGGCATTCCGGCGTCGATCTTGTGCTCGCCCTTGACGATGTTTTCGTAGACCTTGGTACGGCCAGACACATCGTCGGACTTGACCGTGAGCATTTCCTGCAGTGTGTAGGAGGCGCCGTAAGCTTCCAGGGCCCACACCTCCATCTCGCCGAAGCGCTGGCCGCCGAATTGCGCCTTGCCGCCCAGTGGCTGCTGCGTCACCAGGCTGTAGGGGCCCGTGGAACGCGCGTGCATCTTGTCATCGACCAAGTGGTGCAACTTCAGCACGTGCATGTAGCCAACGGTCACTGGGCGCTCGAATTGCTCGCCTGTACGGCCATCGAACAACGTTACCTGGCCCGTGCGCGGCAAACCGGCCAGTTCGAGCATGTTCTTAATCTCGTCCTCATGGGCGCCGTCGAACACAGGAGTGGCGAAAGGCACACCTGGTCTGAGGTTGTCCGCCAGCTCGAGGATTTCCTGGTCAGACAGCGAATCGATATCCTCGCCCTTGCCGCTCGAGTTGTAGATCTTGTTCAGGTACTTGCGCAGGTCGGCGACGGCGGTCTGCTTCCTCAGCAGCTCACCGATCTTCAGGCCGAGGCCCTTGGCGGCCCAGCCCAAATGCGTCTCCAGGATCTGGCCGATGTTCATCCGCGACGGCACACCCAGCGGATTGAGCACGATATCTACGGTCGTGCCGTCGGCCATGTGTGGCATGTCCTCGATCGGCACGATGCGAGAGACGACCCCCTTGTTGCCGTGACGACCAGCCATCTTGTCGCCGGGCTGCAGGCGGCGCTTGACGGCAAGGTAAACCTTAACCATTTTCTGCACGCCGGGGGGCAGTTCGTCGCCCTGTGTAAGCTTCTTCTTCTTCGCCTCGAAGGCCTGATCAAAGTCCTTGCGCGTCTGCTCGATGCTCTCGCGCAGGTTCTCCAATTGCTGGGCCGTCTCGTCGTTGGCCAGGCCGATGTCGAACCAGTGATGCGGGTCGATCGACTCCAGGTAGGCCTTGGTCAGTTTGGTGCCCTTGGCCAGCTTCTTCGGGCCCTTGTTGGCCACCTTGCCGACGATGAGGCGCTCAATACGGGCAAAGGTGTCGCGCTCGACAATGCGCATCTGGTCGGCCAGGTCTGTCTTGTAACGACGCAGTTCATCGTCGATGATCTGCTGGGCGCGTTTGTCGCGTTCGATGCCTTCGCGGGTGAATACCTGAACGTCGATCACCGTTCCGGACATGCCGGACGGCACGCGCAGACCTGTGTCCTTCACGTCGGAGGCCTTCTCGCCGAAGATGGCGCGCAGCAGTTTTTCCTCCGGCGTCAACTGAGTCTCACCCTTCGGCGTCACTTTGCCCACCAGCACGTCACCGGCTTCCACTTCGGCGCCGATATAGACAATGCCGGACTCATCGAGGCGCGACAATTGCGCCTCGCCCAGCGAGGCGATGTCGCGGGTGATTTCTTCGGCGCCGAGCTTGGTGTCGCGGGCAACTACCGTTAACTCTTCGATGTGGATCGAGGTAAAGCGGTCATCGGCCACAACGCGCTCGGATATCAGGATGGAGTCCTCGAAGTTGTAGCCGTTCCAGGGCATGAAAGCCACCAGCATGTTCTGGCCGAGTGCCAGTTCGCCCATGTCGGTGGAGGCACCGTCGGCGATGACGTCGCCCTTGGCGATGATGTCGCTCACCTTCACCAGCGGGCGCTGGTTGATGTTGGTATTCTGATTGGAGCGGGTGTACTTGATCAGGTTGTAGATGTCGACGCCGACTTCGCCCGGCACCGTCTCGTCGTCATGCACGCGCACGACAATGCGGTTGGCGTCGATGTAATCCACCACGCCGCCGCGCAACGCCTGCACGGCAGTGCCGGAGTCGACCGCCACGGTACGCTCGATGCCGGTGCCGACTAGCGCCTTCTCGGCGCGCAGGCAGGGCACCGCCTGGCGCTGCATGTTGGCGCCCATCAGGGCGCGGTTGGCGTCGTCATGCTCCAGAAAGGGAATGAGCGAGGCGGCCACCGAAACGATCTGCCCCGGCGCGATGTCCATGTACTGGACCTGGTCGGGAGTGACCAGGGAGAATTCGCTCTTGTGGCGGGACGAGACCAGTTCGTCTACGAGCTTGCCCTTCTTGTCCAGCTGGGCATTTGCTTGGGCGATGACGAAATGGCCCTCCTCGATCGCCGACAGATAATCGATCTGATCGGCGACGCGACTATCCACCACCTTGCGATAGGGCGTTTCCATGAAACCGAACTGGTTGGTGCGGGCATACAGCGCCAGCGAGTTGATAAGGCCGATGTTCGGGCCTTCCGGCGTCTCGATAGGGCAGACGCGGCCATAGTGGGTCGGGTGCACGTCGCGCACCTCGAAGCCGGCACGCTCGCGCGTCAGGCCGCCCGGGCCGAGGGCCGAGACACGGCGCTTGTGCGTGATCTCGGACAGCGGGTTGGTCTGGTCCATGAACTGCGAGAGCTGGCTGGAGCCGAAGAACTCCTTGATCGCCGCCGAGATAGGCTTGGCGTTGATCAGGTCGTGCGGCATCAGGTTCTCGGATTCGGCCTGCGACAGACGCTCCTTCACGGCGCGTTCGACGCGCACTAGACCGGCGCGGAACTGATTCTCGGCCAACTCTCCGACGGAACGCACGCGACGATTGCCAAGGTGATCAATGTCGTCGATCTCGCCACGACCATTGCGTAACTCGACGAGGATGCGGATGACGTCGATGATGTCCGGGTTGGACAGCGTGCCGAGACCGTCCAGCCCTTCACGGCCGACACGGCGGTTGAACTTCATGCGGCCGACGGCCGACAGGTCGTAGCGTTCCTCGGAGTAGAACAGGCCATGGAACAGGGTCTCGACAGCATCTTCGGTGGGTGGTTCGCCGGGGCGCATCATGCGATAGATGGCCACGCGGGCCGCCAGCTGGTCGACGGTCTCGTCAGTGCGCAGCGTCGAGGAGATATAGGCGCCGCGATCGAGGTCGTTGGTATACAGTGTGTGCAGCTCGGTCACGCCCGATTCGCGCAGCTTGCCGAGCAGGCTCTCAGTCAACTCCTCGTTGGCATTAGCGAGGATCTCGCCAGTCTCGGCATCGATAACGTTGCGGCCGATGACACGGCCGACGAGAAATTCTTCCGGCACGTTAAGCTTCTTGATGCCCGCTTCGGCCAGTTCCCGAATGTGCTTGGCGGTGATGCGCTTGTCTTTCGCGACGATGACCTTGCCGGCCTTGTCGGTGATATCGAAGCGCGCCACTTCGCCGCGCAGGCGCTCGGGCACCACCTCGAACTGGATGCCTTTCTTGGACAGATGGAAGGCATCGAATTCGAAGAAGGTGGCGAGAATCTGCTCGGGCGTCAGGCCGATGGCCTTGAGCAGGATTGTCACCGGCATCTTGCGGCGGCGGTCGACGCGGAAGTAGAGGTAATCCTTCGGATCGAACTCGAAGTCCAGCCACGAGCCGCGATAAGGAATGATGCGAGCCGAGAACAGCAATTTGCCAGAGGAATGCGTCTTGCCGCGATCATGTTCGAAGAACACGCCGGGCGAACGGTGCAGTTGGGAAACGATGACGCGCTCAGTGCCATTGATGACAAAGGAGCCGGTGGTCGTCATGAGCGGAATCTCGCCCATGTACACCTCCTGCTCTTTCACCTCCTTGATGGTTTCCTTGGGTGCTTCCCGGTCCATGATCACCAACCGCACGCGGGCGCGCAACGGGCTGGCGAAGGTCAGACCGCGCTGCTGGCATTCCTTGACATCAAAGGCCGGCTCGCCGAGGGCGTAATAGACGAACTCCAGACGTGCATTGCCGCTATGGCTGGAGATCGGGAAGATCGAGGTAAAGGCGGCCTGCAAGCCCTGGTTGCGGCGCTGCACAGGCGGAATGTCCGTCTGCAGGAACGCCAGGTAGGACTCCAGCTGGGTTGCCAGCAGGAATGGCACGTCCAGAACACTCGCGCGCTTGGCGAAGCTCTTGCGGATGCGCTTTTTCTCGGTGTAGGAGTACGTCATATCGGCTCCGGGGGTGAGAAATCAGTTTTCAGTTGTCAGTTGCTTGCAGCACCGCGGGTACATTTGCGGGCAGCTGGCAACTGGAAACTGTGAATATCTTCAAAGGCAAAGGGCTGGCGGCCCAAAACCGCCAGCCCACCCTGCCAACACAGCCTTACTTGATCTCGGCTTTTGCGCCGGCGTCTTCCAGTTGCTTCTTGATCGCCTCGGCGTCGGTCTTGGGGATCGCTTCCTTGACGGGTTTCGGTGCGCCGTCGACCAGATCCTTGGCTTCCTTGAGGCCAAGACCGGTCACCGCACGAACCACCTTGATCACCTCGACCTTCTTGTCGCCAACGGCAGCCAGAATGACGGTGAACTCGGTCTGCTCTTCCGCTGCCGGCGCAGCGGCGCCACCGGCACCCGGACCAGCCACTGCCATAGCGGCGGCGGAAACGCCGAACTTCTCTTCGAACGCCTTGACCAGGTCGTTCAGGTCCATCACCGTCATGCTGCCAACGGCTTCGAGGATGTCTTCTTTGCTGATAGCCATGTTCAATTACTCCAGATTCGAAAGTGGTAAGGGATCGTTCAGACGGCGGCCGCTTCGCGCTGTTTTGCCAGCGCGCCAAGCGCAATGGCGAAGCCGGACACCGGCGCTTGCATGACACCGAGCAGTCTGGCGAGCAGTTCATCGCGGCTCGGGATCGAGGCCAGCGCCTGCACGCCTGCCTTGTCCAGCGACTTGCCGGCATACACACCCGCCTTGAGCACCAACTTCTCATTGCCTTTGGCGAAGTCGTGCAGCACTTTCGCCGCAGCTACCGGATCACTCGAAATGCCGTAAATCAGCGGGCCTGTCAGTTGGCCGGCGAGCACTGCAAACGCAGTGTCTGCAACCGCGCGACGAGCCAGGGTGTTTCTCAGCACACGCAGATAGACGCCAGACTGGCGGGCCTTTGCACGCAGCACGGTGAGATCACCCACCTCAATGCCCCGGTACTCGGCCACGACGATGGTCTGGGCGCTGGCTACCTGTGCCGACACCTCCGCCACAATGGCTTTTTTGCTTTCAAGATTGAGGCCCATGAGGTCCTTTCTCCATTCAAGTCAACACGCGACGGAAACCGCTCCGCCGCACCCACGGCGACCTGGATCAGGAGTGCTGTCCGCCGCGGTCGGGCAGCGTACGAAAATCCTGTCTGGGGCACCGTCTGCGCAGGCTGCTTGCGCGCTTAAGCCTTCGGGCCATGCCGCACCCTCAGGCACCTGCGGTCTTTGACGATCCGTCGGTTCAGCTTGCGCCTCCCCGACGTCCCAAAGTTCTCTCCCCGCCTAGGCGGGGACTCAAAACCTTACTGTTGCGCCGACAGGCTGGCCTGATCGACGCGCACCCCCGCCCCCATGGTGCTGGAGACGGAGACCTTTTTCAGATACTGGCCCTTGCTTGTGGCCGGCTTGGCTTTATTCAGGGCATCGATCAAAGCGGCGATGTTCTGCTGCAGTTGCTCGATCGAGAAAGAAGCACGACCGATGGTGCACTGGATGATGCCGGCCTTGTCGGTGCGGTACTGTATCTGGCCCGCCTTGGCGTTCTTCACTGCCGTGGCAACATCCATCGTCACTGTGCCAACCTTGGGGTTTGGCATGAGGCCGCGCGGACCGAGGATCTGGCCTAGCGCGCCGACCACCTTCATGGCATCCGGCGTGGCAACGACCACATCGAAGTCCATCTTGCCTTCCTTGACTTGGGCGGCGAGGTCGTCGAAACCGACGATGTCCGCGCCCGCGTCCTTCGCGGCCTGGGCCTTGTCGCCCTGGGCGAAGACGGCGACACGTACCTTCTTTCCGGTGCCGGACGGCAGCACGACGGAGCCGCGCACCAGTTGGTCTGATTTCTTGGCATCGATGCCGAGGTTCACCGCGACATCGACGGATTCGTCGAATTTGGCGGTGGCGCATTCCTTGACAAGGGCAAGCGCCTCGGCAACGGGATAGGCCTTGTTGCGATCGGCCTTGGCGCGCAGCGCCGTAGTGCGCTTGGAGAGTTTGGCCATGTTACATGCCCTCCACAATGACGCCCATGCTGCGGGCGCTGCCGGCGACGGTGCGCGTGGCGGCTTCCAAGTCAGCGGCGGTGAGATCCTTCATTTTGGCCTTGGCGATTTCCTCGACTTGGGCGCGGGTCAGCTTGCCCACCTTGTCGGTGTGCGGCTTCGCCGAGCCCTTGTCGATCTTGGCGGCCTTCTTGATGAGTACCGACGCCGGCGGCGTCTTCATCACGAAGGTAAAGCTCTTGTCCGCGTAGGCGGTGATCACCACGGGAATCGGCAAACCCGGCTCGACACCCTGTGTCTGAGCGTTGAAGGCTTTGCAAAATTCCATGATATTGAGGCCGCGCTGACCCAGCGCGGGACCGATCGGAGGCGAGGGGTTCGCTTTGCCCGCCGGCACTTGCAGTTTGATATAGCCGACAATCTTCTTGGCCATGATGGCTCCTGTTAAGTGAGTGGTAACGCGCTTTCAGTTGCCCTACTTGCGCTCCTCTTCCAGAGGAATTACGTCCGGGCCAAATGGCCCGGAGGGCGGTCCTGGACCCGCCCCGTTATGCCTTCTCGACCTGCGAGAATTCCAGTTCCACTGGCGTCGATCGGCCAAAAATGGTCACGGCCACACGCAGCTTGCTCTTCTCGTAGTTGATGTCTTCCACCGTGCCGTTGAAGTCGGTGAAGGGGCCTTCCTTGACCCGTACCATTTCACCAACCTCGTACAGCACCTTGGGCTTCGGCTTTTCGAC
>Ga0172380_10005921_pt1 | contig 14502 bp, 12 predicted proteins | sample Leawe162metaG_FD_119747 | JGI IMG/M metagenome (GOLD analysis project Ga0172380, IMG submission 119747) | Leachate microbial communities from a municipal landfill in Southern Ontario, Canada - Leachate well 162 metaG | ecosystem: Engineered > Solid waste > Landfill > Unclassified | place...
ATCCAGCCGCCTTGCGACCAAGCCCAGCCCGTAATGTCGATCGTAGCCGCTTGCACATACTGCGGGAGAGCAAGACCAAGCCCCGCAAACAATAGCCCCGCCATAAGAAGATTATGGACTCTGTAACTGCGTCTTGTAAACATCTGTTTCATTAAAGTGCGGTGGTTTCTTTGATAAGCGCTGCGCGCTCCTCTTCGGTGAGCTCAGTAGACGCAGAAGCGCTCGTCTCGGTAATCAATGCTTCTCGCTCCTTATCCGACAAGTTTGAAGGTGCCGTTGCCGACGCCTCACTCATGAGCTGTGCTCGCAACTCTGCGTCCGCTTGTGACGAGGCTGCGAACGGGAACCATCCGTAGCGCCAGCTAATACCGAGCGCGAGCACGCCAAGCGCCACGACCACAAACACGATCCAGTACGCAACACCGCCTCTTGCTCCTATCTGTTGCATAGCGTCTAGTAGTCAGTCACCATCCAGTTGTACCGTACGTCCGCACAATTATCGCCGGTAGTGAACACGAAACCTGTCTCTGTTTTGCTTCCATTTGCTATCGCTGTGCTGCGGCAGTCTAAGGTATCGGAGGCCCCAGCGAACTCGTGTTGAATTATCGCGGTGTACGACGTATCTGGCATTCGCGCAAAGGTTACCGTATGCGTCTTCGAACCACCCACATGAACACCTGTTCTCGTGACCTTTCCACAGGAAATGATGCCCGTCGTCGGACTGATCGCAATCACTGGAGCGCCCGATAAACACGTGCCGCTCAACTTCTTCTGGACAACATTAAGATCGGCAGACACGGTGCCTGTCGTAGTGATAGTTGCGCCCGTGGAGAACGTTATCCCCGACCCCGCAGTGAGCGAAGTAATGCCGCCGCCCGAGCCAGCTGGCCACACGCTTCGACAGTCTGTACCTAGACAAAGCGATGGTGTCGTAATTTTTGCACCATTTGTTCCAAGAGGGCCGCCCTTTACAGTTATGCTGCCCGAATCCAAGTAGATGTTTCCAGTGTAGGCTCGAAGGGCCGTAGTCACACCAGCCCCAGTTCCAAGGACTAAACCACCCTGTTTGGTTTGCCCGTCTATGCTCGTGTTGAGCGGTGCTGCTGCGTCGCCACCAGGGGGCGCACTTGCTGGCTGTTCAAATGCCGCTACCGCTTGCAGACCCAACGAAAAAGCGAGTGTTCCCAAAATCAGACCGGTGGATGAGAAAATTCGACTAGTATTCATGAAATCTCCTACAATTACTTTATTAAGTTACTGTGGGTAAGTATAGCTGACCGCACCAGCGATTCTGGGGGCTACGTCACAACCGATGGGGACAACCAAAAGCCGCCCTCTGTTTAGTTATTGGCGAGGAAGTCTATGTCCTGCTGGAACCCGCCGGGGCCGTCTGCCTTGGCCATCACCTGCGTACCATAGGTCGCCACCCAGCCGGTCGCCGGACACGCCCGCCCCGAGAAGTACTTGCAAGCAGCATTTCGCTCCGCCGTGAGGCCACCACTCTTGGCGCCTGAGTCGCTCAGGTACATGGCCGCTGCCGTAATCGCATGTTCGGCGTTCCACGGATTAGTTGCCGGCACCCCGAGCGCATTTTTGAGCCGCGCCTCATAGAGCACCCAGGTCGAGGGGATAAATTGGGTTGGTCCCATTGCGCCGCCATAGCCGGCCGCCTGCGGGCACGAGACCGGCGTGGTAGACCAGTCCTTACCAAGAGCGTCGGTAATGCGCTTGAAGGGCACCGTGTCGCGCGGAGACTTCATAACCCCCATAAACACTTTGCCGGTATTCTTGCCGATGCCGTCTCCGGTCTCCAGGTTGGTCACATAACAGTTGCCCACGTTCTTACCCAGATCAGATTCTTGCGAGAGCACCGCGAGCACGAGCGCCGCTCTCACGCCCGTCTTCTGCGCGGCAGCCTGCGCATAGCGGATAGCGTCTCCCTGACTAATAGCTCCCGTGTCGCGCAGAGGAAAGAGTGCGGCACGTATCGCCGCAGCCTTAGCCTGACGCTCTGCAAGAACTTTTTTATACTCCGTCTCCTGATTCGTCGTTATGGCCAGGAGCTGCTGCTTCTGCGTCTTGTTCGTAGCTATCTGCAGCTTCTGCGTTTCAACCACGTGTTTGGCATCGAGGGTCTGATTTTGCTTAGCCGCCAGGTCTGCCTTCTCGGTCTCTGTCTGTGCCTTGGCATGATTTATATCCTCGAAGAGGAGGTGCAAGTTGGTCTTAATCGAGACAAACGCGTCGAGGTCCTTAAAGAAAGACGAGACATTGTCTGCCCCGAGAGCCACGCTGACCGCCGAATAGTCGTCGAGCATCTGGGTCTGACGCAGTATCGCAGCAAGGGACTCCATGCCCTTCTCAATACGGCTGGTCAGCTGCCCAATCACGACATTCTTGTTCGCAATCTGTGCAGCAAGCGTCTTAACGGCTATGTTCTTCGCGTCTATTTGTGCTTGCGCAGCCTTAATCTTGGCATTCAGAGTGGTTACGTCCCCTTGCAAGCTACTCTTCTGTGCCTGCGTCTCCTTGATAATCTGCTGCTGGGCGGCAATCTCCTTCTCAAGCTCTGCCAGCTGCGCCTGATACGCGGCTCGCTCTTGGGGAGTCAGGTCCTGCGCCTGCGCTGCCTGGTTTGATAGCGTAAACGCGCCGCCAGCGGCCACCGCGAGTACCACGAGTACGAAAAAAAACCTACGGGACATCTGCTCAGTATACCTTATGAGATACCCGCTCGTATCCCCGGAGTTGGGCGCTACTATTCTGCGTTTTCTGACGCACCCTCCTCACCACTCTCTTCCTTCTTTCCCTTCTCCTCCACTTCGACGCTCGAGATATCTGCTGGCGTCTCCTCAACCCGCTCAGCGGCAACCTCCTGCGTGAGGACAATAACCTCATCAGCATCGGTCACCAAGGTGACCCCCGCAGGGAGCACGAGGTCGCTCACGCGAATCTGTGCATTGACCTCCTCAAGCACCGAAAGATCGACGACGAAGTTCTGCGGGAGGTTCATAGGATCAGCTTCCACCTCAACTTCGTGGAGTACCTTAACCAAGTTTGCCCCTGCCTTGACCGCTGGCGCCTCACCCACGAATTCTACGGGGATATGGACCTGCACCTTCTCACCCTTGGTCACTGCGTAGAAGTCTACGTGACGTGGCTGGTTGGTAAGGGGGTCGAGATCAACCTCGTGAATAAGGGTAGGGAGCGCGGCACCGAGGCCAGAGAGCGACACGATAGCCGCCTCGCCCGCAGTAGCGAACACCTTGCTAAACTCATTTGCGGCAAACACTATTGGCGTAGCCTCTTGGTGCGCGCCATACACGACACCCGCCAATTTGCCCATACGCAAAAGCTGAGACGCACTTGCGCCTTCTGCCGTCCTCTTCTCCACATTTAAGCTCAACATATCAGCCGAGTATGCCGCATAGAGAGCATTTACGCAACTGCAGCCGCGACGCGCCTGAGGCGCGCAAGGAAGGCCGCGCGGGCGGCAGGTACGTTTTCTGTCTCTCCTTTCCACACTGCCAGAGCTTCGTCTTGCAGCGCTCGTGCATACGAAAACGTGAGCGGCCACGGCGCATCTACCACTTTTGCGTGCTTGGTTATCGCCGCGAGATTGTCGGTAGCTTGGTCCGGAGTCTGTCCGCCCGAGAGAAACACCACCCCAGCGATCTGACGCGGCACGCTCGCCATGAGCGCCGCGAGCGTATCCTCAGCCACTTCTTCAGGCGCATCTCTCTTCTGACTGTCTGCGCCCGTGAGCGCCATCGAGGTCTTAATGATGAGGCTCGCCCGGTCGACCGAGTGCTCGTCGAGCATCGAGAACAGCGTGTTGAATGTTTGTTCCATTACCACGCGCGTCTGCTTGCGGGAATGCTTACCTTCGAGCAAAATCTCGGGCTCGAGCACGGGCACCATGCCCGCCATCTGCACCTCACGCGCATAGGTCGCGAGACGTTTTGCGTTTTCATGTATCGCCTGCGCCGTCGGCAGAGTATCGCCCTCGATACGTATCACCGCCCGCCACTTCGTAAATATCGCCCCTTCTTTTTTGTACTCAACGAGCCGCTCGGGTAAATCGAGTAACCCATTGGTAATGAGCTCCTTGGGGCTGGTGGGAAACGGCTCCGTACCAAGGTCGACCTTAATACCAGGATGTATACCCCGCGCCGCAAGCGACTCGGGGAAACGCTTATTATCACTACCCTTTTGCGGCAATGTCTCACTGTAGAAAATGACACCCGAGAGATATTCCTCAATGCCCTCTGCGTCGCAGAACAGATCGCGAAACTCGCGACGCATCTCGGGGCTAGTAGCAATGCCATACGAGGCAAGGCGCTTAATGGCCGTTGGCGTACTTTCATCGGCCGCAAGGATTCCCTTCCCCGGTGCAAAGAAGGAACGCGCAATCGCGACAAGATCAGTCATACTTTTTATAGTAACACCCGAGCACGACACACCGCCGTGTTATCATCTCCACCATATGGATTTCATTGCTATTGGTGACACGGCGGTCGACGAGTTTATACGCCTTAAGGATGCCAAGGTGACCTGTGACATAGACAAAGAGAACTGCAGCATTTCAATGCGATGGGGCGACAAAATTCCATTCGAGTTTTCTGTACTCCTGCCGGGCGTAGGCAATGCTGCCAACGCCGCCGTTGCGGCCGCGCGCCTTGGGCTCAAGACTGGATTTATCTCAAATGTTGGTGCCGACGATTACGGGAGACAGACCCTCGAGCACTTTGCTGCTGAGGCCATCGACACGCAGCACGTTGTCGTCAACGAGAGCCTCCCCACGAACCACCACTATGTCCTCTGGTATGAAGAGGAGCGCACGATTCTTATCCGCCATGAGGCCTATCAGTACCGGCTACCAGAAGACTTTGTTGCGCCCCGGTGGATCTATCTCTCGTCCGCGAGCACCGAGTCGGAGGCGTTTCATCTCGCGCTTGCCGAGTGGCTCAAGGCTCATCCAGAGACCAAGCTGGCCTTCCAGCCGGGCACGTTCCAGATCGCCATGGGAAAGGAGGTTCTCGCTCCGCTATACGCTGCTACCGAAGTGCTCGCCTGCAACAAGCAAGAGGCCGAGAGCATTCTTGGCGTTGGCGACACCCCACTCTCTACGCTCCTCTCACAGATGCATGCACGTGGCCCGAAGACCGTGATTATCACCGACGGACCTAAGGGTGCCTATGCCTCTGACGGCACAGCCGCGTTCAGGGTGCCCATGTACCCTGACCCCAAGCCACCGTACGAGCGCACGGGCGCAGGTGACGCCTGCACAGCAACTATTGTTGCCGCACTCTCGCTCGGCAAGCCCCTTAGAGAAGCGCTCCTCTGGGGACCCGTAAACTCGATGTCGGTCGTGCAGGAAATCGGTGCGCAGAAAGGCCTGCTTACGCGCGCGGCACTTGAGAAGTTTCTTGCTGAGGCACCGCCAGAGTATCGCGTAGAATCTATATAATTTCCCCTTACGGCGCGGCACTCACGTCTGCGAACGTGCCGATAAGTATGAGCGGTATGCTGCTTTCTACGGCGTGCAAGATCAGCACGGTAGCAAACGCGCCCCAAAGCGTAATAATGAGACACGCATAGTAGGTGTTAATTTTTTGCGTCATGCTGCCACCAGCGTGCGCGCTGCCGCTGCGATATGTGCCGCGTCGAGCCCATAATGCATAAGCAGCTCCTCGGGCGTGCCCGACTGCCCGAACTGGTCGGCAACACCGAGCCGCTTCACTCGTACGGGATGCTTGTCAGAGAGCAACTCGGCAATAGCCGACCCAAACCCGCCCATCGCCTGATGTTCTTCTACGGTGACGACGCATCCTGCGCGCGTCGCGACGTCGAGCACCGCAGCTTCGTCGAGAGGCTTAATGGTAGGCACGTGGAGCACCAGGCTTTCTATACCGCTCTCTGCAAGAGTCTTTGCTGCACCGAGTGCCGCATAGCTCAACGAACCTGTGGAAAGTATGGCGACCTGCGGCCTGTCTGCCTGCCACAGCACCCTCGCCTTCCCTATGACAAAGGGCGTATCAGCGGTGGTAAACACTGGCGTCGCCGCACGCCCAAAACGCAGGTACACCGGCCCGTCAGTTTGTGCTGCCGCAACTACCGCCTTACGTGCCTCTTCTGCATCTCCTGGCGCAATGACCGTCATGCCCGGGAGCATGCGCATCATGCCGATATCCTCGAGCATTTGGTGCGTGGCACCATCGGGGCCCACCGATACGCCTGCGTGCATGCCGCAAACCTTTACCGGCACCTGATTGAGCGCAATGGTGGTGCGTATCTGCTCGTAGTTTCTCCCTGGATTAAACGCGGCGTAGCTGGTGATAAAAGGTACCTTTCCCGCGCGCGCCATGCCCGCCGCCACGGTCGCCATGTTTTGCTCAGCAACACCCATCTCGATAAACCGATCGGGAAACTCCTTTTGGAACCATTCTGCACGCGTGCTTTCGGCAAGGTCGGCACAGAGCACCACCACATTCTTATCTGTCTTACCCGCCTCAACAGAGCCCGTGCCAAAACCGTCTCGGGTCGGCCGTTGTTCTATATCGTCTGCAAATATCTTCGCGGAGAGTTTTAGTTCAGGGTTAAGCATATTCATCGGTCACCTTACCGCCCATGGTACGGATTTCTTTCAAAAATTTCTCGCTCTCACTCTTGCTCGGCGTCTTGCCGTGCCAGCGGTAATCAAACTCGATGTCCGGCACGCCCTTACCGGGGATCGTGTGCGCAAGAATCAACGTCGGCTTCTCTGCAATAGCCTTTGCCTCTTCGACCGCCGCAATAAACGCAGCCACGTCGTTACCGTTTACCTCAATCACGTGCCAATTGAACGCACGATACTTGTCGGCAAGCGGCTCGAGCGGCATCACGTCCTCAGTCATGCCATCAATCTGTATATTGTTGCGGTCCATCACGGCCGTGAGGTTGGCTAGCTTGTGCTTACCGGCGAACATCACCCCTTCCCAAATATTGCCCTCTTCTTGCTCGCCATCGCTCATCACGCAGTAGACATGATTCTTCTTACCGTCCATACGGTGCGCAAAGGCTATTCCCGCCGCCTGCGAGAGCCCCTCTCCGAGCGGCCCCGAGGTGGTCTCAAGACCAGGGAGCCGCAAGCGCTCTGGGTGCCCCTGGAGACGGCTACCAAACTTGCGCAGCGTGAGGCACTCCTCAAGGGGGAAGTAGCCTGCACGGGCCATCGCCGCATACCGTACGGGTACCGTGTGCCCATTACTTAGTACGAGCCAGTCGCGCTCGTACCACTCTGGGTTGGTCGGATCGTGCTTGAGAATATGAAAATAAAACGCGGTGAAGATGTCTGCCAGCCCGAGCGGGCCTGCGGTGTGCCCACTCCCCGCCGCCACGAGCATCTCAACAATCGTCTCTCGCACAAGCGCCGCCTTCTTTTCGAGCGCCGCCACCTCGGTATCACTGAGTGCCATACGTCTAAGTATACCGTGGCACTCTAGACGCCAAACGGAGTCTTAAGCGCCTCAAATGCGGCCGCCGTCTTTGCCAGGTCTGGCGCATGATTGATAGCAGAGCCCACAATGACGCGCGAAACCCCTGCTTCGACAAGGTCCTTCGCATTCTCCAGCGAGACGCCACCATCGACCTGTATGTACGCCTCAGGATGCGCACGACGATACGCGCGCACCTTTTCAAGAACGATAGGATTGAATGGTTCGCCTTGTCGGCCAACCGTGTCGACACCCATGAACTGCACATACTCCACTTCCTCAGCATGCTTAAGAAGTACGTCTACGGGCGTATCGATATTGATAGAGAGCCCAATCGAGACCAAGGCGGCGATAAAGTTGGCCTCGGCACCCACCAGGTGACGCATGCGCGCAATGAGTCCAGAGATGTCGTCAGTACACTCGGCGTGTAGCGTGAGCCGCACAAAGCCGAAGTTAATGAGCTCTGGCGCAATCTTCTCTGGATCTTTGCAAAGCAAGTCAGCCTCATACTTGACTCTATCGAGCCGCGGCAAAAAAATACCCTGGCCAATATGATTACGCAAATCAGACCCTTCCGTGTTGTAGGGCCATGATGCGGGCGTCGCAAAGACCCCATCGACAAAATCCACCTGCACGCGACGTGCCGGAATCTGGTCAAAATAGGCGAGCCGGTCCATAAGCTCTCGGTACGAGGCGGGAATCACGGCCGGCACGAGTAGTCTCATGACTATAAGTATAGACTACTCGCGCGCTCCCACCGGCGCCTCCTGTGCGCAGCGCTAAAACTTGGCCAAACGACGTAGATGGCGCTCGCCAGCAGAAAAAGGGGTGTCCAAGAATATCTTCACCGCCTGCTTTGCCTCGTCGGTCGAGATAAAGCGAGCGCCAAGCGAGAGGATGTTGGCGTCGTTGTGCGCGCGCGGGAGCCGAACAATGTCATAGATATCTTCAGAGTTGCCGCCGCCCTGCTCGAGCGGGGCGACTGCGGCACGTGGTCCGTAGAAGAGTGCTGCTCGCGCACCACCCACGCGATTGGCACACATCATTTCTCCTTGGCCACTGCCGCCTATCGCAATGCCAAAAGAGCGCTCCTCGCTCGCCACGCGCAGAGCAAGTGGCGTCATGAGGTCTGGATAATCATCTTCTGCTGCAAACTCAAATGCCCCCAAGTCTTCCCCCTCGTACCCAAGCTCAGAAAGATACTCAAGCAAGATGCCCTTGAGGGCAAAGCCTGCATGATCGGCGGCGAGGTAGACCTTAGACATTGCTTTTCGATGCGGCAATCACGTGACGCACAAGTGACTCGGTGTACCCCATCTCGTTGTCGTACCACGCAAGCACTTTGATTAAGTTGCCGCCCACAACTCGCGTCATGCCCAAATCGGCAATCGAGGCGTGCGGTTCCCTCACTATGTCGCTCGAGACCAGCTCCTCGTCGGTAGCGTCGAAGATGCCCTCCCAGCGCGAGTCTTGAGCGGCCTTGCGCAACACGTCGTTCACCTCCTCTACGGTCGTTGCGCGCTTTGCGATGAAGGTGATGTCGGCTATCGAGCCAGCCGCTACGGGCACGCGGAGCGACACACCATCGAAGTTCCCTGCGAGTGCAGGATACGCCTTGGCCACCGAGACCGCCGCGCCCGTAGAGGTGGGCACAATGTTTTGCGCAGCCGCTCTCCCCTCCTTCAAATCTTTCTTCGCAGGGCCATCAACAAGCGACTGGCTAGCCGTGTATGCGTGGGTGGTGGAAAGGATCGCCTTCTCAATACCAATCGCCGCGTCGAGTATCGCGATAACCGGACTTGCGGCGTTCGTGGTGCATGACCCGTTCGAGGTTATCGCACAGGTGCCAAACTTCTCTTCGTTTATTCCCATGAGAATCGTTGCGCCACTAGGGTCTTCGCTCTTGCTTGGTGCAGTGATCACCACATGCTTTGCTCCTGCAGTGATGTGGGCCCCCGCCTTCTCGTAGTCGGTGAAGAACCCTGTCGACTCTACGACCACGTCCACTGCGAGATCTTTCCACGGCAGGGCGGCCGGATCTTTCTCCGAAAAGAATTTCACTGATCTCCCCTCTATCACCAATGCACCCTCTTTGGCCTCTACCGTAAACGGTGCGCGGCCGTACACCGTATCGTAATTGAGTAGATACGCGAGATTCTCGAGTGACCCAAGGTCGTTTATCGCGACAATCTCGATATCACGACCCTGAGAGCGGCGCGCAAACGCCCGCCCGATACGCCCGAAACCGTTAATTGCAACGCGGATAGCCATACGTAAAGTGGAAATTATTAATACGTACTACGGAGTATACCCCATGCAATATAGAGGGGGTATCTCATGGCGCGTATCACTCGGCCGGCGCGAGGGAAGGCTCGGCTGCAGGCGCAGGGTCAGCTGCCGGTGCCTGCTCGGGCTCAGGAGCCGGTTCTGGGGCCGCATCAACAGTCGTTGTTATAGTCGTAGTAGTGGTCGTCGTGATAATCACCGTGTCCTCACCTGCTGCCGCTTCCTCGGGTACCACCTCAGCATCAGACGAGCCGGTAGTGGTGGTGGTCGCAGAATCAACCACCGCTGCGCCCTCCCCAGAAGTTGATGGCGTCGTGCTTGCCGAGGCCGCGGGCGTTGGAACTACTTCTGGCAATGTGCCCTGCACCGAGTAGGTCTCCACCGTGCCGCCGCCCTGCGTCACGGCGTACGCGGGGCTCGAGGTTGCTGTGGTTGGCGTCATGAGCTGGCCGTCGGTCTGCACAAGGAAGTAGTCGAAGGAGACGTCTCCACTCTGTGGAGCCGAGAGCTGCACCCTGAAGCCGCCTTCGCGCTTCTCGCTCACCCACCAGCTGCCCTGTACCTGTGAGGAGAAGGTCACGAGTATCTTGGTCGACGTATGCACAAAGGCGTTAGTGATATCGACATACGTGTTACCAGCATTTATCGTCACGCTCGCGGCACTACTCGTACCGTCGGTGTCGCGCGAGGCCACAAACTGTCGCGAGACGAGCGTGTTGAACTGCGCGATGCCGCGCTGCACCGTGATACCTAGGTCTGCCAGTGCGGTAGTGAGCATTGAGGTGGAGAATGTGCCCATACTTGAGTTAACAGAGATTGCCCCGCTTTCTAGCGCGACGAGGCGGTCCTCAAGTGAATCGAGCCGCATGGCGGTGGTGCTGGCGAAGGTCAATTCGCGTGTATTCATTTCCTGCAGTGCCTTCGTAAGCAGTGCGAGCACGGCATTCTTTTGAACGGAGCGTGGTGCACCCACTTCGTTATGTCCTGCAAGCGCAGGGCTCAGGGCATCAAGCTCCTCCGCAACGAAGCCCCACATCGTCGCGCCCGTCTCATCGTTATTGTACACATAGGTCACCGCGCGCAAACGCGTCAATGCGTCGATTCCATCGATGGCAAGATCGACGATGTCATGCTTCTTAGTTCTCGAGGACGAGTCGCAGTCTCCACTGGTAGCAGATCCTGCTTGCAGAATCGACCCCCCGGTCGAATCGGCGCATACAAACCGCGACGCATCAGTTGCCGCATCAAAAGAACCTACGCTGACCGTTCCGCTGGTTACGACTAGGTTGCCTGCGTTTATCCCCGCTCCTCCAGCAGTAACCGTAAGTCCGCCAGCGGTAATGGTCGCCCCACCGGCGGTCACCGTTAGTCCACCAGCCGTAGCCTTTAAGCCTCCACTGGTTGTGAGTAGGCCCGCAGCATCAAAAGTCATAAGTCCGCCGTCACTGTGAGTGTCTGCCGTGTTAAATCCATTGGTGGTGAAGTACAACATACCTCCTGGATTGCCGTCGCCGGCAGCCGTGTCGTGTATGCCTTTGATTTGCGCAAAGGTAGTCTCGAGACATGCACCGCTACTGTAGCAACCACGAAAGGACAGACTTGGTCCTGCTGTACTAGCTGCAGCAACCCAGTTAGTGTTTGCGATGCGAACGTTACCTGTTAGCCCCTGGTCGGCACCCGCGCTCACGTGGAGCAACGCGGCCGGCGTCACTGTGCCAATACCCACCTTACCCGCAAAATAGTTGCTGGCAGTCCCGCTAGAGTAGATATTCCATTTGTTCGACCCGCTACTTACTTGAGAATCAATACCGATATTGGTGCCTCCTTGGGTCAGATCCTCCACCTTAACGCCAGTGAAGTTTGTAATCGTTGCTGCAGCATTCTTAGTAATGTTCATCACACGCGCACCGACAAGATTGGTCACCGTTGCGCCAGCGCCGATAGCACCACCACCTAACGCCGCAAGATCATCGATATCTGAGAAAGCGTTGTACCCATCGAGGTTTGTGACCGTTACGGTACCAGTGGTAGCGCCCGAGCCTCTTGAGACGTGCGGCCGAGACCCAAATCCGAACATATGCACAAAGGTAACGGATGTGTCGTCATTGACTTGCGCGACTGGCCTACTGAGAAACGGTATGAGAGTGCCGTTATGTGTAATGCCCGCAGTTAGTTTTACGGTTGGGGCGCCCATAAAACTGTTGAGTGCGGAAAATCCGGCCGTCGTTACTCCGAGATTCAACGTGCCTGTATCAATGAACAATCGATAGAACGGATTATCGTTGTTGGCGCCTGTCCAGGTAACCGTAGGACTGGCTGCAAGCGCCTGGTATGCCGCCACACCCACGGTGCCCGCGCTCGAGGTAAGTGTGAGCGTTGGGCTATTGGTCATAGCGCTGGTCGCCAGCCCCGACCCAACGTCAATCGTGCCATTCTTGGTATAGAAATTTGTCGTACCTGACAATGTCGAATTGCCCTGCACAAAGAACGATGTTGTCGGTGCGGCAGTGCCGACCCCAACGTACCCGTTGGGACTAATCGTAAGCGCCGGAACAGACGATGTTGCGAAGGTCGAGGGTGAAGAGGTTGCGAAGTAGAGGTAGCTGTTCTTGGCGCGGAGGTTCCAGGCGTTGTTGGTGAGTGAGGCATCGGTAAGCGTGATCTGCGGAGCCGTAGAAGTAGAGATGGTCAGAATGCCACGAGGTGTAGTAGTACCGATACCGACTGCGCCTGTCTTACGGATGACCATTTTTACTGAGAGGTTATTGGTCGAGTCGGCCGTAAGAAACTGTAACCCGCCGATTGTTTGTGCTGACGCGGATTCGGCAACACTCGCGGTGATCCCCTCGATACGCGCAATTTCCCGAGCTGTAGAGCCGACAATATTATCTGAATTAAGAAACGAGAGTCGGCTTGAAACCGTACTGGGTGATCCTGTGGTACCGCCAATTTCCAGTGCTGCGATCTTTGGAGCTCCAGCCGCAACGTCTGCTCTAAGCGTGAGATACTTGTTTGCTCCCGAGACGAGGCCAGGCGCAGCAGTGCCCACACCCACATTCCCTGCCTGAGTAACAATGAAGTCGGTCTTGGTGGAAGAACCGACTACAAAGGAGGGCTCGCCCACAGCCTGACTCACTGGGTTAACACTGAACTTGCCCCACGGAGTGGTGGTGCCAATACCAATCCTTCCGGTGGATACTGCGGATGAAGATGTGGGGTTGTAAGCACTCAAGCCCGTACCGTAGATCAAGTTCCCTATCGAGAGCATGTTGGAGCTGGCGATTGAGGGCAGGTCGACACTGTTACCAATAATAATATTGTTGGTGCCGGTGGTTAGATTTGCTCCTGCCTGATAGCCCAGAGCAACGTTGCTGGAGCCAGTGCCAAGATTGAGTGCGTACTTCCCGAGCGCTGTGTTGTAGGACCCCGTGCTGTTGGTATAGAGCGCACCCATACCAACGGCAGTATTGTCCTCACCGCTTAGGTTCAGATACAGGGACTCGAAGCCGAGTGCCGTGTTGGAGCCGCCCCCAAGATTGGTGTACAGCGATCGCGCGCCGATGGCCGTGTTATTTATCCCCGTGACACCCGTGGTTGAGTAGAGCGCTTGATATCCAAACGCGCTGTTATCGCCACCCGTTGGCACCGCGTTGCCCGCTCCGATGCCTACATACGTTCCCTCTTTCGGAGCCGAGGTGTACAGGACAGTACTACCATCTTGCTTGTATCCGGTGGTTGCGCTCACATTTACGTAGCCACCCACGTCGAGCTTGTAGGCGGGCGCATTTACCCCAACACCCACAAATCCGCTTGGATTAATGGTCAGCGCTGCAATAGAGGAGGTAGCGAAGGTCGATGGCGAAGATGTTGCGAAGTAGAGATAGCTGTTCTTGGCTCGAAGGTTCCAGGCGCCGCTGGTGAGTGAGGCGTCGGTAAGCATGAGCTGTGCGGCAGTCGAGGACGCAATAGCAAGACTTCTCTTGGGCGTGCTGGTGCCAATACCGACGTTCCCATTTGGAAACACGGATGACACGATGCTTACTCCGCTTCGGGTAATATCAAGTGCCGAAGCGGCAGTCAGGTTATTGTCTGCCACCGCACGAACACTAAACATACTTCCGTTTACAAGAGTATCCCAGAGCTTACCGTCCGATGCGGCATCGCTCTCATTGTAGTAAACGCGCGGAGAAGTAGAGTCCACTTGCAGCGCACCGGCTACACCACCACTCGAGATAGTGAGTAATGCGCCCGTAACGACCGAGCTTGTGGTGGGGGCGGCCGCACCAACGATGACCTTGCCACTTTGTGTGATGACGAAGTCAGTCTTGGTGGAAGAGCCCACCACGAAGCTAGGTACACCGGCCGCCTGGCTCGCTGGGTTCACACTGAGTGTTGCCCACGGGGTCGTAGAGCCAATACCCACATTGGTGCCCGTGTTGTTGTAGATGTTGCCACCAGCATTGGTCCAGTAGTTGGTGCCGGAGCCACTCGTAAGACAGGTACCATTGACCGCGTAACAGCCGTTCTTGAGATTGAGCCCGTAGCCGAAGGTCGAGGTGGCCGTGTTGCTAATGTTGATGGTGTTTGCACCCGTGTTGCCAAGGGAGAGGAGTGTCCCTGGCGTAGTACTGCCAATACCCACGTTGCCGGAATTGTTCTTATAAATATCGTTGCCGTTGATAGTCCACGGTGTGTTGATGGTAAGCGCCGTACCTCCCACCAGTGCGCCAGGAGTGCCGAC
>Ga0172380_10005922_pt1 | contig 14499 bp, 16 predicted proteins | sample Leawe162metaG_FD_119747 | JGI IMG/M metagenome (GOLD analysis project Ga0172380, IMG submission 119747) | Leachate microbial communities from a municipal landfill in Southern Ontario, Canada - Leachate well 162 metaG | ecosystem: Engineered > Solid waste > Landfill > Unclassified | place...
GAGCTGGCTATGGGACTCGAACCCGCGACCTGCTGATTACAAATCAGCTGCTCTACCAACTGAGCTAAGCCAGCATTAAAAATTTAGACTGCTAATTTAATCTTTTTACCAATTCATAGCAAGGGCAATTATTCAATTTATGTAAAAAAATATTACAGTTGAATACGGAACAGTGGATTAGATGGTCTAAATGGGAAATATTTGATCATTGATTCACATTCGGTTTGATACTTATTTCTTTAGATTCTAGTAAGGGATAAGCAATAAGGGATTATTCATTCAGTGATATAATAAGAGAAATAGATTTCTGTAATAGTTTTAAGAAGGGCGGTATTTGTGGAGTTTCTTTAAAATTAAAAAGGCGAACTGGGAGTGTAAAAATGAGGGCGCAATTCATTAAAACACGTGGTCCCAACCCGCCGTAATATCTATACTTAATATAACAATTTATTTTAAAATATCAAATAAAATTTCCACTTCTTGTAAAGGGAAAATATTCTGATATTAATTAAAGAATCTCTTTTTCATTATCAATGCTCGGCTTCTTTGTAACCAATACTTTATCCACCCTTTTTCCATCCATATCTACAATCTCAAATTCGTAATTCATTAATTCTATTTTATCACCCGATTTCGGAATACGTTTAAGGTAATACATGAGCAAGCCACCAAGAGTAGTATAATCATCACTTTCGGGCAATGTTTCCAAATTCAATTTCTCTTTCAGTTCTTCAATAATTATTGCACCATCAACGAGGAGAGAACCGTCATCACGAGAAATAATTTCCGGTTCTTCGAATTGCGATTTATCCGGCAGATATCCAAAAATATTTTCAATTAGATCATGCAATGTAATCAAGCCTTGCAACGTCCCATATTCATCAACTACAATTGCGTAATGACTTTTAGTTTGCTTAAAACGTTCCAATAAACGAAGTGTGGAAAGATTATCGGGTATGTATAATGGTTCGACTAAAATTTTTCTTAAATCAAATTCATCGCCGCTTAATAAAAGTTTTACAAAATCTTTTACTGTTACAACACCATGAACCTTATCAGTCGATCCTTCGCAAACTACAAATCGAGAGAAGCTGCTGGTAGTAATAATTTTTTTTACCGTTTCTAGATTATCATTTATATCGATCCAAACCAAGTCCTGCCTATTCGTCATTATCGCATAAGCTTTTCTATCACCAAACTTAAAAATATTTTTGAGTAGATCGGATTCCTCTTTCTCGAACGTCCCAAACTTTGTCCCCTGTTCGATAAGAAGTTTCAATTCTTCTTCAGTTACGGGCGGCTCTAAATTTTCTTTTATACGAAAAACTTTTAATAAAAATTTTGTCGATCCGCTTAATATAGTTACTACAGGGAGAGCAAACCTGAATAGACCATTCATAAATGGTGCGAGCGTAGAGGTGATCTTTTCAGGATTATTAAAAGCAATTGCTTTAGGGACTAATTCGCCGATTATCAAAGATAGATACGTGATAATAGAGATCGTTAAGATTAATGAAATTTCTCCGGCGATTTTTTTTATTAATGCAAATTGAGCTAAGAATGGTTCTATATCTTTAGCGAGAGTGATTCCGCCGAAGGCTCCGGCAATAATACCAATAAGTGTAATCCCAACTTGAACAGTTGAAAGGAACTTTTCCGGCTCATCCATTAATTTCAGCGAAATGGCAGCACCTTTATCACCCTTCTTTGCCATCTGCTGTAATTTAATTTTGGTTGATGATACTAATGCTATTTCGCTCATAGCGAATACGCCATTAATGGCGATCAGCACAAGTATTATTACAATATTTATAAGTGTCGAATCCATTACCATTTTTTCTTAATTAACTAACATATAAAAAAGTAATAAAAATATCTCATTGTTTTTTATCTGCACTTAACCACTTCTACAAAATTCGCAAAACTTCGCAAAAATAAACGTTTTGCTTTATTTATCTATTGATTTATTAAAAGCAATAAGTTTATTTAGCGGGTGTCAATTAAATAATTAAGGAGTAATATAAAATTATGGAAATGGAAATCTTCTCAACCGGAACACACACATCCAAGAATGGAGTAACGAAAACTTACACAGAAGCGGACTTGGATAATATTGCGAATAACTATAATCCAGAATACCACGAAGCACCGATAACAATCGGACATCCTTCCGATAATTCACCTGCTTATGGGTGGGTGCAATCTCTAAGACGCACCGGAGATAAACTGATAGCGACAGTAAGCGAATTGTTGCCGGAATTTAAAGAGATGTTAGAGCAAAAGCTTTTTAAGAAACGTTCAGTCTCTTTATATCCTGATGGTTCTCTTCGTCATATCGGTTTTCTCGGTGCGCTCCCTCCCGCCGTCAAGGGACTAAAGGATCTCTCGTTTCAGGACGATGAAGCAGATGAGGTAGTAACCTCAATCTCAGAAGAAATAATAGCTAGAACGGAGGCAGAAAAGAAAGTGGAAGCCGGACATTCTAATAAGGAAATCACAAGTGAGACCAAAGTTGGAAGTGATGAAAAATGCTTTGCTGGAAATACAAATAATATTAAAAATATTGCGACCGTCGGCGATACTGATATCGTATCCCATACTACTGACAGTATTATCAATATAACTTCTCTCCTAGAGAGCAAAATTTCGGAAGGAAAATTTACACCTGCAATGAAGAAATCTTTCTTTGCCTTTATTGAAACCCCTGATAATAAGGATCATATAATTGAGTTCATTAATTCAATACCTGTGATAGTTCATCTAGGTGAAGTAATACAAAAATCAGCACAAAATTATTCAGAGCATTTTTCGGTATGCGATGATTATGAAATCGATAGCCATTCCGAATCGATCTATAAAAAACTAAAATCAATTCAGCATCAATCGGGCATATCGTTTGAAGCCGCAGTTAATCAATTAATTAAAACCAGTAGGAGAGCTTTATGAGCACATTAGCAAAACGCAGAATAATCGATCCGGTCTTGACCGAATTAGCAAGAGGTTATTCAAATAGTTCATTAGTAGGCACAAGTCTTTTTCCATTAGTGGAAGTGGAAAAAGAGGGAGGCAAAATACCACAGTTCACAAAGGAAGCATTCAAGATTTATAATACCGAGCGTGCGATAAGAGCAAGGAGCAATCGAATATCACCCGAGATTTATACTTCAATCGATTTTGTAATGGTAGAACACGATTTAGAATATCCGATGGATTACCGTGAAGTGGAAGAAAATATTACTCCATTAAAACTTCACGCCGCAAATGTAGTATCGGAGGGAATTTCGATCCGCTTAGAAAAACTGATTGCAGATATAGCACAGAATCTTTCTACATACCCGACCGGCAATAAGGTAACATTAAGCACAGGAAGCAAGTTCGATGAAGATGCTTCAAATCCATTTTTAGTAATCGATACAGCAATAGAATCAGTGCGCTCTAAAATCGGCAAGCGTCCTAATCTTTGCTTAATGGGAGCGGCTTCATTCAAGGCATTAAAAAATCATCCTAAGGTTCACGATAGAATAAAATATTCCGAACGTTCGGTCGTTACGTCCGAAATGCTCGCTCAGTTATTTGGATTTGATCGAATGCTAGTAGGCGATTCAGTTTATTCATCTGATGCGGGCATCTTCACTGATATCTGGGGCGATAATACGATTGTCGCTTATGTACCTCAGTTAAAGGAACAGGTTGATCGCACTTATTACGAACCGGCGTTCGCATATACTTTACGCAAGAAAGGATATCCGGTAATTGATTCTTATGAGGAATCGGGGAAGGTATTAATACTTCGCAATACCGATATCTTTATTCCGAAGGTAGTAGGAAGCGAAGCGGCATATTTGATTAACGATACAAATACATAGGCATATTATGGCAAAGTATATTTTAAGAAAAACTGCAATCTTTATCGGGGAGGAATACTTCCCCGAAGAGAGCATAATGGAATTAAGCGAGAGCGAAGCCGAAAGAATAAGTAAGTCAATCTCGGCGGGATTCTTGGAGAAACTTTCAGTGGAGTTAGACAATATCTCTTTTGAAAGCGATAGGAAAATTTCAGGCAAAGTAGTTAATACTGATGAATCTCCTTCGGAAGAATCACTAAAGGGGAAATATCCCTCTGCATTGTATTCAAAAAAGAAGATAGATAAGAAATTGCAATCGGTGAGAGATGATGTGGATTCAGCCGATTCTATTGATCAAGTAAATAATAGTAATATTTCTTTGAAAAACGGAAGAAAAGTTTCCCTCGAAACTTCTTTAAATAATCTGACTAAGAAAGAGAAGAAGAGATGATAACAGAACAGCCGTTATTAATAACAACATTAAAGACTTATTCGCAGTTATACAAAAACCGGATAGTATCATTCACCGGAGTTCATACGGCAGTTAATCCGCTTGGAATATGTGCCGCAGATACTAAAGCAAGTTCTTATGCACCGATTATTACACATGGAATTGCATTAGTTGAGACAGGCGAAGCAGTTTTTGCAGGGGAGGATATAGGACCTGATTCATCAGGACGAGCAGTCCCCTCCCCTATATTTCAATACTATCTCGGCAGGGCACTTGATGGTGCGCTCAATGCTGGTGCTTTAATAAGAGTAATTCTAAACGTACCAAAATCACAATAAAAAAATGGAGGAACTATGTTCACCGAACTTCCGGGAATCATCGTCAATCATAAAGTAACTACAAATTTCAACAAAGGAACATTCGTAAACTTTACAGGCGAATCATGTCCTAATAATGTCAAGGGGCTTGGAGTAATAAATGCAGATTCATCGGCTACTGAAATTGCTCCTGTAGTAATTGCAGGTATAGCATTAGTAACCACAGGCGGCGCATTTGGGGCAGGAGACCCGATTATCAGCGATATGATGGGTCGAGCTGTGGCTCAAGGCGCAGTCGATAGCAAACATATTATGGGTTTTGCATTGGATCAATCAACCGCTTCAAATCAAACAGTTAGAATCCTATTGAGGTAGCCATGGCAAAGAAGATGAAGATCGAACTCAAAAAAGTTAAGGTGCCGGCAAAACCGGCACCTAATACTAAAGTCAATTTTATTGACAAAACTAAATTCAAAATTTATCAGGAAAAAGAGGAGCAGAAGAAAGAAATGTGGGATACAATTAAAACATACTTAATAGGGATGATACTTAGATGGATAGCAAAGATCGGAGGTGGCATCCTTCTAACAATCGGAATTTCTCAAAATTCTTGGGAAGAGATAATCACAGCTATAATCTCAATTATCGCCGGATTAGTTATGTCTATTGTTCAGCATAAGAAAGCACTATTAACCGATCCAACCGAGATATCGAAACTTTACTAGGAGTGGGATATGATACTTAAAGATGGTGTAAGAATGAATGGCGTTTCACATGAACTAATAATTGCATTCATAATTGTTAATGAAGTCTTCCGTTATTTTGATTATCAGTTTGTCGTTACGTCCGTAACCGATTCTAAGCATTCAAATAAGTCGCTTCATTATTCAGGGAATGCTTTTGATCTTCGCACACGACATATAAAAGATAGCAAGATGATTGATTCGATTGTGAATGTAATAAAGCAGAGGCTCGGCAAGCATTATGATGTAATCCTCGAAACGGATCATATTCATATTGAGTATCAGCCGAATTTCTGATCGCTTTATTATAGTTATTAGTTTTGCTATGTGATGGCGGGATTGAAGAAGTGCATTTTATAAGCGTTCTTCTCTTCCGCCATTTAATTATGGTATCTTAATCCCCGTTTTAATTATCTCTTTTACAAAGGGATCATCTTCAGTAAAATCATCGGTTTTATACGGATGAAGAGGGAGAATTATTTCTGTGTGGAGACGAAGGCGGGGAACTTAAAAAAATACCGATACCTCGCAATAATCGTTTCAAAATACTCGTTATCTTCGGGTGGAATATTATATTTCCATCTACGCTCTTTTAACGAATACCCTTTCGATCGCCATGTCCCCTTACGATCTTTATGATAAAACGTAATCCAAGAAGCACCCGATGTGCTCGAAACCAAAAAAATATTCCCTTCATCAATTATTCGATAAAAATATAAGCCAAACTTTACTATGCACTCTTTCATTATAAGATAAGAAAGATCATCGATAAGCCGTCTATTCTGCGGACGAGAGAAATGATAAAGAAGATGTTTGCATGAACGCCGCAAATCATACTTAGGATAAATGCCCGCACGTCTCGCTCCATCCCGACAAGTACAATAAAGGAGATCGGGCACCATAAGATAACCATCCTTTTTTATATATCCCCCTTTTGCATTCGGCACTGCCGGCATTAATGGCGGATAATAAAATGGGTTCTCCTCTTTTACAAATCGATCCTCACGCGGAATCTGAATGAGCTCCAATGAATCAAATTCATCAAATATTTTGTATTTGTATTTCTTCGGGTATCCTTTATAATCATATTCAGGTGCAGGTTTCATCTTTAATACAAATCCCTTTTTCTAAATTTTTTAATTGCTACAACAGGATACATCAATACTTTACTCCTCTCTTTGAATATCGGGGGGAAACTTGGATTATAACTCATAAGCGCAATACGATCGGGATCGTCTTGATTAACAGTCAATAATTTTACTGCGCCGAAATTAGATTCCGCATCCCACCTGCATACGACCAGATCGCCATCATCAGGCACGGAATAAAGATCGATTAATACTAAATCACGCGGAGTTAGGACGGGTTTCATCGATTCGCCATTAAATCTATCGACTCGAAAAAATACATAACGATCACGATTAAAATCGAATCCTTCCCATTCGCCTACATTTTCAAATTCTGAAATTTCGCCATCACGAGCGGCGGGAACAGTACCCAAAATGCGGAAACCGGTTTCGGGAATCTCTTTATAAGCCTCAATTTCATCGAGGGGAATATAATGGTCTCCCCCGCTAAGTAACCAGCTTATATCGCATCCCAGAGCCTTAAGACGACCTAATAATGCACCGCCCGGATAACTTTTGCCATCAAGATAAGTCTGTAATGCTTGCGGTTTCATTCCGAGTTGTCGTGCCAATTCAGCATTACTCTTAAAGTTCCTTTCGGCAAAATCTCTTAATTTTTTAGCAACTTCATTTTTCGATAACATATCTTCTCGTAATGTAATAATATTATTTTTGCGAAGTGAATTGACAAATATAAATAAATTACATTATCTTTGCACTTAGTAAACATTTGTTCACTATAAATTAACTAATCAATCAAAAAGAATCAAGTGTGAATGAAATGAGAATGATTAAAAAATATGTCTATACTTCTAAAACACTCAGGATTCCGCCAGAACTTCATGAAAAGATTAAAGAAATATCGGAAATCGAAGGGCGGTCTATTTATAAAGTTGTTTTAAGATTCTTAATGAGGGACGTGAAGGAATATAATGGAAAGAGAACCGGAAATAACGAACAATTTTGAAAGGCGATTTCCACCTCGCTTATTTGAGGAATTTAAGCCGCTATTCAGTAATCTAAATCCTGAATTTATCGGTTTCCCTTTTAATACCGATGGGTTAAAGTTAGAGAATTTTTCATTAACAGAGCAGAACCGAATCAATTATATTTCCGCAATGCGATATTCCCTTAATCCGACTCGGTTATTTATAATCGATACGATTCCTTTGAGGCAGGCGATTCATCTCGCTATTTCACTTATTAAAATAATGCATCCGATTGAGATTTCGCCTATTCAAAAATTTGAAGTGGAAAAAGAGATTCTTTCCCGACTCAAGACTAATCCTGAAAATAAATTTATCCAGGATTATTATAAATCGAGGATTTGGTATTTCAGAAAAAGAAAATGCCTTTACATAAATGAAGAAACACTCAAAGATATTTTCATATTTGATTATTTAAGAAAATTCGATAACTTTATAGTTGAATTTTCAGAATGCCCTCAAATGAAGGTTCTACTACGGAAGCAATTCTTTCAGAACAAGAATATAATCCTATTAAAGGATAATTTAGAACAGGAAACGATTTCCTTTAATTAATTTTGTATTGCTATAAATAATAAAACTTTGAGAAATGGAATTCGAAAATGGTTTATCATGGATGATTTCGATCTTAGTTATACACAAGTAGTTAAAAATACTATAGTCACTTATATACTCTTTGTAGCTGCTGCTTTTATCTCAAATAAAGTGACACTTTTCCACCCTGAGATTGCTTCATTTTGGATTTACAGTTCTATTGCATTGGCTCTCTGTTATGTAATTGGCGAGAAATATTGGGGTGCTATTTTAATTGCGGTTTTCTTTGCTAAAATTACAGTTATTTTCTTTAGTATTTTCGAATTATTAACTACTATTTACATTGCGTTTTTTCAAATAGCCTTTATTTATTTAATTCTTTTAATTACCACTAAACTAAAAGTAACTCCGAAACAAATAAATGATTTCAAATCATTCCTTAAATATCTATTAATCTCCGCAATTGTTTTACCCGGGATCGGTTCTCAAATTTTTATTCTTTTTTACAATCCTGATAATATGGTAGGAGGAGAAAATATAGGGGCTTACTGGCTTTTTAGCAACGCATTCGCAAACCTTACTATCACTGTTTCACTTACACTTTACTTGACCGATATTCGAGAAAAGAATTTCTTTTCTATTAATAAATATATCGAGACAATATTGTTTTTTGTCTTTGCAATATTTGTAACTGCATTAAATTATTCAGGTGATTTAAAAGAACCCGGAGAACTTCTTCTACTTTTTGCCGGACAAATTCCTCTCGGTATATATTCTGCTATTCGCTTAAAATTTAAGAATACTTTAGCATTTTTGTTTCTCACTTCCACAATAGCTATCTATTATTCAAGTGGAGGATACGGACCATTTGCTAATTTAGCAATGTCTAATAATACGATTCAATTATTTATATATCTATTCTTTTATTCAATTCCATTCGCACTTCTTAGTTTAATGATAGAAGAAATGGAAAAAATCGATAAACAAAAATCAGAATTTTTAGCATCCGTAAGCCACGAAATCCGCAGCCCTATCCATACGATTACAAGTTTTCTCGGTTTACTAAAAGAAAAAGCAGATGAAGACTATCCAAGTTTATAAAGAAGAGATTGATCTTGAAGTGATCCTTTTGCAGATCGTACGGTACGAGCATCAAGCTCAGGCAGAGAGCAAAGGACTAGAGCTTAATTCAAATATCGAATCACAAAATAATTCTCTTTATTCTGACGAATATATGGTCACTCAACTATTAAATAATCTACTTAGTAATTCGATAAAATATACTAAAGTCGGTAAAATCGATATCACCCTTTCCAAGAGTTCTCAAGACCGACCTCGAATAGTTATTGAAGATACCGGTATTGGAATGAGTAAGGAGTTTATTGAGGAGTTATTTAAACCATTCAAAAGAGAAGATCAAGTCTATACTAAAAAATATGAAGGCACGGGACTAGGAATGGCATTAGTAAAAAGTTACTGCGAATTAATTGGTGCAAAACTAAATGTAAAATCCGAACTCGATAAAGGGACTATTTTTACTATCGATTTTTGAGATAGGACATCAATAGGGGGTGCGCTATCAGGATAAATGATTTTCGAAAATATTTCTATTAATTCTACCTTAATCTAGAACTTAAATCCCGCATTAATATAAATCAGAAACTGCCTGCCATCATCTTTGAAAATATTTTTATCTCCATTAGCTACAATCAATTCAATAGGACCGACAATCGAAAGAAACTGCACCCCGATGCCTGCAGCGATAATTGGTTTATTTGTAGTTTTTCTAAAAACGGGATTAGTAGAGAGACGATAATCGAAAGCTGTGTTCATAATTATTTTAAGTAAAATATCTTTTTTGAAACGGTATCGGTATTCAGTTCTGCCTGTAAGAAACTTTGTACCCGAGAGTTGATAATATTCCAATCCTATAAATTCATCCGTATTAGCAAAATAGAATGATTTGTAATCAGGCAGATTTTCCCAAGAATCGCGATATGAACCGGCAAATCGCAAAGTGTGAGTCTTATTGATAGTCTGAAATAAATCTCCCTTAACCGTAACACGAGAATAATTAATAGCCGAGCCATAGACTTTATTGCTAAGTTCGGAATCGATGGAGAATCGGACTCCGGTACTGGGGACAAGCGGATCATCAATGGAATCGAACTTAAGCGATATATCAAATCGCCTTAATTTATCAGTGTAACTTGGGAAAAGATCAAAAATTGTTTCGTATGAAATTTCAGGTTCGGTATTCATATATTCAAAATTATATGATCCTTCTAACACCCAATTATTATCAAAGCTAATACCGAGCCCTGCGCCGAAAAAAGTGGAGCGGTCTTTATATCTAGCAATAGTATTTCCCTGATCATCATATATATCCATCGGGATATCTTTATAAGTAAATTGTAGAAAAGGATAGATAGGTAAATTAAGCGAGCGTGAAGGATAGAACCCTTTAGCCGAAATCTTAAACAGCCCGGCGAATTGAAGTTCCAACTCAGTGCGCACACCGGATACAAAAAACGATGTGGTCTTTAGCTTTAATGCTCCGATTAATTTAAAATAATCATCATATCTCAATCCAAGATATAACTGCTCCATTGATTTTTCATTTATATCAATAATAAGATCGACATATATATCATCAACAGGAACGATTTCGTAAGTTATTTTATCAAAATATCCAAGACCATAAGCGGATGTGATTTTCTTTTCAATAATTTTAGTATCGAAAAGCTGACCATCTTTTATATCAAGGAGATTATTAATGAAAGAGAAGTCGAGCGATTTATTTCCTTTAATAATAACGTTGCGGACTGTATAATCTCTGATTTTTTCTTTACGTAAATTTTTAAGAGAATCATTATTATAAAATTTATTGCCTATCCGGTTTTTGATTTCGAGAAGTTGTGGGATATAAGAGCGGGCTGCTACTTCACCTCTTCTAATTAATTCGAGAATACTCGCATTATCAAAATCCATTAATGAGTATCCGCTTACGTCCTGTTCGATTTCTAAATCTGCGATATCTTTATTTGCTGACAATTTTTTGTATCGAGGGATATCGGTTGTTCGGTCTAAAATATCTAAGAAAGATTTATAATCATCAAACGATTTTTGGGGAAGGGAAAGACTTAGTCCGATTACGATATTAGCTCCCATATTTTTTACTATATCAGTAGGAAAATTATTGAGCACTCCGCCATCTATAAGCAAATATTCGTCTAAAGGCTCAGGCGAAAAAACAGTGGGGATTGACATTGATGCCCTTAACGCTTTTGAGAGTGATCCTTTTTCCAATATTACTTCTTTGCCTGTGATTAAATCGACAGCAACACATTTAAATGGAATTGGTAGCAGATCAAAATTCTTTTTAAATTCATACTTGTATGTAAGTGATGAAAATAAGAGAGAGATTTTTTGTCCATAAATTAGTCCGGAAGGTATCTTTGGAGTAAATCCGACAAGGTCTAAATTTAGCTGGTATCTGCCCGTAAGTTCTTTTTCAAAATATGGAAGTTCTGCTCGTTCGGGAGAATCACTAAATAGATCGACCCAATCGATAGCTATGGCAAGACTTTCCATTTGAGCGGGTGAATAACCGATTGAATACAGCCCACCGACGATTGCGCCCATGCTTGTGCCGGTAACATAATCGAGAGGGATGCCGAGTGAATCAATAATTTTGAGTGCGCCGATATGAGCGAAACCGAGTGCGCCACCGCCGCTTAAAGCAATGCCAATCTTCGGGCGGGGGGTGCTATTACTAAAATTTTTTCGAGAGGTCGGGCTAGTTTGGGATATAATGTCAGTTTTGGTCTTATATGAATTGCCTTTATCATTATTTATATTATTTACAGAATAATTAACGGATAAAATGTCCGTGACATTATTAATAACTATATTCGTTTTATTTGAGTCCGTTTTCGGCTGAGTATAAAGATGATTGTATTTATCTAATTGGTTTTTATTTGTTCTATCATAATTGGCAGTAGTATTAGCGAAACGTATCTCTGAAGGTACAGCGGCAATAGTTCCCACTAAGAGAGTTGTAAGAGTTAAATAAAAGAAAAGGAGTCCTGCTAAAAATTTCATATAGCCCTATATAAAAGAAATTTATTCGGTGAATAAATATAACAACAAAATAACGAACATATTTTCTATTCCGATTAAGTGCTAAATATTTTATATTAATCATGAACTTTAATAGTTGTCTTAATACCATAACTCGCCCATTGACGGAGTCTTTCGTTTGGATACTCACAAAAAAAGCTGCTGACGGTTTTATCATCAACAGCTCTTTTTGTAAATCAATTTTCTATAATCACGTTCCGGTAATTACTTTATTATATCACTTCATATAATTATTACGAACCATCTCTTTGCTATCCCATGGAGCAGGTGCACCGCCGAGATATTTATGGAACCACTCTAAATGAGCATTATAATAAAGCGGCATGGAACGAAGACCGCTGGGCCAGTGACCATCATTCTTGAATACTATCAATCGGCTATCGATACCTTTGCGTTGAAGCGCAGTAAAATATCTTAGACTGTGATTATAAGTTACGCGGTAATCTTTTTCGCCTGTAATAATTAAAGTAGGTGTAGCGAAATTTGCAGTGTATTCACTTGGGGACATTGTTAAATAATCTTTCTTTCCTAAATCCCAATCGGCAAACCAAAGTTCTTCGGTATCTTCTTTTAACTGTTGAAGATCATAAAGTCCCATCATCGAGGCTAAACATTTATAGCGTTTAGTTTTTGCCTGCAAGATATTCATAAAATATCCGCCATAAGACCATCCCATAGCGCCAATTTTATCTGTATCAACATAAGAGAGAGTCTCGATATAATCTGTAACTTTCATAACGTCTTCATAAACTTTGCCGTCCCAATCTTTTGATATAGCGGCGGTAAATTCTTGACCGTAACCGGTAGAACCATGAGGATTAGGATAAACTACGATATAGCCTGCACCGGGATAAACCTGCCAATCAGCTCTGAATGAATCCATCCACTGCATCTGCGGACCGCCATGAACATTGATTACAACCGGATATTTCTTAGATGCATCAAATCCATGTGGTTTAACTATGAATACATGAACCGGAGTTCCATCAGCACCCTTTACCCATGCCTGCTCGGAAGGACGTACATCCACTGTATCTGTAAACTCTTTGTTATATGTGGTGATATCTTTCAACTTCTTCGTTGCGAAATCGTACCTCGCCATATCAACCGGCTTATGTGTATATGAATATGTAAAAACAGCGAAATCATTTTTAGGCGATACTTCAAAACTTTGAATAGCTAGGTTCTCTATGAGTTTTTCAATTTTGGAGTCGCTCATAGTTACTTTATATAATGGCTGATAACCTTTTTCCTGAACCGTAAAATAGATCGATTTAGAATCGGCAGACCAACTGAAATCGTTAATCCAATTATCAATCGATTCGGTTAATATTTTGCTTGCACCGGAATTACGATCATAAACTGCTAGGCGAACTCGATCCGATTCATAAGTAGGAATCAATTGAGTAAAGTAAGCAATATATTTTCCATCAGGGGAATATTTTGGATTATTATCTGATCCCTCGTTTTTAATGGTAATATTTTTTAATCCTGTTCCGTCTGTATTTGTAATCCAGATATCAAGATTTGTAGAAGATGCAGGATGCTTAACGCGTTTGGAATCGAATGCGATCTCTTTACCGTCAGGAGAGATAACGTAATTACTGCTTCCACCCGGAGCGAATGCAGGTGAATCAAATTCGCCCGGAGTTAAATCTTTTACTTCATTTGTTTTGATATCATAAGCAAGAACATGTGAATATTGACCTATTGCGTATTCGGTCCAATGTCTTACGAATAAGCTATCTGCAAGGTATGCCTGAATAGCACCTTTTTCAGAATCGTTGCTAATTTTTTCATTGCAATCTGTATCTGTACCGCATTCGGGGAAAACTGCTGCACCAAAAATTATTTTTGTGCCATCATTAGATAATTTTGGTGAAGAAACGCCGAGTGCGTATTTGGTAATTTGTGTTGGCTCTCCACCGTCTAAAGGCATATAATAAACTTGATCTCCACCATTGCGATTAGAATTAAAATAAAATCCCTTGCTGTCATTACCCCAGAAAGGACTATAATTTGCAGCTGTATTAGTCATCTGCTTTACGCCGCTTCCATCTGCATTCATGAGATAAATATTGGTTTTACTTTTTGTAGTTTTAAGATCGGCTGTGGAAACTGTAAAAGCAATTTTGCTTCCATCAGGTGATAGTGCCGGACCGCCAACATTTTTTATTTTATAAAGATCTTCGATTGTAAAAGCTTTCTTCTGCGGTAGTATTACGGAGAAAGCTATAATTGTAAAAATTACGAATAAATTCTTTTTCACTGGAACTCCTCATTTTGGATAACATTAAAAATAAGAAAAAATTTCAATTATTATTAATAATCATAGTGTAAGGTTTTATTTACA
>Ga0172380_10005924_pt1 | contig 14495 bp, 8 predicted proteins | sample Leawe162metaG_FD_119747 | JGI IMG/M metagenome (GOLD analysis project Ga0172380, IMG submission 119747) | Leachate microbial communities from a municipal landfill in Southern Ontario, Canada - Leachate well 162 metaG | ecosystem: Engineered > Solid waste > Landfill > Unclassified | place...
AAATAATAGACCTATTTTGCGAAAGCAAAATAAATGGAGGAGTGGCAGAGAGGTCGATTGCACCTGTCTTGAAAACAGGAGGGCTGGAAACGGTCCCGTGAGTTCGAATCTCACCTCCTCCGCCAAGACATTTTAGTATCGGAGTCAACCCACTTGCATGAGCAAGTGATGTGACTCACATACATAAAGTTGGATCAAAAATACACGAGCAGTCGTGTATTTTTGTTTTGTCTAAAATGGTAAAATGTAAATATGAACAAGGTCGAAACTGAGATTCTGAATATAGATAAGGTCATATCTGCCAATATTGATAGATTTGATACTTCCGAGAGAGGGCTACTGTCACAGAATATACTGTCGCAACTTAGAAACTTTGTCGATCACATTTCACTAAAAGCATTCAGTAACGGAAAAGATATAGATAACTCGTACGACAATATAAAGAAAGCTGAGACCTATGTTAAGACTAGAGGTGATCTCAAGTTCCTGAGCAGCTTCCACAAACTTCTCCAGAAGACTATTTCTCACTACACTCCTGATGAGGAGAATTCGGAAAGATTGATGCTCAAATATTACGAGTATCTTTTGAAGATAAAGTCTTATCTAAAAAAGACTCATAACTTGGAAGTTCTCAAAAATATAGATACCTTTCCTATCAATACTGATTCTGTACTGAAAGAATACCATGAAAAGATCGCTGAGAAAATAATCCATCAACCACCTGTAGATCCCAAGACCATTCAGAGCGACAGATTTTACATTCAGAAGATCAAGCCCTTCTTTGTTAACTACGAAGTGTATTATGAAGTCACCTTCACACGTGCGAACGACAACATAAGTAAGTTCGACAGAATCATTGCTTTTACCAAGTTGGATATATCTGACAATTATGCCGTTAAGCTATCCATAACCACTGACAGTATTAAAATCGTAGATAAGGACATGCCGATCCAAATCATCAATCATTGGGAGGTATCGATCCGTCCTTGCGAGTTGAATAACTTTGCAAAAATCTTCGGGAAGGATCCCAAGATCCAAAGTGGAAATGAATATAAGGAGTTGATGAGATTCTTGACTGGTACAGGATTGAATCTCACAGAACTTATGGATCTATCAGAGGACTATTACGAAGGAGTGAAAGCTAAGATAGTCAGTGATGCAAAGACCAAATACATTTTTGATGTATTGGATAACGTTCGTGCTTTTGTTCAGGCAAAGAAAGCTGGAACGAACATGATCAGGTACCTGCTTTATAGACTCAATAACAAAATCATCAAACAGCAGTATAGCTACGACGAATGCAATATGCTTTCAAATTTGAAGCTGGAATTTGGTTGTATTCCGTTCGATGAGATGCCTTTTAATTCTTCACCACTCGGCCATATACCAAGAGTACATGATCTGTTTGACTGCATTGACGCAACAGGTAGAGAACACGAGTTATTGGCAAAATTTATCACAAACAAGAACGAGATTGATGCTCAGCTCTACACTCCCGTAAGTGAAGCCGAGGGCTTTAAGGATGTTGACGCTTTAATGCAGAAGTACAACTCGACCTTGTATCACAAGCATGGGTACCGTAAACTTGAGAAGTTTAAGGATCATATTTATATCAAGGGATACGAGGAGGCTGCTCTCTACATCATCAAAAAATTGCATGACCTATCTGCTGTAGGGATTCGAAACTACTCAAGTTCGATTGATTCTTGGCTGCAAACGTCTACTCATGTTGTTGACTGTGAGGAGAAGAGGGATGCCCTGAGAAGGTTGTTCGAGAAATCAAAGGTTGCTTTGGTGTATGGTGCGGCGGGCACAGGAAAGTCGACGATGATAAATCACATATCTAACTTCTTTAACGATAAAAGTAAACTTTTCCTTGCAAACACCAATCCCGCGGTAGATAACTTAAGAAGAAAAGTTCAATCGGCTAATTGTACTTACAAGACTATCAGCAAATTCCTTTACCCTAAAAACACCGATATTGAATATGACATATTGTTCATTGATGAGTGTAGTACCGTTAGCAACTCTGATATGCGTGACGTGCTGGAAAAGGCAAGGTTTAAACTGCTTGTTTTGGTCGGAGATGTGTTTCAGATCGAGTCCATCAATTTCGGCAACTGGTTCAACATTGCCCAGTCCTTTATTCCTCAAACATCAAGGTTCGAGTTGACCAAGCCCTATCGCAGCACTAACGAGAAGCTGATCACGCTATGGAACAAAGTAAGAAATATTGATAGCGACATCCTCGAACATATTACAAAGAATAAGTACTCAGTTAAGCTGGATGAATCTTTCTTTGAAAACGCTGAAGAAGACGAGATCGTGCTCTGTCTGAATTACGACGGCCTGTATGGAATCAACAACATCAACAGATTTCTTCAGAGTAATAACAAGAATAGTCCTATGTATTGGGGTGTTCAAACATACAAGATAGGTGATCCTGTCCTGTTTAACGAGATGAATAGATTTTCGCCGCTCATCTACAATAATCTCAAGGGTAAGATTGTCGGCATTAAAAAGAATGCGGATAAAATCCAGTTTGATATTGAAATCGAGAAGGTAATAAACGAGCTTGATGCCGAGGAATATGATTTCCATCTAGTCGGCAACAGTTCTGATGGAAGCAAATCTATTATTCGCTTTTCGGTAAACAAATACGCTAGTACCGATGAAGACGATGATGACTCTTCTTCTGATGCTATGGTTCCATTTCAGGTTTCCTATGCTGTCTCAATACATAAGGCTCAAGGTCTTGAATTTGATTCAGTTAAAGTTGTAATTACAAACGAGGTAGAAGAGAAGATCACCCACAACATTTTCTATACAGCAATTACGAGAGCAAAGGAAAAGCTGAAAATATATTGGACACCTGAGACAGAAAAGAAAGTATTGGACGGTTTGGAAAAGAGAAACTCTAAGAAGGATGTCGCTCTCTTGAACTTGAGATTGAATCCTGGTTCTACTACTCCGTAAGGGTGAGTTTTTTATCTTTGTATATTATTCTCGATCTTAGGTTTGCTAACAGTTCTCGTTTCTCGCCTACAGTTCCTTCTTTCAAAATATACTTAGCGAAATTTCGTATATCAGTATCTTTGTTGTTTTTAATCTTCTCAGTTGCTCCAAGCACTGACCTTTGAAATATATTAAACCTCGCTATTTCATCTTCGAGCTTTTGCCTCATACCCAACTCGTTAATATTTACCTTATCTAATATCTTCAGTAGTTCCAGTATCAGATCTTCTTCTCGTATGTAATGATTCTTGCAATTCCTATCTCTCGCCCTACTACATGAGTAGTAGATGTACTTCGCGTGCGTGCCATCCTTGAGTTGTTTCCATTTTTCTTCTGCCGATATTCCACTTCCACAGTATCCGCAGGTAAACAACTTTGTGAATGCAAACTCTTTATTTTCTCTTTGTATATTATCTCGCTTAAGTTGAGCTTGAGCTTTTTCGAATAACTCCTGTGTGATTAACGGTTCATGTTTTCCTGTATACCAGTTACCACTACCTCGTGGCGATTCAAATGTTCCGTAGTAGAAGTGATTTTCTAAGATTCTATATATACCTCCAAGTGTTAGGGGTTTATTTCCTCTGGTATAAAAATTGGCTTCGAATCGAAGCCAATTGTATATCTTTCTTCCGCTTAATTTTTCATACGCCACCTTTTCAAACATCTTTTTAACTATTGGTGCACGTAGTGGATCTACTATCACTTGGCACTTTTTATCCATATGCTTTTGATTTAAGTATCCAAGTGGTGCTACCCCAGGCCAGAGACCCATTTCAACTCTTGTTCGTAGTCCACGCTTCACATTCACGCCTCTGTTATCATTCTCAAGTTTAGCTTGTGATCCAAGAATCATCAGCAAGAATTTTTCATTTGGATTGTTTGAAAATTTCTGACCATAGGTTCGTATTTCGTGGAGTAGTCCTGCATCCATCAAGTCCACTATTTTTCCTAAGTCTCCAGCGTTTCTACTAATACGGTCAGGTGCCCATGTCAGTATGCCGTTGTACTTCTTTGCTCTTATTTCTTCTACTATCTCGTTAAAAACTGGTCGTTGCCCAGTTTCTTTTGCTGAGTGACTTTCTCGCTTCATTGTTACAATCTCCAAGTTTTCTCTTTCTGCGAGTTGTAACATCTCCTTAATCTGTGAATCTATTGAAAGGACTTGTCTTTCTTCTGATTCGGTTGATTTACGAGCGTAGAGGCAATACCTAACTTTTATTGGCGCTTGGGCTACTTGGGTCATTTCGTAGCCAATTGGTGCTGTTGTTTTCATATACCTACATTGATGACGCAATCCTTCCAAGGAGTCCAGAGCGTCCCAAGTGCCTGCTGTTGGTAATTAAACCTTTGTATGTCAATCTTTTTATCTTTTAATTCAGCTTCAAAAATGTTAAAATTAAATGATTATGGCTACAGTAAAAAACCGTCCAAATGAAACTTCTTCTGAAGTTTTAAATCCAAATATAAAGGCTTTGAGGGAGTACGAAAAAAAGATTGTTGATCTTACTCGGCGAAACCGCCTCTTGAAATACCCCGCAAAAGCTCGGGCAATTTCTTTTAAAATGAACATCTCTGATTTTGAAGAGAGTTTCGGATCTGCTGAAGAAATAGAGATTGAGTTTCCACATAAAGCAATTCTTCGAGAGGAAGAAGAAGAAGTAGAGGATGCTGAAAAGGACGCATCTATTCCACCTACAGACATTCAAGGTAAAAAGCTTATAACAATGCTTCAAGCTTTGAGGCTTGATAGTAAAAAGAAATTTGAAGAACATGGACTCCATACTCTATACCTCACGATTGGTCGTGTACGTTGGAAAGAACCAGGAAATGGTCGTGGCTCAGAAGGAGCACTAGAAGAAAAAGATTATGACTACGATGCTCCACTTCTTCTTATTCCTGTTTCAGTTGAAGAAACAAAATCTACGCCAAAGAAAACAATAATCAGAACGTATTTAGAAGCGAATGATATTGTTGTTAATCCTGTACTACTTTTACTCTCTGAATTGGAATACGGGGTTCAGATTTCTGGGATACCATCACTTGAAGAAATCACCAGTCTCTCTGGAACGTTCGATTCACTTGTCAAAATATTAAAAAAATCATTTGCAGAATCTAAAATTAAAAATGATATCACTGACGATATTCGGATCGGTCAGTACTCTTTTTATGGTCAACAAATATACGAAGACTTAAGAAATAATGAAGAAGCAATTTGTGAGCATGAATTTGTTGATGGTCTTATCGGCAAAGGCTCTATCATTCAAGAAGGTTTACCGTCAGACTCACAACCCGATGATCTTTTGGCTCTTGAAGAAGACTTCACCGTTCTAGATGCCGATGTAAGCCAGATGCGAGTTATTCAGAAAGCTGTTCAAGGCAACAGTCTTGTTGTTCAAGGTCCTCCTGGAACAGGAAAAAGTCAGACCATCGTTAACCTTGTTTCTAATTTACTTGCTCGTGGTAAAAAAGTACTCGTTGTCTGTGAAAAGCAGGTTGCCCTTGAAGTTGTCTTTAAGCGCCTCAAAGATAAAGGACTCGATAAGCTTTGTTTACCACTCTTTTACCAGAACGCTGATAAAAAAACATTTGCGAAATCTGTCATAAACGATAGAGACTTTTTGATTGAAGCGTATGGTCATAGTAGTTCGAGCGACGATACCGCTCTTGAGTTACGTGAAGGTGCTCATACAAAACTATGGAATTACGCATGCTCATTGGCTACTGTTGTTGAGCCACTCAAGCGATCAGTTCAATGGGTTCATGGAGAACTTGCTAAAGCACAAGCACTTAACTCTGATCGAGCTATGCCATGGGGAGAAAGTAATCCATTAGTTATTACTGAAGACACATATCGGAAAATTCTTACGATTTTGGAAGCTGTTTCTCCAATCCTCCACAAGATTTCTGATCCGAAATTTTCAGCATGGAGTCAAATACAAAAAGAAAATTTCTCTCCTGACTTCGCAAGTAGAGTTCGAGTTGTACTTGAGGATGCTCATTCTGCGATTGCCGAACTAAATTCTCTACAACCCGAATCAATAGGCTTGGATACAATTCAAAGTCTGCAAAAGAATATGGAGACTGTTGAAAAATTGGCACAGTTTGAAACTAGCTTATTGCCAATACCACTACGAGATGAGGTCATCCTTAGTGCTGGAATTCGAATTTTAAAACAAACGGTTGAAGTTATTTCTGCCTATCAAAAACTTACCGAGAGTTTCGGGGGGATCTATATAGTGCCTACTTTATGGTCTTTGAGTAAGCTAGATGTCCAGTCCGTAAATGACGAGCGTGAAATTAAAGAGATTCGCACCGCACTCAATTCTGCATCTAAAATTGAAGCGATCCTGTCTTCCTTATATTTAAATGTAGAGGCTTGTAAGAACGACGATCTCTTGAATTTACCTATTGCTGAATTAATTCATTATCGAAATATTTTAATTCTCGATCCACTTATTATTGGAATAAAGGATTGGAGCGAAGCATCATCATTACAGGCTTCTCTTGGATCACTTACAACATTACAAGCCATTTATCGTAAACTTGAAGAAGCAAATGCAATATTTGAAAAATGGGCAATTATTCGTGAAAACTTAAATAAAGAAGATGTCGAAAAAGTATTTACTGAATTTAATAAAAGATATCATAAATACCTACATTTTTTCTCCCGTGATTATAGGGCAACTAAAGCGATAGTTTCAGATTGGTGCAATCTCAATACACCGAAAAAGTATGTAGATATTAATCAAGTTGTTTCTGCTGTGCGCGACAGCCAAAACCTTGAAGAAAAATTAGGTATTCTTCTTGCTCAATTTAATGAGAAGTACATTGTTTCAGGTAAATTAATAACGGTACACGAAATTCCAATTCTTTCAGGTAGCGCAAAGAATCTCAGTGAATGGATGCGTCAAGAAAATAAGATCGAACTCCCTAACCATCTAAAGCAGGTTGTCGAGAAAAACAGTAGTACTCGTGCAACGAAAGCTTTTAGCGATTCGTTAAAAGATTTGGAGGCAGTACTCAGTGGTCCTTGGAGTGTATTCAGTGTATTTTCTGATCTTGATCGTGTCTCAATTGCAAATGTCGCTTCTAAATTTGGGGAGCTGACAGAGAACGCTCAGAGCATAATTTCTCTCGAAGAGGTTGTGGAAAATTTCTTGATAAAGAATGATTCTTCTCGAACTTTTGATTCTCTAAAGAAAGATGTCCAGAATCTTAACCAACTCAAAGTATGTTTAGACAAGATTGATCCAGATATTTTTAGCTTATTTACAGAAGAGGAAAATCTCGCCTCGCTTATAGATAAACGTAAATCTTTGGAGAAGAATATCCTTGAACTTGAGGATCTGCTCTGGCATATTTCAAAATTGTCTAATTATCAAGGTGATATTTCACTAACCGATTCGATACAATTAACCACAGAAGCAAAAGTAAAACTTGATAAATGGAAGTCTGCACTCACAAATTACGAAAAGCATGCTTCGGCTTTAAATAAGCTGTTTGAGAATGAACAAAGTTTAGCAATCCTTGAACCTCTAAAAATTGAGGCATTTCAGGAAAAATTATCCGAAATGATCCAAGACCAAGAAGGTCTTGAAGCATGGATGGAATATCGTCGTTATTCGCACCAGATGAAAGATCTAGGTTATTCTTGGTTTTTGGAATCAGTTAAGGGTAGCGATATAAAAAATTCAGCAGCTTTGTTTGCTGAATCACTTTGGAATTCTTGGCTTGAAAATTACTATCGTACCGATCCTGATCTACGAGATTTCAATGTCAGTGAACACAAGAAAACTATCGAGGAGTTCCGCAAACTTGAGAAGCGTGTGCTTGATGTTAATGCGAAACGAATACTCCAAAGAATTGCTCCTGGGATTAAAAAAGTGAAGGAACGTCGTGGTGAGCTTGAACGCTTCTTGCTTCACCAAAGTCAACTCCAAAAGCAACACAAGCCCGTTCGACAGGTTGTTATGAAGTGTACTTCTCATATACAGCAATATAAGCCTTGCTGGATGATGAGTCCTTTGACACTGAGTTCATATATTCCATACGGCTCACTCGATTTCGATACGGTTATTTTCGATGAAGCATCACAGATGCGTGTTGAACACGCTCTTGGTGCAATTGCTCGTGGAAAGCAAGTCATTATTTTCGGTGACGAACATCAGCTTCCTCCAACATCTTTCTTTGACGTAACTTCAGATTCAGATGACAATTCTGAGGAGGTCGAAGAACAAGATTATGAAAGTATCCTTCATGCCGCACGAACCGTTCTTCCTGAATCAAGCGATTCTCTCTTATATCACTATCGCAGTAAGTACGAAGATCTTATTGCGTTCTCAAACTGTGAAGTGTATAAGGATCGCCTTATTACTTTCCCAAATCCAGATCATTCAAGTCGCGGGGTTCAGTTCGAGTATGTTGAGGACGGTATATTCGATGGTGGAATCAAAAAGGAAGGTCATGCGGGAACCCGTCGTAATGATATCGAAGCAAAACGCGTCGTTGAAATGTGTGCCCAATCTGCGACCGACTATCCAGATAAGTCCATTGGTGTGATTGCATTCAGTAAATCTCAAGAAGTAGGTATCAGAGACGCGATGATCGAGTTTCTTAAAATCCATCCTGAACTTCAGGAAAAATTAAACGAAGATCAAGACGGTAGCGATGCGTTTTTCATTAAGAATCTTGAATCTGTACAAGGAGATGAACGGGATATTATCGTACTCTCTATTGGATATGGTAAAGATAAAAATGGCAACTTCTTCAATCGTTTTGGTCCTATCAATAGCGTCACTGGCTACAGACGTTTGAACGTAGCAGTAACTCGTGCAAAAGAAAAGTTGATTTGCGTATCTTCTTTTAAATCTACGGAAATGAAAGCTGGCGAAACTTCACGAGGTGCAAAAATGTTACAGAAATATTTGGATTATGCTGAAAATGGCGTTAAGACTCTCGACGGTAGCCGTCTTGTCGTTGAAGGAGAGGACGTTGAAGCTGATAGTCCGTTTGAACTGGAGGTTAAACGAGCACTCGAGGAACGCGGGTATGAAGTTAGAAAACAGATTGGCGTATCAGGTTTTAAAATTGACTTGGCAATCATCAACCCAAAGACTGGAACTGATTACATTCTTGGAATTGAATGTGACGGTGCATCTTATCACTCCTCGTACTCTGCTCGTGTAAATGATCGTTTAAGAGAAGATATTCTTAGAAGACTGGGTTGGGATATATATCGTGTATGGTCTCAACATTGGATTTCACACAAAGAAGCAATCATTGATGATATTATCAAAACAATCTCGTAAGCTTCTGGAGTAATATGCACCTTATATCAAAAACAATATTTATTGACTCACGCAACTGTGCTAAAAATACTTGGCTCAAACTACACAAACCTGAGCTTCTGGAGAATTTCGAACTTTCCGAATTTGAAAAGCAACTTATTGAGCAAGGTAACGAAGTAGAGTTATATGCTCGAGGTCTTTTTCCTAATGGCGTTGAAGTTATAAGTAAAGGTGAAAATGCATGTCTTGAAACAAGAAAATTGATGGAGGTAAAAACTCCAGCTATTTTTCAAGCTACATTTATTGCCGATGGCTTTATTGCTCGAAATGACGTTTTGGTTTATGAACCAAAAAATGATTGCTGGGATCTATATGAAATTAAAGGAACAAATTCTCTCAAAGAGGGTTTTGACGAAAGAAGTCATATTGAAGATCTTACATTTCAAGCAATAGTCTTAAAACGCTCAGGTATTAATCTAAGACGTTCATTTTTAATTCACTTGAATAAAGAATACGTACGAACTAGTGGTCTTGATATTGACCAGTTATTTACAATTGAAGATCTCACTGAAACCGTAGCTCAAAGATTTGATGAAATGAGTATTTTAATGGAAGGGTCACGTGAGTTTCTCAACCAAAAAACAGAACCTGCGAGTGGTTGTGATTGTCATTATCTCGGACGAAGTAGACATTGTGCCACATTTCAGTACTCCCACCCCGAAGTGCCAGAATATTCAGTTCATGATCTTTCGCGTATTGGAAGTAGTAAAAAGAAGATGGAGTTTTTTGTCGACAATAGTATCTATAGCCTTGATGATATCCCTACTGATTATGAATTGTCTCTCATTCAAACCAACCAATTACAAGCTCACCGAACTAAGACCCCGACTATTGATTTAAGTGAAATCAAAAATCAGCTTAGTGTCTTGGAATTTCCTCTATATTTCTTAGATTACGAGACCTATGCTCCAGCGATTCCACAATTTGTGAATTATAGCCCTTATAAGCGGATACCGTTTCAATTTTCACTCCATATTTTACGTGAACCAAATGGCGAAGTTGAGCATGTTGATTTTCTTCATCCTGAACGTACCGATCCGTCAGAATTGGTCGCGCAACTTTTGACTAAGCATATCCAACCCAAAGGTACAGTTATTTCGTGGAACAAGTCGTTTGAGAAAGGAGTTAATTCTGACATTGCAGAGCGTCTCCCTGAACATCGAGAAGCAATGGAACGTATAAATAATCAAATGTATGATTTGAAGGATATTTTTTCAAAGCAGTATTACTTTCATCCAGGTTTTCAAGGAAGTGTCTCGATCAAAAAAGTATTGCCAGCCTTAGTTCCTGACTTAAACTATAGTGACTTAGTTATACATGAAGGCGGTCAAGCCTCTGAACGGTGGTGGTCTATGGTTGCATCAGACACAAGTAAGGAAGAACTTGAGGATATTTCCAAAAATCTTAAAATTTATTGTGGCCTTGATACTTATGCTATGTACGCAATTTGGAAGCACCTTTATGAAAAAATCTAGCTGTTGGTAATTTCACTACACAATCTTTTTAATCTAAGCTAAAGTACAAAAATACCAGTCAAAATGGTATAATTACTTTACAAGTTAATAGAGAGACCTAACCCCTCAAGTTCCTTGAGGATATGGTCGAAAATCCGTCCAAAGTAAAGAACTCCTAGTCAGAGTCTACTTTGGACGGTCATATCTCGAAAGGGGTATGGGTATACCTCACGGGGTATATCGGAACTGGCTAGGAGCTTTTTGCTACCTATGCAGTCACATAAAACCGTCCAAAATTATGTTTAGAAAAATTCTCTATGGAATCGGAGGATTAATTGGTCTATTTATATTCATAGCCATAATCGCTCCAGCACCAAAACCAAGTGAAAATATCGCGCAACAAAATAATATTGTTGTTGCAAACGAATCCGTAGTAAGTGACGAAAATCTACCTGGGGAAAGTACTCCTTTGGATATAAAATCTGAAGCGACACCGGTTCAATCTACAACGAAACAAGAGAACGCCGTTGTTCCTACTACTACAAATACTCAATTTCAATACTACGCAGTCACAAGTGTTGTTGATGGCGACACAGTAAAAGTAAATATAAATGGCACAGTTCAAACACTCCGTCTTATTGGATTAGATACACCTGAGACAGTTGATCCAAGAAAACCAGTTCAATGTTTCGGAACAGAAGCGTCCAACAAGGCCAAAGAACTATTAATCGGCACCAAAGTTCGCATTGAAAAAGATCCGAGCCAGGGAGAGCTTGATAAATACGGACGAATGCTGGCATATATCTATCGGGAAGATGGATTATTTTATAACAAACATATGATCGAACAAGGATACGCTCATGAATATACTTACAACACTCCGTATAAGTATCAAACTGAATTCAAGTCGGCACAAAAGTCGGCTCAAGAAAATTCTAGAGGATTATGGTCGCCCAATACTTGTAATGGTGACACGACTTCCGAATCAACTACAACGACTCAACCAGCAGTTGGTCAGACTGCTGGTAAGTACTACACGTCATCATATTACACATCTAAGTATTACTACCCAGAGTCATGTACTGATTGGAAGAATTTAAGTGCTAAATATTTAGTATCGTTTGATACTCTCAGTGAACTGACCGCTAAGTATCAACGGACTCTGAGTCCTCAGTGTCAATAATATTAATGTCAGGCAATTTACTTAAGACTTCTTCAGTCTGTTCTTCTGTTAAATCCATTACGGGGTCACGCACTAATTCAATAATATTCTTATACGCATCGCTGATCTTTCCCCAATGTTCTCTCTGCATTTGTTTCAGTTCTTCCTTTTTCTCACCAGTCTGAGAATGCTCAATGATAACTTTTCGTATCTTCGGTTTGTATCGGGCTGAGTTATGCGCGAGCACATATTTGATTGCATCCATTTTCCTATCTTTCACATTCATCATGAGTGCATGCTCGGCGACATCGCAGTTGTTCTCCCTACCTCGTTTAATTGCGGCGTTCGCTGTTTTCCAGAATCCTTTGTCTTCTTTCCAACGATAGAAAGTAGATTTATTAATACCAACTTTCATGCAAGACAAATACACATTCCCGCTTTTTTCGAGTTCTTGAAGCAGTTTTTGTTTTGTCTCGCCGTCTATCATCTTAGTTAATCTTCACTGGCTTCTTGCCGGTTTCTTTCTCCCAGCGATGGAGGATTACTTGCGCGTACGTCGGACTCTTTTCCATCAAGAAACACTTACGGTTCATTCGGACTGATGCGATAAGTGTCGATCCACTTCCGCCGAATGGTTCCACAATTAGGTCATTGCGCTTGGTCAGCACCTTGATGTACGGAATAAGGATTTCAAGCGGTTTAGTACCGAAGATGATTCCTTGTCCTGATGATTTCTCATCCGCAGACTTGAAGTCGATGAAATCAGTCGGGCATATTTTCTTACCTTTTTCATATGACTCCCAGTGTGGCTTACCAGAGATTGCATAGAGTGCGGTTTCGTATTCGTTCTCAAGCAGTTGTTCTTCCTGTTCATTTTCAAGAGCAATATCATCTGTCGCTCCAACCATGGCAATGTCGTGCTTGTTGAAGAACTTGTTGCCGGCTGCGAATCCTTGAACTCGGTTCGGTACATGCCAGACGATCATATTCTTCACCTTCCAGTATTTCTCCATCTCGTCCCAGATAGTGCGAATGTTCTTCCAATTCTCGTACACGATGATGGAGAAGCTCTCCTTGGCTATCTTGCTGATATTTCCCATCCAGAGTTCCGTGAAGTTATCCGGCAATACATCCGTTTCCAGATACCTGCGATTCTTCTTCGCGCCGAAACCTGTCGTTACTCCGTCTTTTTGTTTCGTCTTGCCTTTGAGGTAATCAAGGATATAAGGAGGGTCAGTGAAGGTCATATCCGCCTTGTGTCCATCCATCAACTTCAGCATGTCTTCTTCAATAGTGGAATCACCACAGAGCAGTCTTGATCCATCGAGTTCATAAATGTCTCCTTTCTGGACGGTGATTTCCTGAATATTGAGTTTCTCGAGTTCTTTCTTTAAGTCGAATTGCTCTATGTTTTCTTCTGTGGGAAATATATTATCCAACTCCTCACTATCGAAACCGATTTCGGCAAGGAATGACTCGTCGAATTCTGCAAGGAGACTGAGATCAAAATCCCCAGTGTTCTTGTTGAGGCGAACATTAAGCTCTTTCTCTTTTTCAATCTCTGGAATGCGGACGTACACAACTGGTACGGTTTCGTATCCGAGTTCCTTCGCCATTTCTAAACGGAAATGTCCGCCGATGACAATGTCTCTGCGACTCTCATCCAGATTGGCGATGATTGGATCTATCAACCCAAACCTGCGGATTGATTCTTTTAATTGTTCTGCCTGCTCTTTTGAGTGTTTACGAGGATTATATTCTGAAGTGCGAAGTTCGTTGATCGGAACTTCTACGATATTGATACGTTCTTTATTGTTCATATATGTTTTAATTATTCTGCTAATTACAACTGAATAAGCATCGGTAATCGACCAAACAAAAAAACGCCCAGACACATACCCCTTTTAAAAGGTAAGTGTCTGGGCGTTCCAGACGATGCTCGATTCAGTTGTGAATTAAGTATACCGGACCACAAGGAATTAGTGCAAGTCCTCTTTGTCTGTGGATTTCTTAGGGGCTACTACATAGGACATTCCGAGCGTTTTGTCTGTTCTTGAAAAAGTTGAGCCACATGAGTCACAAGTGATGCTCATGCTACCTCCAGCGTCATGCTTAACGCTTATTGTGATATCTCTTTCTACTCGGTTGCTTGGTTTGCGGATATGAAAATCATGGCCGTCAAATTTGCCTAGCCTTGTTCCACATTTGGGGCACTCTATAATTTCTCCGTCTTTCATAGTTCTATTTTACCATTTTTACAAAAACCTTAGGAACTGTCGCATTTGTCGCATTCTGCAAAACAGACTAGTGACCCACATGCCTAGTTAGCGACCTATAAAAAGTGCTAGAATATCCTTACAAGGGTTGAACCCACGGGTACTTAACCCGAGTACACCGCACTATACAGAACTTATTATTAAAATATTTTCTGAAAACAGGAGGGCTGGAAACGGTCCCGTGAGCGACATTGTTTGATTTATCAAACAAGAAGTGCCCTTGTGGTATTCGAATCTCACC
>Ga0172380_10005926_pt1 | contig 14495 bp, 22 predicted proteins | sample Leawe162metaG_FD_119747 | JGI IMG/M metagenome (GOLD analysis project Ga0172380, IMG submission 119747) | Leachate microbial communities from a municipal landfill in Southern Ontario, Canada - Leachate well 162 metaG | ecosystem: Engineered > Solid waste > Landfill > Unclassified | place...
CCGGAGTCATCGCCCGCCAGACGCTGGATGAGGTCCGTGAGAAAATGAATCTCCGCTAATCCAAACCGTTTGGTATCAGTTTATAAAACAAGCCCCGCCGAAAAGCGGGGCTTTAGTTTTGCCTAATGAAAGAAGTGCCTACATCTGCGGGCAGTTGTGTTTTAAAAAGTGGCGGAAACGTTTCATGGCCTCTTCAATATCCTTCAGGGAGGTAGCGTAACAACAGCGGAGGTAACCTTCGCCGCTCTCACCAAAGGCAGTACCGGGTACAGCTGCCACTTTTTCTTCCATAAGCAGTTTTTCAGCAAATTCGTTCGAACTCAGTCCGGTTTTTCGCACTGAAGGGAAGGTGTAAAAAGCCCCTTTGGGCTCAAAACAGGACAAACCCATATCGTTGAAATTTTTTACTATAAAACGGCGTCTGCGGTCATATTCCTCTACCATCAGACGGACATCATCCTGACCGTTCCTCAAGGCCTCTAGGGCGGCTTTCTGGGCGGCAATAGGGGCGCAGAGCATGGTGTGCTGGTGAATCTTGGTCATGGCCTGAATAATAGCGGCCGGGCCTACTGCATAACCAATCCGCCAACCGGTCATGGCATAGGTCTTGGAAAAACCGTTGATAATAACACTGCGTTCCCGCATACCCGGCAGAGTGGCAAAGCAGGTATGTTCAAAACCGGAGTAGATAATCTTGTCATATATCTCGTCAGATACCACCAGCAGGTTCTTCTCGCAGGCCAGCTTGGCAATCTCGGCCAGTTTGGCCTTGGGCATAACCGCCCCAGTGGGATTTGAAGGGTAACCCAGCAGAATAGAGCGGGTCTTGGGGGTAATTCTGGGGGCTATATCGGCCGCACTTATCTCAAAATTATTAGCTTCAAAGGTGGGTATCTGTACCGGGTTGCCGTATGACATAAAGACGCAGGAAGGATAGGCTACATAAGCCGGGTCTGTCATCAGTACTTCATCACCGGGGTTCAGGGTAGCCCGCATAACCAGGTCCAGAGCCTCGCTTGAGCCCACTGTTATTAATACCTCGGTTTCAGGGTTGTACTCCAGCCCATAGGTCTGGTAAAGGTATTTGGATATTTCCTGACGGAGTTCCAAAAGCCCGGCGTTAGAGGTATACATGGTATATCCCTTTTCCAGAGCATAAATGGCAGATTCGCGGATATGCCAGGGGGTAGTAAAGTCAGGTTCGCCCACACCCAGAGATATCGCTCCGCTACCCATCTTGGCGGCCAGGTCAAAGAATTTGCGTATGCCGGAGGGCTTGAGCTCTTTGGCTCTGTCAGAGATAAAACCTTTGTCCGTTCCCACCTGTGATGTCATAGCATAAACCTCTGAATCTTTATTAAAGGACTACCGGTTCACGTTTAATATCATCATTGCCGTCAATTATTTCGCCATCTTCTTTGTAGCGCTTCAGCAGAAAATGGGTAACCGCTCCCTGTACGCCTTCGATAGGAGCCAGTTTTTGGGCTACGAAGTTGGCCACCAGCTGCATGGTCTTGCCGCCTACCATTACCAGCAGGTCATAAGTGCCTGAAAGCAGGTAGCATGAGCGAACCTCCGGATAGCGGTAAATCCTCTCTGCAATAGCGTCAAATCCCACATCTCTTTGGGGGCTGACCTTGACCTCTATCAGGGCAAAAACCTGTTCAGCACCCAGTTTTTCCCAATTGATAACGGTTTTGTATTTGAGGATAGTTTTATCAGCTTCAGCCTGTTTTATTTCACGGCTGATTTCCCCTTCGGGCAGGCCGGTCATGCAGGCCAGTCTGTCAGGTGTGATTCGGGAGTCATTTTCCAGGATTTTCAAAATGTCACTAAGCATTATTTTCTCCTGTTTATGGTAGGGTTATTATAACAGATATATTTAAATGTAAAAAATACTCCTGTTGATTATTCCTGTCAAAAAAATGCCCCTTTGCTTTTATAGGCAGAGGGGCATTAGGTGACGGTAATATTATTTTAGGGCAGGGTGGTTACTATTCTTTCACGGCTGAGAAAGCGGGTCAGGTAAGTGGAAATACCCAAAAGCAGCAAAGCTACTCCGGCTACTATGCCTACCAGAGTCCACTGAGCATCAATATTGCTGGCAAGGCCAATACCTGCGCCCATCAGCCCGAACATTGGTACAAACACAATCAGGTTTAAAATCCGGTATTCTTTAAGCCCCACGTACAGGTTTAAAAAACCCATCAGGTTTACAAAACCCAAAATAACCAGCGGGGTTACAAACAGTACCTGAATAAATATCGCCAGCGAGGGCAGTATAAACTCCCCGTTTTCAAGGCCGGTACGGACAATGGGTATTAAAACAGCCAGCAGGACAAACGGGTAGGTGGAAGCACTTACTCCCAGTACTTTTCCCAGCAGAATATCCCGCAGGCTGAGAGGGGTGCACATCAGGCTTTCAATAGTGCGGGTGTATTTTTCCATCACGAATGCCTGGCTGAGAAACATATAAGACATAAAGGCGCTTATCATAATGGACAGGTAAAAGACTACTCCGTTTAAGGATAAACCCAGACCTGTTTGGCTGGATAGGTTGTTGGAATAAAGGAAACCGAACAGCAGCGGCATGATGAGAGCCTGAATAAGCATGCCCTTGTTGCTAAAGTTATCCCGCATTTCTTTTTTAGCTACGGTCAGTATATTTTTCATTACTTGGTCTCCTGTTTCATAGTCTCCAGATATATTTCTTCCAGAGATCGCTTTAGCTTACGTACCTCTTCCAGCTGGATATTGTGACCGGCCAGATAGGTGATTATCTTTGGGGTATCTACGCCTTCAGCCGGGGTCAGGGTCAGGCCTTCCTGTGTGCGGTGAATATCAACCGCCAGTTTGGCGGAAACAAGCAGTTTTTCAGCCTGCTCAATATCAGCAGTGTTACTGAATGAAAGTTCCATACCGGGTTGGCGGTTTTTCCTGTCCAGATTGGTCAGGCTATCCCAAGCCAGTAGTTTACCGCCCTTTATAATGGCTACTTTATTGCAGATACGCTGAACTTCGTCCAGATCGTGCGAATTCAGGAAAATAGTCATATTGCCCTCGCGGGAGAGGGACAGGATAAGGTCACGGAAGCTTTTCTGGGCTTCAGGGTCAAGGCCGGAAGCCGGTTCATCCAGAAATAGCACCTCCGGTTTGTGCATAATAGCCTTGGCCAGAGCCAGTTTACGCTTCATGCCCTTGGAAAATTTGCCGGCTGGGTCATTTCGGCGTTCGCTCAGGTTAAAAAATTCCAGTAGTTCATTTATGCGGGCTTCGCGGTTGGGTATCCGGTAAATATCCGCGAAATACCGCAGGTTTTCGTAGGCACTCAGGCGGTCATAGATGCCGTCTACCTCCAGCAGGACACCTACATTGCTTCGGGCGGTATCATCTTTAGCCAGATTTTTGCCATTCAGAGTTGCCTTACCGCTAGATGGGTTTAACAGCCCCAGAATGATTCTCATGGTAGTGGTTTTCCCGGCACCGTTGGGGCCCAGAAAACCGAATATTTCCCCCGGGGCGACACTGAATGTGATATTATCCAGCACCGTTTTGTCCTTAAAGACTTTGCTAAGGTTGTTTACTTCTATCATTGCCCTTCCTGTTCAGTGTTATATACAAATATTTCTTCTATAGGTGTTTCAAAAAGGGAGGCTATTTTGAAAGCCAGCTCCAGAGAAGGGGAATACTTACCCCGTTCTATAGAAATAACTGTCTGGCGGGTAATGCCCAGTTTGTCTGCCAGTTCTTCCTGAGTGAGGCTGTTTATAGCTCTTAACACCTTAAGTTTATTTTGCATGTTGTCTACATTTTACTGCGGTAGTAAAGATTTGCCAGGTCATACAGCAAAATAAAACATAATGCCATGCCCACGAGTAGCCAGTACTCGGGGGAAGATGCCGCATCTTCATTTATCATCAGGTATATCAGGGGTGCTATACCTACTACCGGGCCGAAAATACGGATAGTGAAGCCGGCGGCCTTTTCCTGAATGCGATACTGGCGTTCATCTGCCAATACGCCCCGTACTTGGCTTTTTAGAAATACACTCAGCCCAATAAAGATAGGCACTATCAGAAGCCCGAAGAGATATGCGCCGCTGGCTGTTGCCCACCCTATGCCAATACCCATTATTACCGACAGCAGAATGACCAGATAGCGGAAATTTTTAATACTCATAGATTGGTATTGTAAAATTACATATTCAAAATGTCAAGGTAGCTATACATTATGAAATTTGGTATATAAACATAAAGCGGCTGTTTACCAGCCGCTTTATTATTCATCTTGAGAAGTCTGGTTCTAAATACCGCGTCCCTGTTTGCGGGCGGCAATATCCAGAATACCCCCTATGACCAGCCCGGTGATTATCCCTATGGCAATACCGGCAGCCATATCACTCAGCACAAATCCCAACCCCGCACCTATGACCAAGCCCAAAGCCAGCCAGATGCCTATGTTTTCACCCGGGGGTGTTAACTTGTGTTTATTTTGCAGGTGAAGTACCGCACCGTTCAAGGTGTTGAAATAAGATTCCTCGTCATTCTGGGTAACGGGTTTGTTACTCAGGGTTTTCAGGCAGGCAGTCAGGGCATGGCGGAACATGCTGCAATCCTTGCAGTTTTGTCCGAAGCTATCCATCTGGTAAAGGACGGTTTTAAGCCATTTCAGACGGTACTTCTTAATTTCCTTTGGGCTAAGGCTTGCTTCCAGTTTTGCAACAGTATCACTGCTGGTTTGGTACCACTCGCTTGGTTGCTTAATCATGGATTTCCCAACCTCTCTATAACCGGGGCGTTTCCTTGTGCCAGGTGGTAGCGCACTGGAAAGCATGAGCTATGCGCATGATAGTCTGGTCAGCAAAGGGCTTGCCTATAATTTGTAAACCAACCGGTAAACCGTCTACGAAACCAGCCGGTATGCTTACCGCGGGCAAGCCGGCAATATTTATGGGAATGGTGCAGGTGTCACACATATACATCTCAAAAGGGTCATTCAGTTTTTCACCGATACTGAAGGGTAGGTTGGGGGTGGTTGGGGTTATCAGGGCGTCATACTTTTCAAAGGCGTTGTTAAATTCCTGGCTTATCAAAGTGCGTACCTTCTGGGCTTTGACATACCATGCGTCATAATAGCCGGCAGAAAGAGCATAAGTACCTATCATAATGCGGCGTTTCACCTCAGACCCGAAACCTTTGGCACGGGTTTTTTCCATCGCTTCCCACATGTTTTCGGTTTGATTGTAAGAGTAGCCGTATTTTACCCCGTCATAGCGTGACAGATTGGCGGATGCTTCAGAGGGTGCCAGTATGTAATAAACTGCCAGTGCGTATGGAGTGTGGGGCAGAGATACCTCGCGGTCTATGCTTGCACCCAGACCCGAAAGTACGCCCAGGGCGTCATTTATCTTTTCGGTGATATCCGGCCGCATATTCTGGCTGAAATATTCTTTGGGCACACCCAGCTTAAACCCCTTTATATTCCCGTCAAGGCCGCTGCTGAAATCAGGAACAGTTTGCGGGACAGAGGTGGAGTCACGGTCGTCAAAGCCGGCAATGGCATTCATTACCAAAGCGCAATCCATTGCATCTTTGGTAAAAGGCCCTATCTGGTCAAGTGAGCTGGCAAAGGCTACCAGCCCGTAGCGGCTTACCATGCCATAGCTGGGTTTATACCCGGTAACACTGCAGAAGCTGGCCGGCTGGCGGATAGAACCGCCGGTATCCGAACCCAATGAAAATACAGCTTCTGAAGCGGCCACACAGGCTGCCGAACCGCCCGAAGAACCGCCAGGGACTTTATCGGTATTCCATGGGTTGCGGGTGGTAAAGTAGGCTGAGTTTTCAGTGGAAGAACCCATGGCAAACTCATCCATGTTGGTTTTACCCAGCAAAACCGCCCCTTCTTTCGCCAGTTTATCCACCACGTGGGCGTTATAAGGGGGTACAAAGTTTTCCAGCATTTTAGATGAACAGGTAGTCCGGATGCCCTTGGTGCATAGTACGTCTTTCAGGGCCATGGGTATACCCGTAAGAGGGCGGATATCCCCCTGTTTGATAGCTTTGTCTGCCGCTTCAGCCTGTGACAGGGCGGTTTCCGGGCAAACAGTCATAAAGGCCTTTATTTCAGGTTCAAGTTTCTCAATCCGCTCAAGGTGGGCTTTGGTAAGTTCGGCTGATGATATCTTGCGGTCTTTGAGCAACTTGTGGGACTGGGCAATAGTCAGTTTAACTAAATCCGTCATTATTCCATCACCGCCCGTATCCGTACGTAATCACCCTCACGTCTGGGGGCATTTGAAAGTATGTCTTCTCGGGCGTATGAAGATTTTATAATATCTTCTTTAAGTACGCTTTTAACCGGGGTGGACTGAGAGGTGGGTTCCACACCGGTGGTATCCACCTGCTGTAACACCTCAAAATGCTCCAGCAAAGCTGAAAGCTCTTTGCTCAGGCGGTTTATTTCGTCTTCCTCAAGCCCCAGTCTGGCCAAGCGGGCAATGTGGAGTACGTCTTCACGATTTAGCTTCATAATATCCCCCGTTTACAAGTCCCCAGATTATAACACTGCCGCCAAATGCGGGCAACAAAGGTCCCCTTTAGCTGTATTAAGGGGAAGGTGTTGTTGATATAATAGGGTATGAATATCCGCTTGGTCTGGACTGTATTTACTACGCTGTTAGAAGGAGTTGGCATTGCCTTCTTGGGTTTGTGGTTGCTGCCGCAGATAGATTTCCAACTGCCGCTTTGGGTTATACTCCTTGCCGAAGCTGTGCTGCTGGTTTCATCAGTATATTTTTATCATGTGGGTACGGTTACTCTGGACCAGAAACCCCGTACCGGGTCGGAGACTATTATCGGCAGCAGTGCCGTAGTGGTGGAAAGCGTAAACCCGAAGGGTATGATACGGCTGGATGGAGAGCTTTGGGAGGCGGTCACTTCTGGCGTGTCTATACCCCGCGGAGGGGAAGTGGTGGTAGTCGGGCGGGATAAAATGCGTCTTTGGGTGAAACCCAAATAGATGCGTTCTTTCGCTAAAATCCGCCAAGATGTTATAATGGCGGCAGGTTCAGGCAGGTCTCAGGAAAAGGGGGCTTGGCATGGATAATAATAATCCGGTTAAAAAACTGATACTGGGGTTTAACAGTAATCTCTGCCGGTGTAAAAAATGTCCCAGTTACCCGGGACATAAAGACAAGGTGGTCTACTGTGAGCGGGCTAAAAGCCCGTATATGGTTAAAAAGATAAGCTGCCTTTGCCCCAAGTGCCGGGTATGGAAGCTGAACCGTTTTGCGGAAACATATTATTGTGCCAGCGGGGCGGCACCGTTATCCCGTATTTAAGCGGCATTTTCAAGAGAGGTGTCAAAATAGAGATAATTCCGGCAATAGATATTTTAGGCGGAAGGTGTGTTCGCCTTTTTCAAGGTGATTATGCTCAGGAGACAGTGTATTCGTCAGATCCGGTGGGTACAGCCATGCGCTGGCAGTCGCTGGGTGCTCCCCGCCTGCACGTGGTGGATTTAGATGGTGCTGCTGATGGACAAAGCGTAAACTTTGAGCTTATAAAAGAAATAGCCAACTCCGCTCTTATACCGGTGGAAGTGGGCGGCGGTATCCGCAGTATGGAGACGGTAAAGAAACTGCTTGTAGCCGGGGTTGACCGGGTAATACTGGGTACGGCGGCAGTGGAAAACCCTGAACTGGTTAAAGAAATATGTGCCAGATATGCTGATTCGGTAGCCGTAAGTATAGACGCAAGGAACGGCAAAGTGGCAACCCGGGGTTGGGTCACCAATACAGAAATAGATGCTTTGGAACTAGCCCGAAGTATGAAAAAACTGGGTATCAGGCGTTTTATTTATACCGATATTAGCCGTGACGGCACCCTAAGCGAACCTAATTTTGCGGCTATACGTGACCTTATTTCAGCTATCAATGTACCGGTTATAGCCTCCGGTGGTGTTTCCAGCCTGAGCCACTTACGTCTTCTCAAAGATATAGGTGCAGAAGGCGCTATTGTGGGCAAGGCCATATACACCGGTGACCTGAATCTTAAGCGGGCATTTGAAGATCTGTCCTAGCTCAGGCTATAAATCCGTTTCGTACATCAGGTAATGGCTTGGGGTCATGCCCAATTCGGCATAGGTGGTCTGGGCGCGTTTATTTTCTTTTTCCACATATAAACGCAGTCCGCAGACATTACCTGCCTCTTTGGCTTGCTCTGTCAGACTTTCATACATAGCCCGAAAGATGCCTTTGCGGCGGAATTCGGGCTTTATATATACACTCTGAACCCACCAGTAGAGTTTATTCCGCCAGTCACTCCATTCGTAGGTAACCATCAGCGAACCGGCAACTTCTCCGTTATATTCAGCCATCAGGTAAAAGCCATAGGCGGGGTTTTCTAAAAGTGCGGCTGCCCCTTTCAGGGTAATATCCTTATCCAGTAGCCTGTTTTCAGTTTCCAGCGCCATAGCTGTGTTAAAATCTGCAAGCGTATTCATATCTTCACTGGTTACCCTGCGGATGCAAAGCGACTTCTCCAAAATGTACCCCCTGTGTTTTAATGGCAGCCTATCCCAAAGTTTTATAGCACTTACAAGATGCACTTTAATTCAATTCCTGATAAAATAACATTTTATACGCAAAAATAAAAATGGGAGATAATGCATTCTAATGGAACTTAAACTGGACGACAAGGGTCTTATAGCCGCCATAGTACAGGACGTGAAGGACGGCACAGTACTGATGCTGGGTTATATGAATACCGAATCCTTTAAACTCACTCAGGAAACCGGCAGTGTCTGGTTTTACAGCCGCAGCCGCCAGGAACTCTGGAACAAAGGCGCCACCTCCGGCAACAAGCTCATTGTCAAAGAAATGTACCTTGACTGTGACAATGACGCCGTGCTGGTAAAGGCTGAACCTATGGGACCCACCTGCCACACCGGCAACCGCAGCTGCTTTTTCAAAACTGTAGAGCTTAAGTAGCCGCTTCGCATTCGGGGCAGGCTTTTTGGGGAATATAATCGGGGTTGTCCATCTCTACTGTCTTTTTCAGGGCAGTGATGGCAACCTCGATTTGTTTTATATCCGGCGGGCGGGTGGTGAGTGACTGCAAAGCCAGACCGGGTTTAATTAAAAAGTGGACTATCGGGTTATGGCAGTGTCCGGCACTGAAACGGGTGAATTCATAACTCAAAGCTGCAATCACCGGTACCAGAATTATCCGTGAAGCGAACATAACAGCAAAAGATGGCTTGCCTATCAGGCTGAATACCAGTATGGCTATCACCATCACCGCCAGCAGAAAGCTGGTACCGCACCGCAGGTGAGCGGTAGGGTAAGATTGTATTTCGGCTGCCCGTTCTATCTCAAGCGGCACGCCGGCTTCAAAGGCATTAATGGTTGCATGTTCCGCCCCGTGGTAGCCGAAAACCCGTTTAATATCCGGCGTCAGGGTAACCAGCTTTATATAAATGACAAATATTATCAGTCTTACCAGACCTTCAATCAGATTGAACAAAACGGCGGATTCCAGAAAGGAACTCATCAGATTGGTTATAAACAGGGGGGCCAGAAAGAAAAGGGCTACGCTGGAACCCAGTGATACCAGCAGCATCAGCCACAAAAGCCCGCCTGAAAGTTCTTCTTCCTCTTCTTTAAGAGCTATGTTTGCCGAATATATAAGGCTCTGAATACCCAGAACCATGCTTTCAATGAGTACAATCGCCCCCCGAATAATGGGCATTTTGCGCCACTTGCTGGTATAAAGCGAATGCAGCGGCCTGATTTCGGTAGTTATTTCGCCGTCGGGGTTGCGTACAGCCGTGACCAGATTTTTCTGGCCGCGCATCATGACCCCTTCAAGTACTGCCTGTCCGCCGTAATAAAATTTATCTGCCAATATTCCACTCCGTCATAAACAAAAAGGAGCGGCTTTTAATACCGCTCCTTTTATTATTACCTTTTTAACTGGTGCTTGCTTAGGTTTTGCTGCCGTAGCGCTGGCGGAATTTCTCCACCCGTCCGGCGGTATCAACCATTCTTTTCTCACCGGTGTAGAAGGGGTGGCACTGGGCACAAAGTTCCACCTTGATATTGTCCTTGGTAGAACCCACTGTAAAAGTGTTGCCGCAGGCACAACTTACGTTGGTGGCGGTATTATATTTAGGGTGTATTTTTTCCTTCATACGGCATTAGTCAGCAACTACGCTGACTTTCCTCCTGTCATTAGTGGTAGGCTCAAACTTTACCACACCTTCGCAAGTGGCAAAGATGGTATAGTCACGTCCCAGCCCCACATTTTCACCGGGGTGAATATGAGTGCCCCTCTGGCGGACAATAATAGTCCCGGAGTTCACTTTTTCACCGGCAAAACGTTTAACACCCAGCATTTTGGGCTTGCTATCACGTCCGTTCTTTGTAGAACCCGCACCTTTTTTATGCGCCATCTGTAGTTACCTCGTTTGTTTTCTTGGCTCTGGGCTTGCGGGCAGGCTTTTCGGCAGCCCCGCCGGTCAGAATTTCACCTATCGTTAGTACAGTGTACAGCTGGCGATGGCCCATTTTCTTGTGGTTACGGGTTTTGGCCTTGAAGCGGTAAGCAAAGACCTTGTCACCCTTGATATGGCCGGCAACAGCGGCTGTTACCTTGGCACCCGAAATAGTGGGGGAACCTATAGTAACGGTCTCACCGTCATTAAGCATCAGAACCTTGTCCAGTTCAATGCTGTCACCCTCAGCCAGATCAAGTAAATCTACTTCAACCAGCTGACCGGGCGTTACCTTGTATTGTTTTCCACCGGATTCAATTATGGCGTAAATGTTGACACCTCCCAAAAGCAAAACAATATTATACATTAGAATATATTAAAACGCAAAGCCACTAGGCTTTTAAACAAAACCTTCTAAAAATAATATGTTTAGATATACTTGTCAAGAACCTCTGCGAAATCTGCCCCTATAATTTAGCCTAAAACCGCCAAATAAGCAAAATATTCTTTGAAGGCCTATACATTTCTGTTGGCGTGTGGAGTTATACTCAAAGTATCAGGCGAAGGAGGGGCAAAATGACTAACAGGGTTTTTGTCACTGGAGGCAGTGGGTTTGTGGGGAGGCATTTATTGCCCAGACTGGCTGAAAACGGCTTTAAAATTCGTCTGTTGGTTATGAATGAAACTGAGGCCAACCGGGTAAAAACTCCCGGAGTGGAGTTTGTTTATTGTACGGTTAATGACTTGCCGGTGCTGATGGATAGTCTGAAAGATGTTTTTGCCATAATTCATTTGGTGGCAATACTTCGTGAAAATAAAAATGCCACCTTTGCAGAGGTAAATATAGAGGGCACAAAAAATATACTGGCGGCCGCTACCGAAAACGGGGTAAAAAGATTTATTCATATGGGTATACTGGGTGCCAGTGCGGATCCCCGTTTTACTTATCTCCATTCCAAATATCTGGCTGAAGAAGCTGTCAGGCATTCGGGTCTGGGTTACAGTATCTTAAAGCCTTCGGTTATGTTCGGGCCGGGGGCAGGATTTATAAATGCCCTTATTCGTTCGTTCAAACCCTATCCGTTTATTGCCCCGGTAGCCGGAAACGGAAAAACCCGCCTTCAGCCTATTTGGGTGGAGGACGTAGTTAGCTGCCTGTTGAAAATGCTGGAGGGTGAAAAAATACACCAGAGCGTACAGATTGGCGGACCTCAGATATTTACCTATGATCAGGTACTTTCAGCCGTGATGCAGGCTATGCGGATAAAAAAGCCCCGTTTGCATGTACCTGTGGGGTTAATGCGTCCGCTGGTTTGGCTGATGGAACGTGCAAGTTCTAATCCGCCTATTACCATGCCGGAATTGAAAGCCCTGTCAGTAGACAATATAACTGTTGAGGATGCTGTAAAGAGAGAATTTGGCTTTGACCCCAAACCTCTTTCAGAAGGGCTTGATTACCTTAAGCCAGCTCCAGCCGTTCCTTAGCCAGTAGCTGAACGCAGGCTTTCAGGTCTTCAAAACGGCAGTTGTTGTTTACTACAACGCTGGCATATTTGAGGCGTTCATTGTCGGTGGCTTGTGACTGAATTCGGGCTATAGCCTGTTCACGGCTTAGTCCCATGCGGCTATGCAGCCGCTTGAAGATGCTTTCTTTGGGGGCGGTAATAAGCCAGACTTCGTTTACCAGCTTTAGCCAGCCTGCTTCCACCAGTAAAGGGGCTTCAATGGCGACTGATTTTATGCCTTTTTGGCGGTACTCTTCCAGCAGGGAAGAAATGGCTTGTTCTATCAGGGGGTGGGTAATTTTGTTCAGCCGTTCCAGCCTTTCGGGATAACCGAAAACCAGCTCACCCAGTATCTTGCGGTTGATATTTCCGTCAGGGTTCATTACCTCGTTGCCGAATACATCTGTTATCTTGGTACGGATACCCTTATTCTGCAGTACGCGGTGGCCAATCTCGTCGGCGTCAATGATATTTACCCCAAGTTCTTTTAAATAACGGCAAACTGTAGTCTTGCCACTGCCGATACCACCGGTAATGCCTACAATTTTCATTGAATTAGTCTAGTCTTTTAAAAAAATCAGGTCAAGTAAATTCCTGACTGAAATACTTTCAGATACCTGAAATAGATTTCTCTGTTTCAAAGGCTATCCGCTCTTTGTCTAAGTATCTGCCCTCAAAACTAAGACACTCTTTATCTGTAAATACGTATGCATACTAATTGTGGGGTTTAAGCCCCTATGGGATATTGAAGAAGGTTGGCACTTCCTCAATGAATGGTGAATTTGCCACCGGGAGGTGATTTATGAAGACCAAAAATTTGACCATGCCTGAAAGGGAGATGCTGGCAGGAATACTTAAAAACTATATCGGTGAGCTTCGGGTGGAGATAATCCATACCGAAACAGATACCTATAAAAAAGCCCTGCACGCCAGGGAGAAAATACTATTCGGCATACTTCGCAAACTGGAGTCAGCCGTTACCGAAGACAATCCTGAATTGCCGCTGGCTAAAAAGGCTTCCTGACAGGCTCTAAATCTGATTCTCTTGTTATCTGTATATGCAGGGGTGACTGGCTGTCTTTGGTTTGCTTCTGTCCAAACCGGCACCTGTCTGAAAGGCAAGGAGTTTTTTGGGCAGATAGTCGTGCTTAAATACGATTTCTTTCCCTGTCTGCCGCTGCTTGGGTGAGATTGGCAGTATCCCGAGCTGCACCTTCATATATCCGTCTCCCGTACTGATTATGGAAAATAACGGGAATATTTCGGACTGATTATTGTGGAAACAGGGCTGAACGGGTAAAGTAATAGGTATATGAATCTGACTTTATCTTTGGCGGCTTCTCTGGAAGAGCTTCAAGCTCACCGAAGGGTTGATTATGTTGCGGCCAGAGTTCGTTTGCACCCTGATGCAGACAGTTGCGTCAGGGAGTTTAAAGGGGCATTTCTGATATATGACGGGGCTGAATCACCGGTAAACCGGGTGATGTGTCTGGGGTTGAAAGAAGCCCTGCTTGAGGAAGACCTGCCTGGCATAGAGGAATTTTATGCCGTACATGGTCTTAAAGCCATGCTGGATGTATGCCCGCTGGTAGAAGAAAATATGGTTTATATACTGGGCAAGCGGGGGTACACGGTTTATCAGTTTGACAGTGTACTGGTACATGAGGTCAGCAGTTTTCAACTTGAGATAAAAGAGCCGCCGGGTATAGTTATCTGGCCGGTAAACAAAAATAACTATCTTACCTGGCTGGAGGTGGTTAGCCACGGTTTCTCCTCTGCAGAGTCAGATTTGATGTCCATGCAGTCTATCTGCGAGCCAAATTACCATAGCCGTAATTCTTCGGCCTATCTGGCCTATCTGGACGGCAAACCGGCCGGGGGTGGGGTATTGTATGTTCGGGGGCATATGGCTGAATTAGGGGGAGATGCCACTTTGCCGGATTTCCGCCGCCGGGGGGTTCAAACTGCCCTTATCCAGCACCGCATGAAAATAGCCCGCAAAATGGGTGTCCGCCAGATGATATTTGTATCTGCACCGGGCAATTCATCAGAGCGTAATGCCCGCCGGGCGGGTTTTGAAATGGCTTACAGCCGGACGCTCCTGCTTCAGCCCTGAAGCAACAAATCAGTAAAAGCCGTAAGCTTTTCCGGCAGCGAGGTATTCCGGCTGGCTTCTTTAGGTGTTTTGGCCAGCAGTTCCAAACTGCCGAGGTATTTCATATGGCAGACCTCGGCGTATTGTTTCAGGTTCAGCAGAGCTTGGCCTATGCCTTCCTCAGCCACCGCTACTCCGCCCATTTTTTTGCCTTGCAGGCTTGGCCAGACGGGGCAGGTGCGGTCTATGAAGTTTTTCGTCAGCCCGCTAAGCATCTCAAAATAGACCGGCGTGCCCAGTACTATTATATCCGCCTGTTTCAGTTGTTCCAGCAGTTCGGGCATATCGTCTTTCTGTTTGCAGATACCCTGTTGGCTTTTCGTGCGTGTTTCGCAGGC
>Ga0172380_10005927_pt1 | contig 14494 bp, 8 predicted proteins | sample Leawe162metaG_FD_119747 | JGI IMG/M metagenome (GOLD analysis project Ga0172380, IMG submission 119747) | Leachate microbial communities from a municipal landfill in Southern Ontario, Canada - Leachate well 162 metaG | ecosystem: Engineered > Solid waste > Landfill > Unclassified | place...
ATGGTGCATGGTTGTAAGTGCGGCACTTTCGCGCTTACAACCATGCAGACTGGGCTTGTTTTGAATATTTGCCATCACCGAACATGATTATCAGTCCATCAATTTAGCTGACCAGACTCATTGGGACGCGAAAGACAGGGCTGTCTTCACCGACGGATGTTCTCGCGTAGCCCCTAGCCCCTGAGCAGTTGCCAAGGATCATTGCTTTTCATCCGCCCCATCGGGGTTCTCCGCAGCATTCCTTCTCAATTCCAGCATGCTTTCGCTCTGGGCTGCGGGGAGCCAGAAGGCAAGCAGGGCGAGTATTTCATGCACGGGACGTTGGGTTTGGCGGGCTGCGTTGTTGGCGCAATCGATGAGGGGGCGCGCCGTGTCCTGTGCGGAAAGCAGGAAATGGTATTGCCAGTCGGACAATTCCTGGCAGCTTACGCGAAAATGCCGCCGTTTGACGCAAATGTAACTGGGACGCGATTCCGCTTGCCCGCTCGGGTCGTTGCCGTCAAACCATTGCAGGAAAACGCTTAAAGGATGGTTGGCCATCAGGAGGCGGGTGGTGGCGGGAAGCTGCACTTCGACGTTTCCGCCGAGCAGCAGGTCGTGTGGGTCTACGGTCTGCCATGTTGCGCCTTCGAGGCCTGTCGCTCTTAACGAGGCGGCAATGGCCTGTTCGATCAATGCCAGGTCAAGGGGGAAATTGAGCGCGCCGTTGTCCGCCGCTTTGGCGGATGCGCTTTGGGATTGCTTGAGAAACTGGGCGAAACCGTTGCCGAGATCATAGAGGGAGAAGCTGCGGGATGGATGGTTGGTCAGATAGGCGCGGGCGAAAAACTCAAAAAGCGGCTCTCCCAACAATCTTTGCAGGGTCGGGTAATCCGCCTTTAAGCAGGCGAATAGCCGCAACCAGTATCCTTGGGCATAAATATCGAGCCGTTTATGCGGGGAGATTCCCGGTGGCGCGACGATTACGTCTTCAATCTCCCAGCCGTATGCTTTTTGGGCGCGCGCCAAACCTTCCGGCAATCCTCTAGGCGCGGAAATAGCCGCCATCATCCAACTTTGGGTGGTGGCGAGGTCGGGTGAATGGGGAGGGGCGTTAGAATCCATGAAGGGCAATGGACTTTTCTTCATCGGGAAAATGGCCCAACTGGAAATCGATGGGGGTGGAAAGCGGCGGAAGCTGTCCATCGAGCAGGGACGATTCCGCAACCCCGGCTTGCGGCGGCAATTCGCCCGTGGACATCAAGCGCCGCGCTTTGTCGAGTTCGGCCAGCAAGTCGGGATAGTCGGGTATCTGGGCATCCCATTCGAGCAGGGTTGAGACGCCTCCCGTCAAGGCCTGCGCCAAGGCGTAAAGCTCCCAAACGCGGCTCGGCACAGGCGCGTCGTGGGTGTCGATCATGTATTCGCCGCAGTGGGTCGGCCCCGCCAGATGGATTTGCACCACTTGCTTATGGGGCAAAGCGCGAATGTAATGCTCGGGGTCGAAACGATGGTTGTGAGCGCTGACGTAAACGTTGTTCACATCAAGCAAGAGTCCGCATTGGGTCGCTTCCGCCAGCCGGGCGATAAATTCCCATTCCGGCATAGTGGAAAAGCGGTATTGGACATAGCTGCTGGGGTTTTCTATAACCAACGGACGTTCAAGAAAGTCCTGCACTTCATGCACCCGTTGCGTGACATGTTTCAGCGATTCCTCGTGTAGCGGCAGGGGCAGGAGATCGTGGGAATTGTGGCTGCCGAGTCCGGTCCAGCACAGATGGTCTGAAATCCAAACGGCGCGGACGCGGTCGGCAAGTTTTTTCAGTTTATCGAGATAGTCCCGGTTGAAGGGATGCGTGCTTCCAATCGACAGGGATACGCCATGCATCACGATGGGTAGCTCCCCCGCCAGCCGATCGACGACCTGGCTGGCGTAGCCCGCATGATCCATGAAGTTTTCGGAAATGATTTCGAACCAATCCACGCGCGCCCCCCCGGACACAATGTCCGGGAGGTGTTGCGTGCGAAGTCCGACGCCAAAGCCCAAGTTGGGCAAACCCAACCGCGGTTCCTTGAGCTGTTGTTTTGCGGACATATCCAAGTATCTCAGGTTGATGGCGGCAGGGCGATGCGCAACGTGGTGGGCGCAGGTTTTTTGCCTGGGTCCTGCTGGTTGCCCTGCATAACCTTGGTGTAAGCCTCCCAAGCAATGTCGTATACCGAATCCCCAATGGCGAAGGGCAAATCTCCCAGAGGCGCCGTTGCGCCGCCGATGACATCTTCAAGCTGCATAACACCCGCGCTGGGATAAAGTTGCGAGGCGGAAATGGGCACGGCGCAGCCGCCAAAAGTTCCGCATTTGTTGTCGTTTGGCGCGGTGTATTGTCCTTTTGGCGTAGGACCGCCGCACAAATTGCCCGCATGCAGCTTGGCGTTCGTGACGCGCGGCGCCCCGCAACCGCCGCCGCCTTGCGTGGACTGGACAAAACCGCAACCGCCCTGCGCCTTGCAGGAGTTGGAACCCCGGCAGGTGTGATAGACCTCCATGGCGGCGCAACTTGCGCCGGGTTTCTCGTAATCCATGGACTGGCAGGCGTGGTAAAGCAAGTCGGGGCTTGGCTCGCCAACGCCCTTCGAAAGGTCGGGCGCCTCGCCAAACACCGCCCAATAGAAGGACATGCGGTCGCCTGAACCGGCCATCGATGGGTAGGGAAAGCTGACTGTAGGATCGCCCCATGATTGGGTGAGGACGCGATTGATGCCTTCTATTGCGCCCACAACGACCTTGCTGAGGTCCGACTTGCTTGAGGTTTTCAGTTCATTAAGGGCGTTGGCGACATCTTCCGGGGAAGGGATTTTTTTGGACGCGGTTGCCGGGTTGTAGTCCGCGTTTATCAGGTCAGACGCATTCCAGCGTTTTCCGGCGGAAAACCATTGCGACCAGGTCAGGAAGTCAGGTTTCTTGATAAGCGCGTTCAAGCTGTCAAAGCGCGCCCAGTGATCGAAGGCATCGCCCGAAGTCCGCGCATAGCCGTCGCTTGAACCTCCGGTTGCCGCGCCGTTGGCATCATAGGAGGGGTAGTCTTGCTGTAGCGCCAGATTGTCGGGCTGGAATTGCAGATTCACATAGTTGCTTTCGGCGTCGGGAGCGTTCCGGCTGTCGAGCGCGCTCCGGCTCTTGAAATGACGGCTGAATTCTTCGAGGAGCTGGCTGATTCCCCCCTCGCCCTGGTCGCAAATGCCCGCGATAATCTTGATTGCCTCAACTGCCGCGGCCCGCGTGGCTTGCACGGTGATGCTGCCCGGCATTTTCGGATATTCAGGCTGATGGCTGGAGGAATTCACGTTGAAGAGGTCGCGTTGCTTGCTTATGTTTGCGGGGGTGAACATTTTTTCCCACAGATTTTGCCCATCGGTGTATTCCATGCTCAGGTAATTCAACAGGCAGTAGTACATCCAGCCGATGGTGCCGAACAGGGGCAGGTCGGCCTCCGTGCTCGAAGCCGTCCAGCCGGCAAAGGGGACGGCGGGGAAATATTTGTCCAGGGCGTCCGGCTTAATGTTCTTGCGCGCGAGCTCGTGGGGCTGCTCAATGGCCAAGAAGAGCGTGATCTGGTCGCTGTTCAGTTCATCTAAGTTGACCTTGACCGTAGCGGCGTTGAGGGTGTCCTTCAAGTCTATGATATGGGGGATGACGGATTTGTCCGCCCCGTAGGAACTCCACCCCTTTTCAGCGTTTTCCAGCAATGTGCCGTCAAAGAATTTGGGCGTCACGCCCAGCACCGTCGTGAGGTTTGCCGCCAGTTGCAGGTGCAGCATTTCCTGAATGAACACGCTGAAGATGGTATTGTAGGCCTGCTGGTTGGTGGTGAGATTCAGTTGGGCTGCAGTGGCCATTCCCGGCCAGATGCGCCCTTTGTAATAGTCGGTGTCTTTGGCGTTGATCTCGTGGGTGCCTTGCAATGAGGTCATCGCGCACATGTAGAGGGGAAGGGTGAACATTTCAACATTGGTGGCGCCCTGTCCCAGCGCGGCGACAGCCGCCTTGTCGGCATCCAAATTCGAGAGGTCGCGGTTTGTGATGGGGGTGAATTCCGCGGGGATGGCCCCTTTAAGCGAAGTTGTAGTCATGCAAATATCCTTTCTTATTAATTAATTGAAGTTTTCCAAAGGGGAATCGCCATAGCTGACGCCCACACCTTTTTTCTTGATTTTCCGTAACAGCCCAGCAGATTTTTTCCCTTCGTCCTAAGCCAGACAAGCCGGAACCCCAAAATATTTACCGCAGAGACGCAGAGACGCTGTGGTTTCTCTGCGCCTCTGCGTCTCTGCGGTGAAAGCATTTTGGCCGGAGAACCGCGCCAGTGCTTGAGCTACGACACATTTTTCGCAAAAAACGTAAAGACCTGGTCGATAAGTGACTAAGCGACTTTAAGCAAATTCGCCTCCGCTATCTTTGCCCCCATGAGCAGGCAACCCTCATTGGCGTGGCAATTCCCCTCGCCTTTACAGGAGGGAATGGGGAAATCCTCCTTTGGTTCTTTGGCTTGAAACGACTTAATCATCCCCTTTTGGAAGACCAACGCCATGGAAGAGCCGCCATAGCTGAAATAGCCCAACTCAGTGCCTTTTTTCACAAAGGAGCCGACTTTTATGTTGTCATGTATGGTTATGGAGGAGATTTCCGTGATGCCGATGGGGATGACCGCCACCTTGCCGCAATGTTCATTCTCAATAATGATCAAACCGCGCGTGTTCACCGTGGCTTCATACCCTTGAGACATCGTGCCTGCCGACAGATCAAGCCCCTCGGAGAGCAGCTCGCTAAAGGTAAGCCCCTGAATCACCTTGGCTTCAACGACTTTGCCGCTGATGGGCGCATGCCACCGATGATAGTCCGAACCGTCAAGGAATGACTGCATGACATCGCCCCCAACAAAATCATCTGTGTATTGGCTTTTATCAAGCATATCCACCAGCGAGTAATCCTGCCCTTTCGCCCAAAACTCAGCGCATTTCTCCACATTTCTTGCAATGCGGTAGACGGTGCCGTCATTTGCCGAGACAATGGCGCATTCGTCCTCGGGGTCGTTGATGGGACGCAGTTCCGGCTTGATCTCGCGGTGGAAGAAGTCGTTGTACGAAACGAACCCCCAGTAGGGCATGTCGGGGTTGTCTTTGTTTTTGTAGTTGGCATACTGTGCGAGGCATAAGGCGGTTTGTGCATCCGGCGATAGCCAACCGGATGTCGCCGGAACCGCCTCCGTTGGGTTCAGAACGCTCCTGGAAGCTTCGGAATCCAGGTAAGCGCACCAGGCTTTCAGGATGTCGGTCAACAGGTCGTTGAATTTCTTCAGGCGAAACAGGTTGGCGCCCGAAGGGGTGTACATGAAAAAGACAAAGAGCTTTGACATGGGGAAGTGCGCTGCGCTGGGGAGATAGTCGGGAGCGCGTTGGATCACATAATTGATGCAGATTAGCCACTCCTGAATGCTTTTAAAAACAAACCACTCAAGCTTCGCCTCCTTAAGCATTTGGGTTGCATACATGCGCGCCATGTTGTCGCCCTGGTCGCAGGTGAGATAGTCTGAAAGTGCTTGAACGGAAGGCTGAAGCTCCCCACCGGCAGCCCGCGCCTTATTAAGGGTGTCCTTTTGCCACTCGATGATGGCGAGCGCCTTTTCTATATCGCCCCCGGTTAAGTTGCTTTGCCGTGATGCGCTGGCAATATGCATAATTTTCAGAATGTCAATCATTTAAACCCTCTCTTATTAATGGGTGAATTGGAAATCCAGCCGCGTTTTTTTCAAGTATCCATGACGGCGGCACTGCCGTCAACCCCAATTTTATCGTCAAGTTTTCAGGAGAGCCGGAATGTCGCAGGGGGGATTGCACAACAAGCGGAGTATATGGCCTTTTGGTCAACCTCTTTGAACCTAGAAACCTCCGTTGAACGGGCTGGAGTGTGCGGTTTTCCGGGCGCATGGCATACCCGACGGCCTTACGGCCTGGGCACAAGAGGCGCAACGACGCGGAATGGTCATTCCATTCCCTTCTCTTGTAGTTGCAACGCCGCCATGCGCCCGGAAAACCGTGCAATCCAGCCCGTAGCGTTCTCACCAAACGGGTACACAAAATAGATAACGAAGTTGTTTAGAACTACCATGTTACGCATCTTAGCAAGCGGTCAACGGAGGTTTCTAGGTTGGGCTTGCGCAGACTGCCGGTAAGCTGTCACTATGTCCGCCATTCGGTCGCCCGGCGGACCGCGGAAAAACGAAAAGGAGAGCGAGACGGTGCATCTGGAATCGCATCAAGCAGTCGGCGGAACGTTGTATGTCGTTGCCACGCCGATAGGCAATCTCGGGGATATTACGTTGCGCGCGCTGGATATGCTGCGCGGCGTCGATATAGTAGCCGCCGAGGACACCCGCGACAGCGGCAGGCTGTTGCACCATTACGGCATCGCAGCCAAGCTGGTGGCGCTGCACGAGCACAACGAGCGCAGCGCCGGGGCGAAGATTATTGAGCGGTTGCAGGAAGGGCAATCGGTGGCGCTGATTTCCGATGCCGGCACCCCGGCGATCAGCGATCCCGGTGCGCATTTGGTGGCGGCAGTGCGCGCCGCCGGCCATAAAGTGACGCCGTTGCCGGGGGCGAATGCGGCAGTGTGCGCGCTTTCCGCCGCCGGGCTGGCGGACGCGCATTTCCTGTTTTACGGCTTTCTGCCGCATGGCGCCGGCGAACGCCGACGCCGGCTGGAGGCGTTAAAAACGCTGCCCTACTTGCTGGTGTTTTACGAATCCCCGCACCGCATCCTCGATTGCGTCGCCGATTTGCGCACCGTGCTGGGCGATGCGCGCCGCATCACTTTCGCGCGCGAACTGACCAAGTTGTTCGAGAGCATTCACGCCTGCGCGTTGGGCGAGGCGCAAGCCTGGCTCGAAGGCGACGCCAACCGACAAAAAGGCGAATTCGTGCTGCTGGTGTCCGGTGCGGAAATCCAAAAAGAGGCGGGGGTCGGCGCGGCGGCGCAACGCACGCTGGCGCTGCTGCTGGCCGAGTTGCCTTTGAAACAGGCGGTAAAACTCGCGGCGGAGATCAGCGGCGAGAAAAAAAATGCCTTGTACGAACTCGCATTGGCGCTGAAGGAAGGGGAGAGGGATGAGGGATGAGGAAAGCCTTGCGCTGATAACATTTTGGGGGATGCCGGTCCCCGCGATATTTTCCGGTTTCTCCCCCGTCCGGCTATGCGGGCTGCTGTGCTGCGTCTGGTTGGCGCTGCTATCTGCGGGTTTCGCCCATGCCGGGCGCCCCCTGGAAATTTACGGCTCAGCCATGGTGGAGAAGGAGATCATGGCGCCGTTGTCGCAAGCCTTTGAAAAGGAAACCGGCGCCCCCCTCATATTGCATGGTGTCGGTGACGGCCAGGGACTGGTTGCGCTGTTGCAGGGGAAGGCGGATGTGGCAATGGTCAGCGAATCGCTGGAGGACGCCATCTTGTCCGCCGAAAATGCCGCAAATCAGCAAGGAATAGCGCTTACTGTTCCGGCCAACCTGAAATTTCACGGACTCGGCAAAGACCGCTTACTGGTGGTAGTCAACCGGCTTAACCCTATTGTCGAACTGAGCCGCACCCAACTGAAGGACATCCATACCGGCAAAATCACCAACTGGCAGGCGGTTGGCGGCGAAAATCTGGCCGTTCGGGTAATAACCGGCCGTCCCGGCAATGAGGTGCGCACGCTGTTCCAGAAATCGGTTATGGGCGGTGAAAAATACACCACGGGAGCGCGGGAAGTCGATTCGGGTGTCGTTGAACTCCACGTGGTGTCCCAAGACAAGGGTGGCATCGGCGTTGTCAGCTCAGCTTTGTTTGCGCAAAATGCAAGACTGGTAAAATTTATCAAAGCACCGCTGCTGACCAGCCCGTTCGGCCTGATCACCATCGGCAGTCCCACCCCCGAAATCCGGGAATTGATTGATTATGTCAGGGCGGAGTTGAAATAGGGGCTGGAGTACAAAGGCGTTTATTCTCGGAAATTCATCCTAAAAAAGCATTTGAACCGCAGAGACGCCGAGGCGCGGAGAAATATAACGGAGGGTGAAAGCATACCATTACCCTACAAAATCTCTGCGTCTCTGCGTCTCTGCGGTAAATGTTTTTGGTTCCGGCTCGTCCGGTTTAGGGTTTTTCCATACTGAGAACAAATTTACCCTGTACGCCCTCCCCGCCGGACTGCAAATATCGAAAAAAAGGGGAGCCGAAGCTCCCCCTTTAGTCTTTTTAGTCTTTTCGGCAGTTTATTTCACCGTAAACCCCTGTGCCGTTCCGTCGGCGTTCTTGATATAAAACACCCCGTTGTCCTTCCACCAGCTCGGTTTTCCGGGTGTCGGCTGCGTTACGGTCCACTGCGGCATGAGGGTGTAGCTCTTGCCGTTGGCCATCGCCACCGCAGTGCCATCCATGCGCGGCAACACGCTTAAGCTCGGGTCATTCAGCTCCGTGCGGAATGTGGCTTGCAGCGTGTCGTAGTCGTAAAAATCCGGAAATATCTGCTGGGAAATCTTGTTGTTGCCGAAGTTTCCGTTGAGGAGCAGATTGCCATCCGCCGTGGTCGTGAATGTTTCCGCACCCGGCGTCACCGACCAAAAGCTCCATAACGGTCGCCCGATATACGTCGTACCATCGGCTGCGGTAACTTGCCAACTGCCGTTCCAGCGCAAGGTGCTGACGGAACCCGGCAGCGCCTGGGCGACCTTGTCGGCGAACGCGGCGGGATCGATGAACGCGGGTACAAAAGTAGTGACCAGTCCGCCGGTCACTACGTCTATCCCGCCCTCTACGCCTATACTCACCCCATCCGCGCGGCTGGTGTCGACGCGCACTCTGCGGCTTGGCATAAAGCTGGCCGTGTCACCGTTGATGGTGTAGGTCACATATGAATTTTTCAGTCCCGGTGCGGCGCCGGTTCCGTTCAATTGGAAGTTGAACACGCCCTGACCGCTCTGTCCGGGAATTACCGGCAGCCCGACCAGCCCCTGCGAGGCGTTGACGACATTGAAAATGCTTTCGTCCAGCCGCGCGCCATTAAGCCGTAGCGATGTTCCCGCAAGACGCGGGATGAACGCTTTGACTTGGTAACCGTCGGTGCTTGCAAATTTGGCGCCGCCCGGCACCATGTCGTCGCCCACCGCGTCGCTGTCGCCGCTACGGGAGCCGAGATAGGCCGCAGTCACTGTGCCGCTTTTGTCGAATTCGGCGGTTTCCCCTGCCCAGACGATGCCGTCCTTGATTGCGGCGAAGCTGTTGCCGCGCCCTTTCAGCCCCGAGAACGAGCCGGCTTCGAGCACGATGTAACAAGTAACGACATGCACTGCGTCCGATGTGGTGTCGGAACTAGCCTGGACGATGGTGTTGCACACCTGGCTGCTGCCGCCGCCGCTCTTGCCGGTTTTAATCACGTTGCCGGCGACGGTCACAATGGGCTTGTCTTCGCCGCTGGTGGTGACTTGAGCGTTGCCGGTGACCGCCAAAACAGGGGTTTGCACGCCGCCGATGTCCACCACTTCGAAAGTCATGGTGGTATTGGGCTGGCTGGATTGGATCGTGAGTTCCTGTCCGCCGATATTCAGGTTGACCGTCGAGGCCGCGCCGCCTGTTGCGGTCGGGGACGGCAGATCGACGCTGGTGCCGTGGACGTTGGGCGTGCCTGCCGGGACGACGATGGTATCAGAGGATTTGACGCCGATCTTGGCGTTCTCGCCGGTCGTATCCACCGTGACTTGGCTATCTTTGGCGCCGGAAACCACGACGATGCCGTTCTTGAGTCCGGCTATCGCCTGTCCGGTCTGGCTGGCGGTGAAGGTGGCGCTCCCCTGATTGACGGTGACGGTGCTGACGGATGTGGTTGTTCCCGGCAGCGTGACATGGGTGACGCCCAACTGGGTGTCGCCGGCGCCGCTGCTCACCCCGACGGCGCCGGTGCCGGGCAGCGTGATATTGACGCTGGGTGCGGTGCTTCCCGGCGTGGTGGTGAGCGGGGGCGGCGGCAGATTGATGGTGGTGCCGTTTCCGCCGTTGTCCGCCACCGTCACCGATTGTCCGCTGGTCAATGTGGCTGAGCCGCCGCCGGTGGGCAAGGGGGGCGGCGCAGTGGATGCCGGCGGCGTCGTTGCCGCTGCCGCAAATGTGGCCGTAACGACTTTGTCCGCGCTTATGCCGGTCAACGTACAGGTATCACCCGTACACGCCGCGCCATCGGCGCCACCCCATGTCGTCGTATACCCGCTGGCAGGTGTTGCGGTCAGAACCACCGTGGCGGCATCGATGAATTGGTCTGTACAGGTGTTGCCGCCGGTCGTTCCGGTAATGATATTTCCGACATCGGCGGACACCGTGCCGCCTGCGCCGGCAGTGACGGCTACCTTGCGCGTGGGGTTCTGATACTTGACTACCGCACTGTGCCCGTAGTCGGTCGCATACAAATAGCTGGTGCCGGAGGAAGAGGCAAATCCGGCGCCGAAAGGACTGCTGAGCGTGGTATTGGTGTTGTACTTGGTGGCCTTCGTCAGGAAATTGCCGCTGGAGTCCAGCTTGACGACGCCCAGAGCGCTGTCGGTAATGAACATGTCGTTGGTCGTGAGGTCTATGTCGATATCTTTCGGGGACGAGAAGGCGGTCGTTGTACCGCAGTTCGAGAACCCCGTCAGGGTCGTCTGCCAGACGCCCGCGCTGTTATATTTGACCACCACTGCCTTGCCGTAGTCCGCCACCCACACATTGTCCGATGAGTCGACCGCTACCCCGGTGAGATTTAAAAATACCTGACCGGGGGCGCCATTTTTGGTGTAAGTCGTCAGGGGGGCTGCGGTGCATTGCCCTGACGTGTTCATTTTGAGGATACGAAGATTGTCGTAATCGTTGACGTAAATCGCGCCGGTGGAATCAACGGCGACACCAAACGTCTTGGTCCAATTATAGGGGCCGTTCCCACCGTTTGCCGTGCAACCGGTCCAGGTGTGGGCAAGCGTCAACGCACCGCCTGCTTCCGTATAGTGGCGAATTTTTGATTCATAGTAAGTCGATATGTAAACGTCGCCGCTGTTCGGGTCCACGGCGGACCTCACAGGACCTTGGTCGTTCACGGAGACAACCTTGGTGACATAAGTGCCGTCCGTTTGCTGTATCACCACCTCGCCGCCGCCGGTGACCCCGGCATTGCTGTCGGCGATAGCCAGATTGCCGTTGCTTTTCAGAAAAGCGACATCCGTCGGGCCATTGAATGCGGCGTTGGCGCCGCTGGTGTCGAAGCGACCCCAGTGGGTGACATACTCAAAATTCGCCAATGCCGGGGACGAACACAGGAAGGCGCTTGCCACGGCGCTGCTCAACACCAGGGCTTTGCGCAGAAACAGCCCCTGCGCGGCATCCCCTGCCGAGCGCACGGTTCCCGTGGCAAACGGTAAGGCATTTTTCCGGGGCAGGCCGAAAATCGACTCAAAAGTTGCAACCATTTCATTTCTCCAATGTAATCAAAGCAATTCAGCCGAATTTTATCCAACGGCATATAATTATAGTCAGGTTTTCCCAATATATCTTGAGCAAAACCGGCGAAGTCTACCGTTTTTTCTGCATTTGCTCTAGTCGTTAATGGCGTAACGTCATGCTAAGCTTCGAAAAAATTACCGGGGAGAAGCAGAATGTCATATACCGCGCTTGAGAAAGCGACTGTTGCATTGGACGGGGGAGACCATCGAACTGCCGTCAAGCTATTGAAAAGCCATCTGAAAGGAAATCCTGCGGATGTCCCTGCGCTATACCTGCTGGGCGCTGCGTATCAGGAATCCAATCGTCTTGATGAGGCGTTAATAGCCTATGACCGGGTGCTCGCATTTCACGCGCATCATTTCGGCGCGCATTACGGGAAAGCGCTTGTCCTCCTGAATAGGGGACGCCACCAGGAGGCGATGCCCCACCACGACGCGGCGATCCGTTCCGCCCCCCGGAATTTCTGGGCCTGGGTGAACCGCGGCATTTCAAAAGCCGCAACAGGCCAATATGCTGCGGCAATTGCCGACTACGACAGGGCGCTAAGCCTGAACCCCAACCTGCCCGCAGCATTGACCAACAAGGGGAATGCATTGACGGGACTCGGCGCTTTCGACGCGGCGCTCGCCTGTTACGAGCAGGCTGTGGCCTTGTCGCGCCAGGATGCGAATGCCTGGAGCAATATGGGCGGCGCGCTGGTGAAACTGGCGCGCCACGCCGCCGCCGAAGCCGCCTGCCGCGTTGCGCTCGAACTCGCACCCCGCCTGTCCACGGCATGGAGCAACCTGGGCGCAGCCCTTTCCGGCCTGAAGCGGCATGACGCCGCCGAAGCCGCGTGCCGCAAGGCGCTGGAACTCGCCCCCGAATCGTCTGCGGCATGGAGCAATCTGGGGCACGCGCTTTATGGTTTGAAACGCTACGGCGCAACGGAAGGAGCTTGTCGCAAGGTGATCGAACTGGAGCCGCATTCACCGGAGGCGTGGAGCAATCTGGGGGCGGCGCTCGAAGGCCTGAAGCAGCATGACGCCGCCGAAGCGGCTTGCCGCAAAGCGCTGGAACTGGATGCCCATTCTGCCGAGGCATGGCGCAATCTGAGTGCGGCGCTCTGCGGCCTGAAACGCCATGACGCCACCGAAGCCGCCTGTCGCAAGGCCATAGAGCTGGCGCCGTCGGCGCCGGAAGCATGGAACAATCTGGGCGTAGCGCTTTCCGGCCTGAAGCGCTATGACGCCGCTGAAGCCGCCTGTCGCAAGGCGCTGGAACTCGATCCTGATTCGCCCACCGCCTGGAGCAATCTGGGCAACGCTCTATACGGCATGAAGCGCTTTTACGCGGCTGCGGAATGTTATGAAAAAAGCCTGGAATTGGATGCTGACGCGCCATTTATCCTGGGCGGCATGATCCATAGCAGGATGAGGATTTGCGACTGGCGTGACCTTGAACAAAACCTCGCTCGGCTAGTGCGGGAAATAGAACAAAAAAAGTGCGTCTTCCATCCATTCCCGGTTCTGGGGTTGGTTGCCAACCCTGCCTTGCAACGTAAGGCCGCCGAAACCTATGCGCGCGAAAAATATCCGCTAAACCCCGTGCTCGGCGCGATCCCCAAGCGGGCAAAGCACGACAAGATACGCCTGGGTTATTACTCGACGGATTTCCGCAAACATGTGCTCAGCTACTTGATGGCTGGGTTGTTCGAATGTCATGACAAGGAGCGCTTCGAGCTTATCGCTTTCTCATTAGGGCCGGATACGCAGGATGAGATGCGCCAACGCGTGTCTGCCGCCTTTGACCGATTTATCGATGTCGAAAATCTGTCCGATCAGGAGGTGGCGAAGTTGTCCCGCGAACTTGGCATAGATATCGCCATTGATTTGAATGGTTATACGGAGGGTTGCAGAACAGGAATTTTCGCCTGCCGGGCGGCGCCGCTTCAGGTCAATTACCTTGGCTATCCCGGCACGATGGGGGTGGAATATATCGACTACATTGTTGCCGACAGGCTGCTGATTCCCGTTGAGCGCCAACGTCAATACGCTGAAAAGATGGTTTACCTGCCTCACAGCTATTGGCCAAACGACGCAAAACTGGAAATTGCGGACAAAAGGTTCAGCCGAGAAGAGGTGGGGTTGCCATCCGAGGGGTTTGTTTTTTGCTGCTTCAACAACAATTACAAGATCACCCCAGCCACCTTCGATGGCTGGATGCGCATCCTGAAGCAAGTGGAGGGCGCTGTGTTATGGCTGTTCGAAGATACACCGGCTGCCGCCGAAAATCTGAAAAAGGAAGCCATGCAAAGAGGTGTTGCGCCAGAGCGCCTCCTGTTCGACAAGCGATTGCCGCACGCACCGCACTCGGAGCATTTTGCCCGGATTCGCGTTGCCGACCTGGTTCTCGATACTCTGCCCTATAACGCCGGCGCCACGGCCAGCGATGCCCTGTGGGCTGGCGTTCCGGTGTTGACACTAATCGGCGAAGCGTATGTTGGGCGGATCGCAGCCAGCCTGCTTAACGCCATCGGTTTGCCTGAACTCATCACGACCAATCAGGAAGAATACGAACACCTGGCGATAAGACTGGCGACACATCCCGAAGAACTCAAGCAAATAAGGGAAAAACTTGCCGGAAATCGGTTGTCAACGCCATTGTTTGATACGGTACTCTATGCCCGGCACATTGAAGCCGCCTATAAAGTCATGTTCGAACGGTATCAGGCCGATCTCCCCCCCGAGCATACAGCATTTTCAATCAAGAACAATTACAGCGTTTTCAACATCTGATAGTTACAGCCTTTGTATCTCTCAGCGAGCTTGCTCCCTTCTCCCGCAGGCGGGAGAAGGGCTTTTACAGCATTTTCAATCAAGAACAATTACAAAAATTATAGTTACAGCCTTTATGCTCTAATGCAATAACAAACGACAACAAATTGTCGCTTGTGAAGTTGCGATTTTCAAGTGAAGGTCGCAA
>Ga0172380_10005928_pt1 | contig 14491 bp, 11 predicted proteins | sample Leawe162metaG_FD_119747 | JGI IMG/M metagenome (GOLD analysis project Ga0172380, IMG submission 119747) | Leachate microbial communities from a municipal landfill in Southern Ontario, Canada - Leachate well 162 metaG | ecosystem: Engineered > Solid waste > Landfill > Unclassified | place...
GCGATCCGGCCAAGTACGAGGCTGGGCTCGAGATGCTGGTTCGGGAGAGCCGGCTCGTGAAGAAGGAGGGGGATGTATGGTGATCCCGGCGCGATTCGAACGCGCGACCCCCAGATTAGGAATTTGCTCCCGGTCTTTGATCTTATTGGTGGAAATTCCGCGACGACAACGACGTTCCCGGTTTTGGCTGGGAACGTCTTCTTATGCGGTGGAGCGGCTCACCAGCACGACACAAGCGAGATTGGCGGCAACGAATGCCGTCGATGGTGTGACGTTGCGGAAGCGAACGGATACCGTGTCAGCAGCCGACACCCAGGCAGCGGCTACGACCAACCCAGCAGGCGGTGCAGAGGTCGGATTGAAGACGACGTGATCGCCAACGGCGGCACCGGTCACTGTGATTGATGCGTCCTGCTCACTGTCTGCGGCTATGTTTGGAATCGCAATGTTACCGGAGAACCGGTAGTGGTGCGTTATCTTGCTGCCCGTCGGACGGAATGCAGACCATGGCAGATACTTCCGTGGCGCAGCGCCATCGCTCACATCCCATATGCCTATCCGATCATCATCCGCAGGAGTTGCCGCCGAGGCACCGGACAGATCAGCTGCAGCCACACGAAAGATGGCGCCAGTCATCTTCTTGTCGGGATTAGCCGGATCGCTCGTATCGCGAACGTAGAGCAGATCATTGTCTGCCAGCGCGCCTAGCTCTGTCCTGTCTGTGATCTTGCCCATTGGTACCTCAACTGTTTGTAGCGACGATAATCCAGACGAAAACAACGAGAAGAGCGACAGCCGCAATGCGCCCTTGCGGCTTGGCGGCCTGTGTCACATGCCGAGCCTTGAACCTATACATCATCGCCGCCCTTGATCTCTGCATGCCGCAGTCGAAACATCTTCAAAATGATCTCGACAATGATCACGCCGCCGATACCTAGAATGAAACCACCCACCCCAGCCGCTTGTTCCGATGGAACCTCGATATTGCTCAGCGACCACTGAAAGAGCGGTAGGCCTACCGGAGCCATGAAATAGGCGGTAACGGCACCGACAAAAAGCCGGCGGATACCAGAAAGCACCCCTGTCCATTCCATCACGACGGAAACGGCGGACCCGGCGATACCGGCAAGCGCCATCTCGCCTTTGCCGCTCATTATCCAATCCCATAGAGTCATCGACCGCCCTCAACTTTTCACTGACCGTAGGAGAGTATTCCCCCCCATGTAGAGGCCAGTATAGGTGACGAATATCCCGAGGAAGCTAGGAAGATCGACCCCCATTTCGATCTGCACACCGCTGCCAGCGGTCCATAGGACGGCATTGGCGATCGGTCGCAGCATGACGTACCAAGCGATGCAGGCGAGCATCAGCCACATTCCGGCGGGACGCCACATCCAGCCGAACCATCCTTCCTTGTTCATTTCTGCCAGCATCAGGCGGTTCGCTTCCTTCTGCTGCTCGACCTGGGCGAGGATCAGTTCAGGAGTCCGCTGTTCGACGGCGGCAACCGCTTCCTCGACGACATGCGGCGGAAGGTTCTGGATATCGTCAGGAGTGACGCCGGCTTGAGCGGCTATCGCATCGATGACGGTGCCACCGATTTCCCCAGCTGTTCCGCCGAGATGCTTTTCCAGGATTCCTTTTACGATCGGGGCGCCAACCTTCGCGGCGGCAGCGATGAGGATGGAAATAATCGGAGTCATGCCAGAACTCCTGCATATGCTTCCTCTCGCGCCTTCGCCGCCTTCTTCTTTGCATAGGCAATGACGGCCACGATGATGAGGACGGCGGCCATAGCCCCAAGCAGCCAGAGCGTGGATGTGTCGATCGTTGATGGATCAGCGGCCACAGGAGCGCCACCAGAGGCAGCGGCGCCTGTCCCTGAGGACTTCATCACCTTGTCGGCAGACTTCGATTCCTTGGTGGATGATGCCTTGTTGTCGGCAACAATGGTCTCGACGGCTTTCGGGGATGCGCCCATCGCAGCAACGGCCATGACAACGCCCTTTGCCTCGATGTCGGCGACACGACGGCCCCAGCCCTTACCAAAGCTCTGCCAGATCTTGAGGCCCTGCATGAAGGACAGGCGGGCGCGGCAGATCTTCTTGACCGTCACGCTGTGATCGGTCGAACCGGCTGATGCGACGAGCCACTTGATGCCGCGAGAGACACCAGAGTTGACGGCTGCATCATAGACGGCGAGGTCGACACCGGGAAACAGCTTGTACTTTTCAGCCGTCGGCTTCCAGTATTGCTCGCGATAGATCAAGAGGGCTTCGCTGTAGGAGATGTTGCGCACCGGCTTGATCGGAAGACCACGCACCTTCAGCCAAGCGTGATAGACAGCCTCCGTGATCCCGTACATCGTCTTGCCACCGGGATCGGCTTTGTGGTCGCTCCACCCGCCCTCCCATTTCGCTGTGATGTCGTGGCAGATATTGAACCGGTCGGACATAACTCACCTCTTTGGTTGAGGTGATAATCAGCATCATGAGGCAGCGGCGCAAAGCACACCACTTCCACGCAGCTGGATCTCACGAAGGAATTTGAGCAGTCCCCCTAGCCCTTGCCACCACCATCCCCCACGCAAGGGCAGGAACAGGCCAGAACACGGACTTTGTCAGGAATATAAGGCCGACGGAGTAGACGGAGATAAGAAGGGTGGCGAGCATCAGGAACGATCTGTCTCCCTTGATGATAACCCGCCACGCCGAGAAGGCGACGGCGCCGAGGCTCAACCCGGCATAGAGAAGGAACCCCACAATTCCATATTGCTGCCAGGCAGACAGGATGTTGTGAATATACATGCCGAACTTCCCATGATCACGGACCTGCCCAGCATAATCGCCAGCAATAGGCGAAGCGCTGATCCCGTTCAGGCCGCTGCGCAGAACTTTCATTCGGATGCTGAGCGATTGAGATGCGCCAACGTCGAGCAACTCATCATTTCGGAAGTTACCCTTCATCGCGGAACCTTTTGCCAGCCATCCGCTACCGGATTCTGTTACCCATAATTTCCCTGCATGGTTTTCCATAGATGCAACGATAGATGGCATGGCAAGAAGGATAGACGGCAGAGCAAGAAGTACAACAATCGGCCCCACATAGGCGACTGGCACCAATAAACCCCGGACGTAATCTCTACGCACCAAAGCTATGAACGCCAGCGACATAGCAGCAAGGCCGAAGCCGAGCATATCGCCTCGCGACCCAATCAGGAACAGACATGAGACGCTCACGACGACGGCTGCCAGCAACCAATGGAGCCTGCTGATAGATGCTACGGCCAAGACTGCAGTCACAGCAAAGGCCGTCGCGAACCCCTGATAGTCGGAAACCTTGCCGCTTGGCACTACCCGTTCGGGGATAGTGAACGTCAAGGCAGACCAGTCCGTATGAAGAACGGTCAGCGCCACCATAATCACAAGTACCACCAGAATGGCTCTCCTGACGCTCCGAGCGTCTGGCAGCAGGAACCCGACACAGTAGAGCGCGACGAGACCGACCGCGAGCTTGACCGCATGGATCAACAATTCCGGATCACGCTGGTAATCCGCACCGAACTGCCAGTAATACGTGGCGTACCCGATGGTCAGCAGGACGAAAACAGCGAACGGAGCGTGCGATGATGCACCAGACCGGAGCGCGGCATACCCTGCGAGTGGCGTCAACGCGACTGCCGCAATGAGATTGACGTTACTAGCCCACCCACCTGCGAACATCGGAATTGCTTCTATCCCTACCAGGTAGTGATAGACGAAAAACCCCGGCATTATGGCGATCAGTGCCATTCCCGCCGCCGCACCTTTGATTTCTTGCACTGGACGCCTCCGGAAGTTGAGGCCGCATTCTTTACCCGTCGTTGCCAACTTTGCAAATGCCGTAGTGACAATCAGCGCAACTAAATCACCCCCACGGCTGCTCGACCTTGACGTGCGCAGTGTGCCCCGCAAGCGTTGTTCCGCTCGCCGTGATGTTTGCGTAGCAAAGCCGCAACGACCCGGCAGATGGCACGTAGGCGTGTGAAAAGGCACAGCCAGCCGTAAGCGGGCCAACCGGGCTCGCCACCACTTTGGCGCCTGTGGCCGTCCCACTAAGCGATAAGCCGATCTCAACGACTGTCCCGCCGCTCACCCCCGTAGCAGGAACGCTGACGGAGGATTCTATGACACGATTTGATAGGCCTTCAAGGATTACCGTGTTTCCTGTGAGGGAATTGCCGGTGGGCATCCTGAAGGTGTGCATCTGGCCGATCTCGATGGTAACACCGGTCGGAACGATCGCGGTCCACTGCTGCGGCAGCCCGTTGAAGATGCCGGCATGCGATGCCGAACATTGAGAGTAGCCTGCCCAACAGTATTGATCGTGACATGCGGTTACGTCGAACCCTTCTTTGTGGTCAAGGATACGATCTATCAACGTTGTGCCGTAGCGATTGGCATCCGCCAGATTGAGCGAGATAATGCCAGAAGATTTATTGTCTATTGCCGCCGCGATGTTGCCATCATTGGCCTCTTTTACATGTACGTAGTGATTTTGGTTCGTGCCGAAAAGCCAAACGGTAGCCCCTAGAGACGTTGCCGGATCGCCGCAGCCTTCAATTTTTTCAATCTCGGCTACCAGATCGCGTGTGCCGATGAAAAAAGCCCCGCCGTGGCTACCACGCTTGAGACGAACTGGCCCATCGCAAAACGGTCCAGCCGTCAGCGTGCCACCAAGGCAACTCCAAATGTTGACTGGCGGTACGGCTCGGTCAAATTCACCATCTATTTCAACATCTCCGCGTAACCGCGCGCCTACTGACCCAAAACGCATCGGGTTGCCGCTACACGCGTTATCTAGTGCGCTGTCTAATGTCAGCGTCGTTCCGGACATCGCGACAACGCGCTTCGGGTCGGCCAGCATGAGCAGGCAGGACGCACCAGACAAATGAGATGATGCAGCACTGCCGTACAGGCCGCGACCTCCTCCTGCAACGGTCGTGTCAAGATTGCCAGCAGTGTACAAACCACGGACAAATTCCGTTCCACCAATACGAACAATAATCATGCCGGGGTCAGAGTGGTTGACGGGGGGGTCCCCGACGCCCGTATTGACCAGCGGTATAATCGCAGTTGTGGGAGTAATACTACTCCCTAACTCGTACTGAAATTCAAATGCCCTCCGAGTGCCAAAAACACTGACTTGCGTCCCAACATGAATGCCCGTCGCGTCCGTCACCGTGATGCTCGTTCCTGAGCCTGTCGCAGCGCGCCCATCGTCGCCGCCAAAATAGGTCTGCACCATAGCGGCGCCGGGACTGTTTTCGCCGCCGATGTTCGTAATTGCTACGGCTGGCTTGATCTTGGTCCCCTTGCATACCCACTCGCAGAACGACGGGATTTTGAACCCGCCCGTCCCGTTGAAGTCCATGCTGATCGTGACTTCACTCGTCACAAACCTGATCGGCAGCGTGTGCATGCCGTTGAAGATATCAGCCGTGAAAGTAATACTTCCAGTAATTGAACTGGCGTCACATTCTTTTGCGCCGATAGCGAGCGCAGCTGCGAACATGCTCTGGAAAATGGACGTATCTGCTGCCGCGCTAGCACCCAACGTGCCGAACATCTGAGGGACAAGTCTTTCACCCTCAAACCCGTACCAAGTGCCGTTAGCATTCTGGAATTTCAGCGCGTGTGTTGGCTCCGACACTTGCTTGCGGTATTTCCCGCCCGAACCAGCGACATAGTTCGTGTCCCGGTATGCGATCTCGTAGTATTCAGGATCGATAGCAGGAGCGTCTGCGATTGCAAGCGCGAGAGTCGCTCTCGGAGAGATGGCGCTACCTATTGCCTGAAGCACTAAATCTTTCGCCATGTTTGTATCGGCTGCCGACTGCGCAGCAGCATCTCGGGATTGCGCAGCGTCGTAGGCATACTGCTGTGCTGACCCGACATCAGCGGCGGAGAAAACCCCTCCTTGTTCTCCATAAGGAGCTTTATGCGCGCGCCCGTAGTTTCGGTGCTGCTCCTGCACTTCTGCCTGAACAGTATCAAAGGCGAGGTTCTGCGCCCAGTTTGGCAACGGCGCCCCGTTTACGAAACGGTTGGTACGGCGTGGATCCCGATCACCGACAACATCGACCCTGCCTGTCACGGCTTCCGCCAGGATGACTACCGCATTGTTGGATATCCCCTCGACATATGACGCCGTGACGGTGAAGTCATGACGCTCGACATCATCGACGAAGACGGCCAGGTCTGAATTATCGAAGACAGGAAAGTCCGCCGCAAACTCGGTCGTAGCGACAATAGGTTCGTAGTGGGTGATGCGATCGTCGGGAGTGGTAATGGACATGGTATAGCCACCAGATTTGATTGAGGTGGCCCCAATGTGCCGGGCGAGGAATGTTCCCGCAAAGTACAGGCTTACCGCCCGATGGCATTCCCGAAGTCAGGAGCGCGCGATGGCAACGCATCACCAGGTCCCCACCAGAATGTTTGACCGAAATCCTTCTTCATCCGACGTTCATAACGTGAGAATGTCTCTCGGTAATTTGGATCTATCATCGCCTGAATGTTGTCGAAGATCAGCCGATCTGTTGCGATCTTCGTGTACCAGAGCGATGAACCCGGAGTCCAAGCCTTGATGTGATTGGCGAGCGTCTTGCCGCTGATGTCCTTATTGCCGGCCATGCTTTGCAGAAGATCTCCGGTTGCGCCGATCACGGCGCCAGGAGCGGGCCCGGCGAGAAACTGCGTTACCCCTTCCTTTCCGCGCGTCGTCGACGAGTAAACGAAATCACCGAGCATTCCGCCACCGCCACCGCGAACAAATGCCTCAAGCCAGAACTTCGGATTGTCCATCGGGTTTGCATTGATCGGATCTTTGCCGGCGATCAGGCTTTGCATCTGCACCATGGCAGCGCCAGAGATTGTCATGAGAAGCACGAGCTGCGATGTGCGGAACGCCCGGTTCGCCATGTCTCCCTGCGTCATCGAGCGCATCAGGTGCGTCATCATGAATGACATCGGGAACGACTTGAACTGCGTCATCGAGCGTGCCGCCTCACCAAGCACGGTCCCGCGCTGCATCCCTCCTGCCATCATGCCGCGGATACGGGCATCTGGCTCGATCACCGCGAAATGTCGTTCGTCGATAACCGCCGACATCAGCCGGTCAGCAAGACGCTGATCGGAAACCGCGTTCACATCGAAGAACCTTGCTCCTTCCGCTGTGATCTTCGGAGATACACGCAACTTCTCCCAATCGGAAGCCGTGAAGCCGTAGCGCTGGAGAAAGCCCCGTAGCAGCGGATCAGCCTTATCGAAGGTGTGATCAGTCTCGCGCGCAAGGAAGCCCATGAACTCTATGGCGAAGGATCGCTTCAGCCCTTCCGTCCAGACGTTGATCCCCGACAAGCGCATGAGAGAGTCCGCAGTCCTCCCGGTGATCCCTTGCCCGATGATCTCGTCATCAAACCGCTTCGTACCGATCGCGGTATCCAGCACCGTCGCCGCCGTCAAATTCAATTGCCGTGCCAGTTCCTCCGCGCCCTTCCGGTTCGTCGTCATGTCGCGCACCTGTCGAGCGAGCACCGCCGTCGCCGGGATACCGTTGTAGTTGGCGGCGATGGTAGCCGTCATGCTATCGCCGGGTAGAGCGGCAATGGTTGCAGAACCAAGACGAGCCGCTGTCTGGATATTGCGCATCCCGCCGCCGATGCCCGCGATCAGTTCGCTTTGCGCCACCCCGAGATTGCCGACAAGACTGTCCCATGTCCGCTGCACGGCGGCCGGACTGTTCATCGTGATCGATCGTTGCGCCTTTCCTATAATTCCCGTCGCACGAACAGCATCGTCATCGCGCGCCGCCTGTAGCAGTTTTTCGAAATTCTGCTGATAGCGTGGCCCGAGGACTTCGACGAAGGCTATTTCCTTCCCCATGCCCTGAACATGGCCCATCATCGTATTGAACAGGCCTCCCTCGCCAACTCCGTATTTCTTCATCAGCCGCTTATAAGTCTCTGGATGATCGAACCGGAAGACGCGGAGCTGATTGCTGAACCCGCCGGCACCTTGCCCCTGGCCTTTGCCGATGGTGATTTCCTTATAGGCGTTTTGGATGATGCCGGGCACAGCTGCTTTCGGCGCTTCTCCCCATCCCTCCTTGTCCATGACGCGCAGATTGCCAGCCTCGAATTCAGTCCAGATATCGTTCAGAAACTCGCGTTCCGTGAACTTACGAACCCGGCGAGAATCCCACATCTGGGGCAGGCGCCAATCATCGAGAACAGAGAGCGGCTTTCCGCCCTTTTTCACCCGATCGACGGCATACTTGGCAGCATCGGAGAAACCCTTTGCCGCCGCCTTCGCCGTGTTGTCACCGGTATCGACTCCGAACAGCTCGTCGACCACGTTCCATATCGTCTCGGTATCCTGCCGAAACCCGGCCATCGTTGATTGATATGGAGCCATCGCCCCGTCGATATAGCGCAGCAGCCGCTTCGTCACGGACTCGGAATGGCTTTCGATGTTGAGAGCGTCACCCATCTGGGCGCCGCCCTCCCAATTGTCTCGGACCAGCGTGGACATCAGGCCAGCCGTCTTGCCTTTCGGATGCCGCTCCATCCGCTGCATCACTTCCGCCTGACGGATCGCCTGCTTCGCTGCCATCAGCTTCCGCTCCTGGGCGGCCTGCGCCATCGCACGCGCGGCCTCAAGCGCAGAAGCAGCTTCCGCCGACGCCGGGCCCATCGCCGGATACAAACGCCCCTGCAAGCCATCATGGAGCGCTATGGCGTCATCCGCTTGTTTCTGGGTGATCCTCTTTGCCGCGACGAGCTTGGTCAGGCAGTTTGCGATCAGGGCCATTGTTCAGTATCTCCGGTCTGTGCGATCCGCAAAACCAGCGGTCGCCGTAATATCCGAACGCTCCCCATCGTGAGCACCCGTCATGCTGGCACCAATGCTCATTCTGTCGCATCACGGCCAACTGCGCAAAGCTCGATTTCACGGGCGGCGGCAATCTCGTCATCCGCCTCATCGAGAATATCTGCAAGCGAGCGTTCGCCGAGTCCATCGCCGAGGTCAACCTTGGCGTCAGGTTGCTCGACGCGAAGCCGTTGCGCATCCATCACGACAGTTTCAACGACAGCCGGATCATCAGCCAGCTTATCGATGAGATCCGGCGCCAGCCGCTCTTGAGCGATCCGGTAAAGATCGTCGCGTCCGACGCGATCGAGCGACCCCTTCAGGATATCCGGAGCCGAGAGGGCATCACCGAACAGGCGCGGCCCCGCTTCGTTCTTCATCGCTTCCGTCGCGTAGTCACTGAGGAAGGCAGACAGCTTTGCCCGCCCGATCGGCCGCTTCAGTTCAGGATCGGAGAACATTGCGCGCGCCACGATCTTGGAGAGCTCGTCGGGCCCGCCAAACATTTCAGCCTGATTGACCATATCGCTGACGGCGCGACCCTCGTCGCGGGCCTTCATGACCAGGCGCACCGCGTTCATCAGATCATCGGTGATATCCATGCCGGCCGGAATTTCACCACGCGATACAGCATCGCGCATCAGAGCCCATCTTCCGGACGAATCCGACATGGCTCCGGCAATCGATTTGATATTGCTGTCGGTGTCTTCCAGCGCGCGGCCCAGCATGACAGGCTCGCTATAGGCCCGCCCCATGAGTGCCGCCGTGATCCGGCGTTGTCCCTCCTGGGAGAGACGCCCATCCGCATCGATCAGATTGCCTTGCTCCGCCTTCGGCAGTTTCGACATGAAGCCGCGCGTGAACGCGGCATTGTCCGCGCTGGTAACATCGGCCCCCTGCAAATGGTCGAGGAGGTCGCCATCGAGCAACCGGGCATCCGAAAGAGCCTGCTCAGACGCACCAAGCTTCATCGCCGTCGATCTGTTTGCCGCCGTCACAAAGGCAACCCGGTCATCCAGATCAGTGATCCGTCTGGCGATCAGCACCGGGTTCTTGAAGCCTTCGAGATCGAAGTTCTGGGAGCGCAGATAATTCCGGTAGTTGTCGGCTGGCGCTCCACCAACTGCCATGGCGCGGCGGATCGCAAGGACGCGTCCATTGCCGGACTCGACGAGACCATCGGGCCCAACGATCGGCGCACCGTTTGCCGCATCAGTCGAGAACCCGAGACGCTCAGGCTGAAGGTTGCCCGCGATGCCAGCGATCTGCTCCTGAGAGATGGCGCGGGATCGATCACGCGGCTGCAGCTCCTGCGGAAATGCCGGGTTCGTCTGCATGTTGTCGAGCTGAGAGGTGACGAGATCATCGGCCTCAACGACCTCATACCGCACACCCACACTTCGACCGTCGGCATCGTAGACACGGCCCGGGCGGACCCCGGCTTCGAGGAAGGTCTCAGGCGGAAGCTCGACGGGGCGCCCACGCACAAGATCGTCGAGCGACTTCACCAGTGCTGCCTGGTGCGCGGTCTCGCCACGCATGGAGCGCTCGAACCGGCTGGGAGGGATCGCAGCCTCGCGGGTGACGACGTTTGCGGCATCGCGGATGTGCGACGGCCACTGCCCTGTCTTCGCGCGATGCCAGACATCGGCGAGAGCCTTGATGCCACCACCGAGCACAGCACCACCGACGCCAGCCGCCGCGACTTCATAGAGGGCATCATCTACCCCGAATGTCGGGTCGATGCGCTGCTTACGCTGCATGGACAAGCCTTGGATAGCAGCTTCCGAGGTGACGCCGATCGCACCCTCAACGAGCGCGGTCCGGACAATACCGGCAGACGGACCAGCACCAAAGCCCATGCTCATGAGATTGATCGGATCGCTGAGCGCGCCGGCAACAGTACCGACGAAACCACCTACGCCGGAACTCAGGCTTGTGGACCGTCGTGCCAGATCCTCAGAACGCTTGCGAGCGCCAGCGGCTTTATCATCGGCCCTGCGGCGTAGAACCTCAGGCGTCGGGAATTCCAGATCGCTGTCCGGGTTACTCGCCTTCCACTGGTCGAACTGCTTCTTCGCCTGGTCCATGGCGTTGTAGCGCATGTCATCGACCCATCCGCCCAGGCGCTGGCCGCTCGCCTTGTAGAACTGGTTCTGGAATTCCGACTGCACCTCAAGCGCGTTCCGATGGTCGGAGTTGGAATTCGAGAAGCTCTGCATAGCATCGACGTCAGCCTTGAACCGCTCAATGAAGCCGGGGTCCGGCCCCTCGAACGGTGATTGCGCTGCCAGTTGCAGCGCCATGTTCATTTCACGGTCATCGGCAATGATCGGCATCAGCGGTCCCTAAGATCGAGGACAAAGACGGACTGGCGATAGGTTCCTGGAGACGGCTGCTGCATCACATAGGTCGGCGATTCCCGGCGACCGAACTCAAGGATGTAGCGGCCATCGGCAACTGCACGGAGCCGACCCTGCGAAACAAGATCATCGGCTCTTACCCGCATTCCGGTCGATGTGATCGCCCCGGAGAGATCGTCATCTGTGATCTGTTCTAGGCGCTTGTCGAGCTCGTCCTGTGTCATGCCATAGCGTGGAGCGATGACGGGGAAACCGTTCATGTCGAGGACACCGCCGGTTACCTCATCGATCGCCTGCTGCATCCTGGTATCGTTCAGTTCGCCCGAGGTGTCGCCGGCCTGACTGGACAGATCGGCATAGCGTGCCGTTGCGGACTCCAGCAGCATTTGCCGGGAAGCCTCGTAGCCAGGCGCCATCGCCATCGACGGGAGCATATCATCGACGATCAGCTTGTTGTCGTCTGTCTTCTTCGGAGCCAGCATCGGGTTCTCCTTCAGCAGGAGCTGTCCGCGCATGATCCCTTCAGCTGCCTGCGGATTGTATGGCACCAATGCCCCTGCGGCCGCCGCTGCCTTTCCTTCACCGGATGCGAAAAGCTTCGCCATCGTGGCCTTGTAGGTCTCTGGACGAAGGTTCGCGGCCATTGAGCCGAGCAACTGGATCGAGTCCTGCGGTGTCGCCGTTGCCAGCATCCGGTTCACCTGTTCCAGCATTTCCGGGCGAAGCGCTGAGATGTTCCCGACCTCGCCCCGGTTCTGCAGGATATCGACGCCACGCTGAAGCGATTGGAAGGTGCTAGACCATGTATCTGGTGCAGACATATCCAGAGGCGGCGGAGGCGTGGTGAGGCCCCGCTGCACTGCATAGCCAATAGGGTCCTTCTCCAGAGCAACCTTGCGCGCTTCCTGCGCCGTCTGCATGCCACTGATGATCTGCTGCTGTGCCGCCGTGGCGCCACCGCTGGCATCGGACATCAGCGAAGACATCAGGCTCTCCACCTCAGCCGGAGCCATCCCCTGCATCGCAGCCGTGGCCGATTGGCTCGTGAAGAAGTCCGCGACTTCGCGCCGGAAGTCCTGATCGTCGACAACCGCCAACTGACGAGTCAGCAAGTTTAGATCGGTGACGGCCGGCGTGAACCCCTTATCGGCGCCGCCCTTGATGTTATCGAACAGATCCTTTGCATCGCGGGTCATTTCCGCCTGATATTCCTTGATGACTACCGGATCGATCTGCGGAGCAGACGCCACGCCCATCTTCCTGTCTGACCACGCGATCACGTCGCCAGCTGTCTTGCCTTTCAGGAACGCATTTGCGTTGACGGCATCCTGTCCGATGATCGAGGCGATGGAAGCGCCGTTGTCGGCCTTGAGCACCTGCGATGCCCCACGCGGGCCAAGGAAGTGCGCCAGATAGACGTTTCCAGCCGTGGTTGGCAGTCCCTGGTTGCGGAGAAACTGGCTGTTCTCTTCGGCATAACGCGCAGTCATTTCCTTCGAAAGCGCGCCGTCTGACTTTAAGGCGATGATTTCGGCCGCTGACTTTCCCTCTGCCACATCGGGCCGGTATTTCTTGACCGTTGCAAGCCAGGTGCTATCGATGAACTGTCCGAGACCTGCCGCCGACGAGTTCGGATTTTTCGCATTCGGATTCCCTCCACTTTCGACACCGACGATCCGATCCACAATAGAGACGCTTGCCGACGCACTGCCATTCGCAACACCAAGCGCATTCTCGACAATTCCGATCTGTGTCGCGTTATCGGCAAGTCCGAACGACCGCAATGTCTTGGCCGTGGCGCGTCTTTGATAGAGGTCAAGGGCCCCAGCCATATCGCCGCCGGCCGCCAGTTGCCGCGCCGTCATGTCGATATCATCATTGTCGAGGCCGACACCGGTTTTCAGGCGATCTGAAATCGCCTTCGCCTGATCCTGTATAGGCTTCAGATCTGCCTTTCGCTGAGCCACGTAGGCGTTGATCCGCTCATTGGCGAGGCCGGCATACTGGCGGCGTTCTGCTGGCTCCAGCGCGAGCGTTTCATCGGTCAGGATCTTCTGCGCAATATTACGCGCTTCCGTCAGTCCCCCGGTTTCCAGCGTCCGTTCAACGGTTCCAAGCATGGCTTCCGACATATGCCGGGACTCCGTGCGCTTGATTGATATCTGCGCTTCCTTGTCGCCGACGGTGAAGTCTGGATTATCAGCAAGTTCCGACCACAGCGTTTGAAGCTGAGCCTGCTTCGACTTGTAGGCATCGGTCCCGGTTCCACCGGCTCGCGCCAGTGAAGACATATCATCGTCGAGGAGCTGGATTTCGGCCTTGATATTGCCCTCGAACTCCTTCAGGTCCGTCTTGCGCTTGAACTCCGAAACGCCGTATTTCAGCTCCTCCCGGTTCGTGTCGAGCATTGTCTCGACCGCACCGCGATACTCCTTCGGTACCGCAGCCATCGTCTGGTCGCGAAACCCCTTGTAGGAAGAATCAAAAACATCGACATTGCCCTTTGCCTCTTCGGCAAGAAGAGCGCCACGGCGGCGGATATCCCCTGAAAGGCGAGCGGTATAAGCCTGTTGAGCCGCACGGTTATAGGCGCGACCAGTAGCGGAAAAGCTCGATTTCCGGTCAACCTGAAGCTGTCCGTTTTCATCCCGATAAACAGCATTCTGCCCATCGTAGTTTGCATCTTCCATCGCCTTTGCTTCGATAGCTTTTCCCATCGTTCCAATCGCATCGGCAATCTGCATATAGGGATTTGCGACATCCGCACCGCTGATCGATGAAACCGGCCCGCGAGTAACGGCGCCGCGCGGCTGAAGGGTTGGCAGCTTCACCATGGATTACGCTCCGAAGAATGAGGGCAGAGACTTCGCAATCCCACCGAACAGGGCCGTCTTCGCCGCAGATCTGCGGAATTTTGCATCCGCCTCGTCCTGCGTCGCCTGCATGCGCCGACTGCCGACGTCGATCTTCCTGTCCCGATTGCTGATTTTCTCCTGATCGGCCTCTATGGCCCGGCCAGTCGGGCTATTCACGCTCGCCCCAGACGATGACCGAATTGCCCGGATATTGGAGATCGTCGAGTTGAGCTCATCACGATAGCTCGCATCGATCTGGTCAGCCTGTACGCGACCGATTTCAGCGGCGCGCTTGGCCTTCTCCGCCTCCCATTTCTGTCCGGCAGCTTGCCCCATGGCACCAACTATACCGGAGACGCCA
>Ga0172380_10005929_pt1 | contig 14491 bp, 19 predicted proteins | sample Leawe162metaG_FD_119747 | JGI IMG/M metagenome (GOLD analysis project Ga0172380, IMG submission 119747) | Leachate microbial communities from a municipal landfill in Southern Ontario, Canada - Leachate well 162 metaG | ecosystem: Engineered > Solid waste > Landfill > Unclassified | place...
CACTTCCAAAAGGAGTACCCCGTGAACACGATCGATGGTGCGCGCATCGACTTCGGGGACGGCGCATGGGCGAATATCCGACAGAGCAACACGTCTCCTCTCCTCTCGATCTGCATGGAAGCACGGAGCGAAGGAAAACTGAAAGAAATTGAGGTGATGATTCTGAGTCACATGAAGACATATCCGGCTATTTCCTGGTAACTTTTATGAAGACATTTCCTCTTCCTGCAGGTCTCCGACGTATTGTTCGATCAAAAAGTGTGCTCAAGACTTGCACCTGTGGTACAGTGCACCCGATGTGGCCCTTCCGCCGTCATGATGAGCAGAAGAAAAACCGCCCGATCAAGCGCTTGATCGTGGGGCTGATCATCGGCGGTGCGATCGGTTCCATCATCGGAAGCAAGATTCTGGATCACCACGAAAAAGAAGAAGGGGTGAAGGACGAAGAATAAGTGGAAAGTGATAAGTGGAAAGTGCCATAAGCACTAGGAACTGATGAATAATCGAAAAATTGTCACCCTGAGCGGAGTCGAAGGGCGACAACTTTGGCTCCTGTCTATGGTTCGTCTCCGCTCACCATGACAGGGGCTTCGTATTTCTTCGAAGTTGCTTTCCACTTCGTTACTTTCCACTTACGCACTTATTCTTCGAGCTCTCCGACCAGACTCTTCTCCATGATTTCGCGGAGGCGGCCCGGACTCTGCGTCTGGGTGAGCGCCCACATGAGCTTCACAAGTGCGCACTCGAAGGTCATGTCCTTCCCGGAAATCACGCCGAATTGCTCAAGCGTGATCTGCTTGCGGAAGTGATGGAGATCCACCCTCCCGCGGATGGTCTGCGATGTCATCACAATCGGAATCTTCATGTCCGAAACTTTCCGGAGCCAGGGGAAAATGCGCTCCGGCAGCATGCCCGGCCCGTACGCGCGCATCAGAATTCCGTGCGGCCTTGTCGCCAGAATGGCATCGAGGAAATCCAGTTCCAGCGCGGGATGCAGCGTGACCACCGCGACCTTGGGATCGAAGGTCGGCTTGCAAACCAACTGGCGCTTGCGTCGCACCAGACGATGCAACCCCAAATGCACGCCGACATTGAACTCCGCCAGGGGCGGAATGCGCGTGGTATCAAACGTTTCGAAGAGCGACTGATCCACCTTCTTCGCACGGCTTCCGCGGAGAACCCGTGAACCGAGCGCCACGCACACTTCCGCCAGATCAAGCCCGGCCGCACGAATGGCAGATACCAGATTCATACGACCGTCCCCCGCGATGTCATTGATGGGCAGGAGCGCTCCCGTGAGCACAATGGGCTTGCTGAGACCCTGTAACACGAAGCTCAGTGCCGCGGCGGTGTAACTCATGGTATTGGTGCCGTGCACGACCACGAATCCGTCGAAATCGTCGTACAGGCGCTCAATCGTCCGCGCAATTTCCTCCCAGTCGCGCTGTGTGACCTCCGAGGAACCCACATTGCTGAGGGAGTAGAACTTCAGGGCGACTTCGCGCTGCAATTCCGGCAAAAAACGGTGAATCTCATTCAGGGATTCGATGGGCTCGATGCGCCCCGTCTTGCGGTTCATTTTCATCCCGATGGAACCGCCAACGTACAGAAGTGCGATTCGTGACCTTGCCATAGATGAAGTCTACTCAGCATTTTTCCGCGTGCAATAAAAATCACACGTCCTTTCTTTTTCGCATCGGAAAGACACAAAGTCGACTATCCGGAGAATACGCTGTCCTCCACCTTGCGAATCGTCTCGGGAAGCTCTCCCTGCCTGTTCACCACCGTGTCATCACACAGAGCGGCATCGTTGAGTTCTTTGTCCATGCTCGCGATGCGCCGCTTCAATTCCTCATCGCTGATGGGGGCACGGCGGCGGATTCGTTCGATGAGTTGTTCTCTGTTCTCCGGAAGAATGAAGATGGAATGAAGTGTGTACGCGGCCTTGGGGCCTGAGAAGAGCGGGTGCTTGCGAATACTGTGAAATCCCTGAACATCCACCTCACGCACGACAATCTTGCCCCGACGGATCGGAGGAACGATTTCATCTTCCAGCGTTCCATAGCGTGCACCACCGTGCACCACCGCCCACTCCAGCACTTTGTCCGCCGCAATGAGACCGTCGAATTCCGCATCGGAGACGAAGCGATAGAGATCCGTCCCCTCTCCCGGACGCATGGCCCGCGTCGTGGCACTGCGCGGGAACACAAGCTCGGGATGCCGCTCCTTCAGTGCGCGCAGAATGACGCTCTTGCCCACTCCACTCGGGCCGATGACGAGGACAAGCTTGCCCTGAGCGGACGCGATGGGCTTGCCGGCGGGAACGGAGGCGGGAACCATGATTTCCGCCCGATCCTAGCGCATTCCGGCATTGTCGAATACCCCCTTCTGTGATAGACTATTGAGATTTGTTCCTTCACATTCCTCACTCTCAAAAACCGCAGGGAGAAGTGAGAAGTGACACCGCGCTTGCCCGGCTTCGGAGGCCTTACCGCTCCCGTCGTCCGTGTGGCACGGCTCCTCCTGAAGTATTCTTCAGGCCCCGCACTTTTCCGCGCTTGCGCGGAAGGGTGCGGGGTTAGTCACTTCTCTCTCCTCCCTGCTTCACCCGCCTCTCACGAGACGGGAGGATGACTGACCAACATTCCACGCTGGAGCCTCGGTTCCGGCACATACAAACACACAATCCTCGCTCCCGAAGGTATCGGGGGGCCGATGCCCGAGCACTCGGGCGACAACAAACACCAACACGGGTGATGCGCCCCTTAAGCGCGTCGAAGAGTGGGGAGAGCACAACCGGTCATTGTGCATCGACTTTTAGCGCTCCCATCTTGCGCTGAAAGTCATCGGGGCACTCGCCTCTTGAGCTTCAAAGGAACTCAGGAAGCGGGTGCCCCATTTTTATAACGTGAGTGTAAAACCTGCGGTTTTCCCCTCACGAACACCCCTTTCCCTCAATGGAGTGCCTCCAGGCAAGCGAAGCTTGCCTTCGGCACCCGAATTTCAATTCTCCGCGCGAACTCTCCCCTCTCCCAGAATGGGACATGGCAGAGTGGAAGAATGAGAGGTTACAGCTTCTCCAAACCCGAGGCCGCAGTTGAAAAGAAAAATTCTCCTGCGGTGGGATCGGTTGCCTTCACACCCACCCACACCTGTCCGTACTTCATCTCCGCCGATTCCACGATGCCCGACCAATTAAATTTCCTGTCACGCACCCTGTCTCCGATTGCCAAGCCTTCCTGAAGCAGTAACTCCGCTTCGGATCGAACGGCATCAGCCGTTCCGGAAACAACAGGAGACGCTTCGGCCACACCGACGGCTTCATCCACTACAACGCCGGGTTCATCAATGAATTGTTCCAGCAACCCCCAAGGTACTCTTTCCGCCCGTTATGCAACACTGTCAGTTCATCGGGGGGTCTGCTGCAATGAGAAAGGGTTGAAATCCGTCTGCCGATCGTAGTAATCCTCCTGTTCTTCCCGCTTGAGGAAGGCGACGATGCGGTAGGTGAGCGGCGTGAAGATCGCCTCGATCGCCACTTTGAAGATGTAGTTGGCCACGACCAGACTCCAGAAGAGCGTCCATGGGAAGACGCCGAAGAACGAGGCGAGCGCAATGAACAGGACAGTATCCACCGCTTCGCCGATGACGGTCGAGCCGATGGTACGCATCCAGAGGAAGCGGCCCTGCATCCACACCTTCATTTTCGCGAGGACATACGAATTCGAGAATTCGCCGAAGAAGTACGCAAGCAGACTTGCCGTGATGATCCCGCCGCTGGAGACGCCGCCGAGGATGGCCTGATACTTCTCATCCCCCGCGTACGCCATCCATTCCCGGTCACCGGGCATATGGAGAATCGCGAGGAGACTGAGACTCATGAGTGCGGAACAGGCAAACCCCGTCCAGATCACACGCCGCGCCCGTGCGTAGCCGTAGACCTCCGTGAGAATATCGCCGAAGATGTAGCTCAGCGGAAAGAGCAGCGTCCCGCCGTCGAAGGACAGGCGCAAACCGAAGATCGAAACACCCCAGTCCACGATTTTCGCGGAAGAAGCGATGTTGCTGATCAGCAGCACCGCGACGAATGCGGCCATGACGAGATCGAAGTAGCGGTAGGATTTCATGGAGAAAGAATAGCTGCATTGCCTCCCATGAGCGAGGAATGATCGCACTGTTCAATGCAGAATACTTACACGAACTTCAAGCCGATCACCCCCGCAAGTATGAGACTAATGGCAAACCACTGCACAGTTTTCAGGTGTTCCCGATAGAGCCGAACACCCAGGAAGGATAGGAGAACAAGTTGCGCAGATCCTATTGCCGTGACTATTGCAACAGGTCCCATCCGTGTCGCAAGAGTAAAGAGCCCCGTTCCGATGAGTGTGGGCAAGGAGCAGAGAGCAATGGAGAGAAATGTGCGAGCATCAATGAGAGCCATCGGGACACGGATTGTCATCCATCGCAGGAGAAGAAGGATTCCCGAGCCTATCGCGATGGAGAGTTCCCAAAAGTATCCGCTCACCAGAGGATTGGCAATACGGCTGAGGACTGCAGGCGTGTAATTTGTCGCGGTGAGAAAAATTGCAGCAAGCACAGTGAGCGCAATGCCCAAAAACAGATGATCGCGTAAATGCGCATGCGCATTCTTCGTCAGTCCCAAGAGAAGACTTCCGGCAATAATGATCAGAATGATCGCAAGCGCTGCAGGCGAAAGTCTGTCACCGAGAAATACCCATCCAACAATCGTCAGCAGTACAGTCATGAATGCACGTGAAAGAGCCCCGGCAATGCCAACAGGGAGATAACGATACGACATGTAAAAAGTGCCAAGATAGAGACCTCCCATGATGCCTGCCATGAGCAGAAGAACCCAATGGGAAAGCACGATGCTGATCTCGGCAACAGATGTGCCGATCAGGAGGGGCAGGAGTGTGAATGTGAATGATATATTACGATAGAACGCGAGACTCAGACCATCCATCTTCCGCGCATGCTGTGCCAGAAGCGCATTCTGCAATGCGTATCCAAGCATCGAACCGATTGCATAGAGATAAAACATACCCGTCAGTATTGTATGGCACACGTATGAAGTGCGATACCGCTTCTGATTTTCTCTGAACAAAGACAAATGGTGGAGCTGAGGGGACTCGAACCCCTTACCTCTTCCATGCCATGGAAGCGCTCTACCAGATGAGCTACAGCCCCACAAATAACTGTCGCGAAGACAGGCTTCGCCTGTCTGGAGCGACCCCTCTTTAGGGAAAAGAGAGTTCGTGAGAGAGAAACCGTAGGTTTCTCTTTCACGTTACTAAGTGGTGCGCCCGACAGGATTTGAACCTGTGGCCTCAAGGTCCGCAACCTTGCGCTCTATCCGGGCTGAGCTACGGGCTCACGAAATGGAATGAAGGAACAAATGAAGGAATGCGCTCTGCAAAGAGCCGAGGAAGCGTAGCATCGGCATGCCGGAGGTACAATCATTTCACGCGTCTATTGACACTCACCTTTCTTCTCCCTAGCGTACCCGCAACTGCGCCGCTTCCTTTCGGTGCACGAAACCTGCCGAGATGTCACCCGGTGACAGACTCGGCTTTTCTTATGCGTGTTGTCCGCGCGGCGAATCCTCTATACTGAGCCCATGAAAGTCACCCTCCTCCTCGGCAGCAAGTCTGATACGGAATTCGCACAGAAGATCGCGGACGTGTTGAAAGAGTTCTCCGTCCCCTCGGAGATCACGGTCGCCTCCGCTCATAAAGTGCCGGAGAACGTGGTGGAGCTCATCGGGAAACTCAACGCCGATCCGCAGCCGCAGGTCGTCATCACCGTCGTCGGAATGAGCAACGGGCTCGGCGGCGTGGTGGCCGGAGGCTGCGTGCATCCCGTCCTCACCTGCCCTCCCGCGAAGTCGCTCGAGGAGTATCAGGTGGACCTGCACTCCAGCCTGCGCATGCCCTCCGATGTGCCGGTCATGACGGTCCTCAATCCCAAGAACGCGGCTCTGGCGGCGGTGCGAATTCTGGCGGAAGGCGATGCGGGATTAAGAAAAAAGATCATGGAACGCATAGAGAAAATCAAAGCAGGGTATTGATTTCTGATTTTTGATTACTGATTTTTGATTTGCCTCTGTCCAACGTCCAATGCCTACGTACAAAACATATGAGGAGATGGAAGTATGGCGGGAGAGCCGCAAACTGGTCCGCGCCATTCGAAGTGTCTGCAAACGACCGGAGACCAAACATGACTTTGCATTTGCGGATCACATTACCCGTTCTTTTCGCTCTATCTCAGCCAATATTGCAGAAGGATTCGAAGCAATGACAGTTCCGGAATTTATAGCATATCTCGGTACTGCAAAACGATCATCTGGAGAGACACGGGCACACCCTCATGATGCACTGGATGAACAATACATCTCGGACGCAGAATTCAAGACGCTTGCACATCAGACAAAAACGGTGAGCCGCGAGCTTGCCGGATTCATCCATTACCTTCAATCTGTTGGTCAGAAACGAAAGAGAACAGCTAAAATTTCCTTTCAATAAATCAGGAATCAGAAATTCGCACCCCCTTCGTATTATGGAACTCACCCTCCCCGCTCTGCAGGAAAAACTCCGTGAATGGAAAGGCTGTCCCCTGCATGAAACGGCGAATGCCGTGCTCGGCGAAGGAAATCCCCACGCCACCATCATGTTCATCGGCGAGGCGCCGGGGCAGCGGGAAGACGAGCTGAAACGGCCGTTCGTGGGAGCGGCGGGACAATTTCTCGATGAGCTTCTCGCCTCGATCGGACTGAAACGCGAGGAGGTCTACATCTCGAACGTGGTGAAGTACCGGCCGCCCAATAACCGCGAGCCGACCCCCGAGGAGAAGGAGCAGTGCATGCCGTGGCTGAAGCTGGAGATCGCCCTGATCAAGCCGAAGGTGATAGTGCCGCTCGGCCGTCATGCGCTGGGGCATTTTTTCACGAAGCTCAGCATCACAAACGCCCACGGCAAGCCGCAAAAACTCAATGACGATATGACGATATTCCCGATCTATCACCCTGCCGCAGCTCTGCATAACGGCGGCCTCCGGCAATCGCTCTTCGATGATTTCTTGGCGCTGAAAAAGTTCCTTGATGAGAAGAGCTTCTCATCGCTCACCGCTCACTGCTAATCGCTTTTTGCTCATTGCTTCCTATGCCATCACTCATCTTCGGACTCTCCGTTGCGGCCATTCTCTCCACCACGTCCCTCATCATCATCCTGATGCGGGTAAGCCCCCTGACGGCCCCCGGTCCCGCCATCCCCGCTTTCTTCCTGAGCCTCTTCCTCGTTGTCTGCACAATCGGCTCGCTCGTCTTCATGGCCGTCTGGAAAATGCTCCCCACGCACAGCTGGGATACGGGAAAAATCGTGAGCGTCTCCATCAGGCAGAGCATCTTTCTCGCCATCGGAAGCGTTCTCCTCATCATCTTTCATCTTTTCTCCCTCCTCAACTGGTGGATCGCCATTCTGATCTACGTCGTCTTCATCCTCGTAGAACTGGCGCTCGAACAATAGCGTGAAAGGGAACCTGCGGTTCCCTCTCACGAACTCTCCTTCCCTATAAGGGATCGCTCCAGGCAAGCAAAGCTTGCCTTCGCGATACGCCACGGTTCATTTACTTCAAAATTGGAGGTGGCGCGCCACGGGGCACGTCACTCATGAGTGACGGTGCCGGGGGGTGAAGAGGAAGGCCCTGTTCGTTTTCGTTGCCGACGAGACGAACCTAGCCTAAAGAGGCGAGGCGAGGAGGCGCAGGGCCGGGCGGGTTGGGTTTGGCGCGCCGGCGTTTTGCCCGCCCGAACGTACCGTTCGGCACGAACGGGGCTCCACCTTTGTCGTCCTCAACTTCGCTCAGGACGACCCCATCGCCGAATTGAGAATATCTGCGAAAGACCCTGAGTGCAGCCGAAGGGTCGCCGGGCCAGGTGGAAGAGTTTGATACTATATCCATTGATATTTTCCAGACCAAGAGAGCTTTCTGAAGTGAGTGTTCCGGAGGTAGAATGCGGAATGTATGGCTGATCAAAGCTCTTGGAAGGAATACGAAGACCGCATCGCCGCCGCACGCTCGACGGAGGAACTCGCGATGATCGAACATGAGATCTTCAGCCGTAAGAGCGGGGCCATGACGCTTGCCCTGAAGGAACTCCAGACCATTGCCCCCGAGCTGCGCCGTTCCGTGGCTCAGGAATTGAACGAGTGGAAGAAGAAGCTGGAAGAAAAGACCGAGAGCAAGAAGAAGGAACTTGCTTCGCCTTCCGATGATTCACTGAAGCGCGACGACGCGATTGATGTGACGCTGGAACTTCCCGGCAGGGAACGCGGCCACCTGCACCTGATCCCGGAATTCATCCGGAAGGTGGAGGAAGTCTTTGGCCGTATGGGATTCGATATCGCTTCCGGCCCCGAGATCGAAACGGAAGAATTCAACTTCAACCTGCTCAATATCCCCCGTGATCATCCCGCCCGCGACATGCAGGACACCTTCTGGATCAAATCGAAGAATCAGGAGGAGCGCCTGCTGCTGCGGACCCAGACCTCTCCGATGCAGGTTCGCTACATGCAAAGCCACAAGCCGCCTCTCCGCGTGATCGCGCCGGGCAAGGTCTACCGCAAGGATTCGGACGCAACGCACTCCCCGATGTTTCATCAGTTCGAGGGACTCATGGTGGGCAAAGATATCACTCTGGCTAACATGAAAGCGGTGATGATCACCGCGATCCGCGAACTCACCTTCCCCGATGCGGAGTTCCGCTTCCGCACGGGATTCTTCCCGTTCGTGGAGCCGGGTCTGGAAGTGGATATGCGCTGGCGCGGTGACGAGGCCAAGAGCCGCGAAGGCAAGTGGCTGGAAGTCGTCGGCTGCGGCATGGTGCATCCGAATGTCCTCAAGAACTGCGGTATCGATTCGAAGAAGTTCAGCGGCTTCGCCTTCGGCTTCGGTGTGGAACGGATGATCATGATTAAGCATCAAATTCCGGATCTGAGATCCTTCTATCAGGGGGACTTGAGATTCCTCAGACAGTTTTAAAAGCCGCCCGTCTCCCCACTGAAGGAAAGACAGGCGGTAACAGGGATGGCCACGACACATGAAGGGGCTAGAAGTGGCGATTGACATACTTCCGTCCTTCTCCCAGACAGTCGGGACACTTGTCCCTTTTGGGAGGTCTGGAGCCGATTTGGACGATGCGACGACCTTTGCCGCCGCAAGCCTTGCACAGCTCCGTAATGGGACTCAGCGCCTTCATGGTGAAGATAAGCCCTTTATCAGACATAACTGCTACTCCTTCTCAAAATGTACGGCGAGTACTCGAAGCAGCTGTGAGTCTATTACAGAGTATAGAATATTATTCTAATATGTCAATATATCTTCGTTACTGAATCATCCTCTGATAATTACATTGATGATTCTGCGTCGTAACCCGCGCTCCGCAAGCCAAGCCTCAGCGGTTCTCGAGGCATGCAAACAAGAGAGATCATTTGAAATTCCATTAATAACAACATCCTCTTCGTCCATTTCCACACGGAGGTCTCTAATCTCAGAGCGCGTCCCAAGACGTACGTATTCCTGAATATCCATCGTACTCCAATTATCTCCTGAAGCTATCGGTATATCTGAAACTGGGATGAATTCATCACCCATGCTGAAAGTAGACACCTGACATCGGTCAACTTCAAGCTCTTCAACTCCTCCAGTTCTCCGAATCACGCATGAACCGTCGGGCGACTTTGACTTCCTGCGGTTCGAGCCTCCCCTGCTCCTCGGCGACCTCCAGAAGAATGGTGAACGTGGAAAGCGGATGAAGCTGCACACGCGCCTGCTGAGCTTTTTCCGTTCCGGCGAGCAACTCGTAACTGAAGATCGCAACGACATCGGTGACGACACACTTCCCCTCCGTGCGCAGCGCCTCGACCGAATTGATCGCGCTTCCCGCCGTGGAAATCAGATCCTCGATGAGAACGACGTGCTGATCGGGCTTCAGATCTCCTTCGATGAGCTTCTTCGTTCCGTGATCCTTGGCCTGTGACCGCACGTAGACGAACGGAAGGTCCATGCGATCTGCGACCAGCGCCGCCCAGCCGATCGCGGCCGTGGCCGTCCCCGCGATGGCATCCGGCGGAATCGGGAGCGCGTGCACGCGGGAGACGAAGGCGTCGATCACGAATTTCCGTGCATCGGGATGGCTGTAGATCATGCGGTTATCGCAGTACACGGGCGACTTGATCCCGCTCACCCATGTGAACGGCGGATCCACCGAGAGTTTGACCGCTCCGATATCCAGCAGCAATTCCGCGATGCGTTGTCCGTGTGGCATGACCGAATCATAGCGAAGATGGAATGAAGGTGGTAGAGGTTTACTTTGTAGGGAGGAAGCGATTAGCGATTAGCAATTAGCTTGCTACACTTAATCACGCGCACCATGATCAATCCGGAAACCGAACAACGGCTCAGGGAACTGGTGAACGTATTCCTCGCGGAGAATGAGAACATCAATCTCTCCGCGTTCCGCACGGAGGAGCTGTGTTGGACGGGAAATGTGGAGGACTCGCTCGCGGCACTGGATGTGATTTCTTCCATTCTCCCCCATCCTCAGCAGACTACCTCCATCCCCCGATCTCCGGAAACTTCCTCCATCCCCCAGCCCCTTCCTCCCGAGGAGGAAGGGGGGCTCCGAAGAGAAAGAACTTGCCGACCACGGAACAAGCTTTTTTTTGCAAGAGAAATGAGAAAGAATCCAACAGAAGCCGAAGGTCTCCTCTGGGAACAGATCCGCCACGACATTTTTGGAGTGCGATTCCGTCGTCAATTCCTGTGTGCAGGGGCCATCTTTGATTTCTATTGTCCTGAACAACACCTTGCACTTGAGTTGGATGGAGGAATCCATTCATCGGAAATTCAAAGAAAATATGATCGTGAACGCGATGCGTATTTCCGTGAGGAATTCAAAATATTCACTCTCCGATTTTCCAATGATCAAGTTCTCCATGATATCAATCGCGTTCTTGCGGAGATAAAAAAACACATACATTCCCCTCCTCCTCGGGAGGAGGGGGTAGGGGTGGAGGTACGTATCCTCGACCTCGGCACCGGCGGAGGCTTCCCGCTCCTGCCGCTCGCGATCTGCCTGCCGCACTGCTCGTTTGTCGGACTCGATTCCGTGCAGAAGAAAATCTCCGCAGTGAATCGGATCATGAATGCGATGAATATCACAAACGTCTCACTCATCTGCGGACGCGCCGAGGAGCTGGGCCATGATCAGGCGCACCGCGGGCAGTACGATATCGTTCTGTGTCGCGCCGTGGCGGAGATCAACGTGTTACTGGAATACGCGGCACCGTTTGCGAAAGTGGGCGGCCACGTGCTCCTCTGGAAGAGCATGATGATTGAACAGGAACTGCAGAATTCGCTCCTCGCCCGCGCGGAACTCACCTGCCATCTGAAGGGATCGCATACGTATGAACTCGCCGGGAACTTCGGCAAGCGGCAGATTCTGATCTTCCAGAAGACATCGAAGACATCGGACAAATATCCGCGCGAAGTCGGCCTCCCGAAGAAGACTCCCCTGCTGTAATTCTGCAGCCGGGACTCGCGAGTCCCGGCTACGGATGGATGAGTGTTTCTTCTTCGTAGCAGAGGTTCATGAACCTCTGCTACGGTATGAGCATGTCCAAGCCCTACACCCCCAATGACACCTGGAGCAGGAAGGCCGCTTCGGAAGGTTACCGGGCACGCTCGGTCTACAAACTCATGGAGCTGCAGGAACGCTTCAAGCTCCTCAAGCCGGGGATGACCGTCCTCGATGTCGCCGCCGCACCGGGGAGCTGGTTGCAGTACACATCGGAAATCATCGGACCCAAGGGAAAAGTGATCGGACTGGATCTGACACCGATCAAACCCATCGCGGAGAATGTGAAAACGTTCGAGCAGGACATCAACGCGCTGACGGAGGTCAACAAGCTCCTCGTCGCGGAAAATATCACTCATGTTGACTTGGTTCTCTCCGATATCGCCCCGAATACGAGTGGCATCAAAGATGTGGATCAGTGGCGATCCATCGAGCTCAATCAGAGTGTTGTGGCGATTGCGGAACGCTTCCTGAAACCAAAAGGTTTCTGCGTTCTGAAGGTCTTCCGCGGAGCGGACTTCGATGAATTCCTGCGCGACCTCAAGAAAGGATGGGACGACGTGCGCCCCGCTCACGTGGAGGCGAGCCGTGACCGGAGTCGCGAAGTCTACATCGTGATGCGAAAGAGGTGAGCGATGATAACAATGGTTTTGACAGACAATAGTCCATGATTGTAGCATTCTCCACGTTGAAGAGCGTTCTTGGAATAATTGTCGGGCTTATCCTTGTCAGCCTGTGGATCGGACTGGGCATTGTTGGAACAGCTTGGTGCAATTGGAACCCGATAGAAAGCAGCGTTGTTCATTCAAATTTGTTCTGCCAAGGGCCGGCAGCTCTGCTTTTCTACGCGCCAATCATGTTCCTCCTTGTGATTGTTGGCAGTCTCGTCTCATTCCGAACACAAGAATTGAGGGAATATGGTTTTATTTGCGGTATCGGCCTGTTCGAAATCATTCTTCTGATGGCTCTTGGATTTCTCATTGTGCATGTAATCAGCCGTTATAGAAAACGATGAAGAAACCCGTTCGTTCCAAAACTCACATGCATTCATCCTTCCTGCTATACTGCACTCCATGATCGTCCTGAATGATGTCAGCAAGTCCTTCGGAAAGAAGTCCGTCCTGAGCCATGTCTCGCTCACGATCAACCCGGGGGAATTCGTGTGCGTGGTGGGCCCAAGCGGAGCCGGAAAGTCCACGTTGATTCATCTGCTCATCGGAGGGGAACAGGTTTCGGAAGGCCGGATCGAGGTGGACGGCGTGGAACTCCGCGATATTCCGCCGCCCGTGCTGCAGCTCTACCGCCGTCGCATCGGCGTGGTCTTTCAGGATTACAAACTGATCGCGCACCGGACCGTTGCCGAGAACATCGCCTTCCCGCTGGAGGTGTGCGGCGTCGCGGACGCGGAAATCGGCAGGCGCGTCACCGAGCTTCTCAGGCAAATGAGCCTCACCGAAAAAGCATCGTCCCTCCCCGATGAACTTTCCGGCGGAGAGAAAGCGCGCACGGCCATCGCCCGCGCCATCGTTCATCAGCCGCTCGTCCTGCTCGCCGACGAACCGACGGGGAATCTGGACCCCGTGCAATCACTCATGATCCTGAATCTCTTCCGGGAGATACACCAAACCGGCACGACGATCCTTGTCGCCACGCATGACAGCACCCTCGTGGAAACTCTCCAGACGCGCGTCATCCTTCTGGAAAACGGCAAAGTGATGCGCGATGCCGCCGGCGGATATCCGCAGCAATCAGCCAAACACGACCTCCTGAAAGAAGAGGAAAAGCCTGCGGTGAGCGCACAAGCGCCCATTCCGTCCGCTCCTTCCGACGGCTCCAAGAAGAAAGTGAAGGTGACGATGATTCACTCCTGAACATGAGAGACAAACCTACGGTTTTTCTCTCATGAACTCTCTTTTCCCTGAAAGGAGTGGCTCCAGCATCGGGACCCACGAGACCCAATGCTTCGCCACAAATCATTACAAATATTCCTCTTATACCTTCGCCGACGTCTCCTCTGTTTTTTGAATAACCGGATAGAAACGCACCAGTGCCCCGCTCAGGATGACAAAGGCGATCATTTCGGGCATAAGGACCATAAACGCCATCTGTCCGCGTGCAAGCACGATCACATCGACGAGGAAGAGGCAGAAGTATGCTATGAGGAGCACGAGCGTCATCACGCGGAAACTCCGCGGTTTGAGGAGCGCAAGCAATGAAATGATCGCGAGCACGAAGAATGCGGCACCGCGACTCATGGCGAAGTACGTCGTCAATCCGTCAACAAGCGGAAGACGGTACAGGCGCTCCACCATACGCGGCGCGAATGAGAAGAGATTCGCCCAAGTGAGATTGAGGAGAAAAGCGAGTGCCAGAACGACACGGAGACTGCGGGTGTTGTGCATGTATGTAGCGTACCTGCGGAGAGGGAGAAAATGAATGAAAAGAAATAAATGAGTGAAAGGAAAGAGAAGAAATAAATGAAATCATTTCTTGAAGACACATGGCTCCTCTCACTCCTTTATTTCCTCTATTTCTTTTCTCACCTTTATTGCCTCTCATACCTTCGCTAAAGCCATTCCACCAGAATCCCCACTGCGCTATCCTTCCCCTATGACCACCTACAAAGATTCCGGCGTCGACATCCGCGAAGGAGACCGCGCCTCCCGTATCGCCTACACGCACGCCGCCTCCACATTCGCCTCCCGCAAGAAGATGATCGGCGAGCCCGTCTACGAGAAGGACGGCTACGGCGGATTCCTGGACATGGGCGATTATTATCTGGTGCAGAGCGATGATTCGACGGGATCCAAGATCGATCTCGCATTCGACGTGGGGAAG
>Ga0172380_10005930_pt1 | contig 14491 bp, 10 predicted proteins | sample Leawe162metaG_FD_119747 | JGI IMG/M metagenome (GOLD analysis project Ga0172380, IMG submission 119747) | Leachate microbial communities from a municipal landfill in Southern Ontario, Canada - Leachate well 162 metaG | ecosystem: Engineered > Solid waste > Landfill > Unclassified | place...
AACCAATCTCGTGCTCCTGTAAACCAAGGTTTCTGGGATGCACTTGCTCTTACTGGTGATGATGCAGGCGGTACTGAATTTACTGCATCTGCAAACACCCAGAATGTGATTGTCCTTGAAATCACGGCAAATACTGTTGGTTTCACTGAAGGCTCAATCCCTCTCGCAAAAGCTTCTACTGGTGCTTCCACGATTAACTCCATGGAAGACCGTCGTCCTTTAATGTATCGTCTAGGTCGCGGCGGTTCTGCACCTGATCCATTGTTCAAGTATCCATTCAGTGCAACCCGTGTTGATCCGCCTTTGAGTGGTTCTGGTGTTGGCGATAGCGATGCAACATCACCTTGGCGGTCACAAGATGCCACTGGTGCGGTGAACGATAAAGGTCTGAAAACCTTTAAAGATTGGGCTGATGCTGTAATGACTCGGATCTCAGAGATCTCGGGTTCATCTCTTTGGTATGCAGCTGGCGGTGCAAGTTCGGCAGTGTCCAATTTGTCTGTCTCCCAAGTATTCTTTGATAGTGAATCTGGCCACAGTATTCAACCTAGTGCTACATCGGCATTCTCTTGGAAAAGAGTTACGGGTACTCTTCGCCTTAAAGGTGAAGGCTCGGTTCCTCTTATCAGTGGTGACTATAAAGATGGTCTAATTCGCTGGCAATACAACTACGGCATTATCGAATGGCACCTTGGTGCAACATTCGTTTCGGGAACTCATCGTAGTTATTCTGATGTTCAATTTGTTTCTCCTGCTCCTGTTGATCAGGGCAATGTGTACTTGTCACTCGAAAGAGATGTGCAAAAGGGTTCTGGTAATAATGTGTCATGGGCTGATAACTCTGCTCGCGGTACATTCTTGTCGCTTCGTTCTGTTTCCGGTGTAGCCGGTGACTTTACAGGTATCGCCCTCGGTGACTACATCCGTAAAGAGTCTGAAGGTACATCGCGGTATTACCGTGTTGCCAAGATGTCTGATGGTTCGGTTGATTATGTCGATACAAACCCAGCTGACCGTAACCGTATTGCAGATGGTTCAATCGTTTGTCTTGAGCTTCATGCAGATATCGTCGGCGGTGCATCAACTGAACCTCTAAGATATTTCCGTTCCCGCTATGCCAACTCTGACCTTGTGGCTGATGCCGCAGTCGGTGTTTATGCATTCCAAGATGCCAACCGTTACTGGCTTGGCCGTCGTATTGCTGACCTCTTTATCCTTCGCGGATACGGCACGATGCAAGAAGGCGAAGAAGTCACAACTCTTAATGATGCATTCCAAAATGGCGGTTCCGGCAGCGATCTAGTTTATCGTCATGCCGAACTTGCTCAATACGATGCAAGCCTTGGCTATCAGCTTAAGTCTGGTTCAGCCGATCTTCTTACTATTTATCGTCGCAAGAGAGATAACCTCATTGACTCGCCTTCAAGTGGCGACAACTCCAATGCAATTCTGACTTACACGATTGCAAGCCCAGTTGGCACCATGTCTGTGGGCGACGGTCTTTGGGTTAAGCTCAATGACAGTGCTGGCGGCACACTTACTCCAGGTTCCGTAGTAAATGCGAGCGATGATGACGATAACACTAATACCGTAACGAATGTTTACGAGATTCGTTCTCAAGCCAATAGCCCTCTCCGTAATTATGACAACCGCGATGTGTTCTTGGTTGCTCGTTTGGTTACGATTGATGGTGTTCCAACTCTTGTCTTCACTGATGGGGACATGATTGGGCCATATGGCAAAATGATCAATCAAGATACTGACTTCCGTGGGAATGTTAGGCTTGCTGATGCACCAGTTAAAGCGGTTCTATTCACGAATGAAACCGAAGCTGGTGAGATCGATTGGGACGGCACCAACTTCACTTTCGATCCAACCGCACAAGAACTTCGAGTTTATAATACTCTGTTCGGTGTGAACTATATCGATCAGATTATCTCTGGTAACTTCTCGTTCTTGACCAACCTCGGCTCGAACACTCTTATCATCGGCGGTGCAAGCTCAACAACTTACATCCCTGGTGACTTGATTGTCGATGGTACAACAACTAGTATTAATATCGCCAACTTAACCGTTGAAGATAAGCTCATTACCTTGGCAATTGGAGTCCCACTTGATGGCGGCTTCGGTTCGGGTATTGAGATTGCTGATGACACCCGTCAAGTTCTCAATGTCACCACGGTCAATACACAGACTTATGTTGATCTGACTTACTCGGCACCTCATCCATATGTCTTGGGTGATAAGGTTGGTGTGGTCTCGACTCAAGATGTTGGCGGCATTACAGCTGGTCAAATGTCTGGTGATTACATCGTCGTTTCCTCTGGTTCAGCCACTGGTGATGCAGAAGTTATTTCCGCAACAGTCCTTAGGATTTGGACTAACGGCACGGCAACCAGTTCGACCACGAGTGCAGTTAATCCTCCAAGAACCTACTTGGCTCCTTTCTCGATTCGCCTTGGCGGTCCAGATGGAACTTATGCTGGCATAACATCTTATATCTTCAGGGTTAAGGGTGTTGCCACTGCTCCTGCTCTTACACCTGTTGCAAACTACGGAACGGTGCCAACTGCACATTCTGTAAACATGGAAGCGACTCGCATTCCATTCGTCAATGATGATAATGCCGGTACCGCTGGTGCAGACACAACCTTGAATTTTAGCTCCCAGTTTACTTGGGACAATGTGACTAATACTCTGTCTGTGACCAACTTCACAACCACGGGCGATTTGACCATTGGCACTCTGCCGGTCACCTCTGTCTTGTTCATTAATGACACGACTCCTGGTTTGGTCGATACTGATGTGTCGAACTTCTTCTATAACGAAACAGCTGGTCAAGCAGGTATCCGGAATTTCCGGATAAATGACGGCTCTATCAATGTCGCCGCTGCTAGTAATGTTGATCTCATGGCTTCCTTGGGTGCATTCCACCTTGGCCTTGGCGGAGCAAATTCGACCATCCATACATCTGGCGAATTGCTTGTTCGCGGCAAAACAGCTTCGTTCAATGTAAGCCAACTCACAACTGATGACAGAGTTGTTACTTTGGGTGTTGGTGCGGGTTTTGAGGCCTCTGGCGGAACTGGTATTGAGTTTGCCGATAACACCATTTCCCCAACACAAGTAGATACTTACAGCGGCCAGCAATATGTTGATTTAACTTACACGACTCATCCTTATGTTCTTGGATCAGTTCTAGGTGTCGTCGCTGTTCCAAGCACCTTGAGTATTCCAGCTGGTCGAATCAGTGGCGAATACACTGTGGTCGCGACCGGTTCTGTTTCGGGTGATGCAGAAGTAATTTCTCCAACGGTTTTGAGGATTTGGACTGGTACAACCGCAACAGCTACGGCCACAAGTGCAGTCAATCTACCTCGCAGCTTTGAGAAGCCATCGAGTATCCGCTTAGGTACATCGGCTGGTTTGTACACGGGCATTACTTCTTATGTGTTCCAGGTCAAGGGCACGGCTACCAAGCCAACCCTGACTCCTGTCACTGATTATGGTATCGTCCCAACTGGTCATTCAGTTAACATGCAGGCTACTCGCCTTGCATTCGTCAATGATGACAATGCTGGTTCGGCTGGTGCCGATACGACTTTGAATTTCAGTGCGAACCTTACTTGGGACAATGTAACCAATACCCTGAGTGCTACAAACCTCAGTGTGACGAATTTGACAGCAAATTCGCAATATTGGAATGTTGACACAACTCACACTGCAAGCTTCTCGATTGGTCTTACAAGCACATTTATTCCTGTAGATACAAGTGCTTCCGTTGCTGACTTGACTGCTACACTCCCACTTGCCAATGCGGCAATGGTTGGTCGTCTCTTGACTATCAAAGATGTAGGCGGCCAGTGTTCGCAAACCAACAAGCGAATTATCCTTGACGGTAACGGTACGGACACAATTGATGGCGATCTGGTCTATATTATGGAATCTGATTGGGAATCTATCACTCTGATTTGCCGTGCGGTAGGTCTTTGGAGTATAATTTAATGAGAGGGTTGGAATAATGAGTTACGGCGGAAAAAGACGGGGATCACGGAAAATACTGGCAACGGTGAGAATTCTTCACCTTTCTGCTGGTATGGCCCAATTGTCTGTTGACGGCGGTGCTCCTGGTGCTCCAGCCGCCTTGGATCTCACAACCTATTTTCAAATCTTTGCCTCCACAGCTGGCACGGTAAACCTGATCGAAGTCTTCTCTGATACTGGTGAAATCTTGGAATTGGCAACGGGAGCCCCGGCTTCCGAAGTGCCTTTGCTTCAAATCCCTCCAGGCGGTGAAGTCCCGAACTATATCCGAGTTGACTCGGCCCAACGGCTTACAATTAAGGCTATTTCTTCGGTCCCGGTAGCTGGAACTACCACAATGATTAACTTCTTTGATTAATAGGGGTTAGTCCTAATATTAGGGTTTGTTGGCTCAACCCCTAATATAGTAAAATGATAATACATAAATCTTTCATCTAAGTCTTCGGACTTACTACTTATGTACTGAAAGGATTGAGTTAGATGCCAGCATCAGGTATATTATTTAGCGGTCAGTTTGTCAAAACCCTCAAGGATCAATTGAGGTTAAGAGACACTGCTCGTATTCTTACAGGAACCCAAGACCCACGGGTTACTGCGACTGATGCCGAGACTGGTTCAATCCTTCTCCAACAAGGCTCCGGCGGCAAGCTTTTCCTCAAAAACGACGACGGTGTAACGACTAACTGGTCTCTGGTTAGCACGAATGTTTCCGCTACCGGTATCAAAATCCTTGAAGCTATCCGCAATGCCATGGACACTGGCATTTATCGCTTTTCTACCCCAAGCATTGCAGCCATCGATCAAGATGATCTTGTTGCTACCTTTGGCGGTACCGCTGCATTTGATACCCCGAATGAAGCCTATTCTTTGCCTGCGGTTTCTGACTCAATCACCTCTGTAAACCTTCTCGATGAAGAAGAGTTTATTGATGACCCTGAGCGAATCTCTGATATCGGCAAAGTCCAAGTAGTTCTTCACTGGAATCAAGCTGCCCTTGATGAGGGTGCGGTTGTTGAGATTTCTCGTAACGGCGGTGTGGATTACTATCCCGTCACTATGACACGAGTCGGCAATAACACTGAGATCACACTCGGTACTTATGAGTGGACAACTGAAGAAGCCAATGTTTCGCTTCTGTCTGATATTGCTGCATCGACTGCGGCAAATGAACTCAATGCCACTACTCAGCAACAATTAGCTCGTCAATTCACGGTTGCCCCTGGAACTGTATATGTGGCCAAAACCGGTATGTTTAGGCTATTAAGGGCTGGAACTGTTTCCGGTACATTGTTCTATAAAATCGTTCGCGATTCAGCTGGTCTGCCATCAACTGACCCAGAAGATATTGTCGCTGTATCCGAGTCGGTTAATGCAATCGATATCTCCACTTCTGATGATGATCGAGTGCTTTCATTCGGTAATACGGTTCTTGGACCGGGCACTTATCACATGGTTCTTGCCTCTGATGCATCCTATAAGGCTTCGTTCGTTACTACAACGAATGTCGTCTCTCTTAGGTCTTTCACTGGTGCAAGCATCACAGCCTTCGGTGCTTATGACGGTACCGTTTGGGCTGAACTTGGTGCAACACTTCACCCGATCTATGAGCTTCAAGGTCGCACAGTTGACCTTCGCCTCCGTGTAACAGCTTCGCAAACCAATAGAATCCTTGATGCTTTCACGGTATTCTATAAGCCCGAACTTGATTCCGCTGGCGGTATCCTTAACTATGATACTAAAGAGTTTGACGGCCTTAGCGATAACACAAATGTGTTTTCTATTAATTTCAATCCTGATTATCGTTTGCTCAATGTTTACCATGTGCAGCTTGGTCAGGTCTATAAGTGGCCAGCATTTACGATCTCTGGCAATGTGGTTACCTTCCCGGCAAACACTTTTAAAACAGATGTGACTGAGACGATTACCTTGAAGTTCACTCAGACCGATGGTAGTGTCTTTGATACCTCTGATCAAAATGGCCAAAGCATCGCTGCTTTGCAATTAACTGACACAGCTATTAGCGAAAACCTGAAGCTCGTATCGGCTCCATTGACTGATTTGGCTAAGATTGCGGTTCCGTTCTCGTCTATTATTAATCGTGCTCCGGTTGTCGATCTTGCCAATGATTTGATGCCTCGAATGGGTATTGAACGAATCCATGCACTTAATATCGAAGAGATTCAGGTTGAGACCGACAGTTCAAACAACCGTGTTTGGAAGCTCACCAATGATCATTTTGATCGTATTAGATTTGTTGGTGTGGGCTGGTTCAATGGCCAAGGTACACCTGGAATTCGTCCATTAACTTCGGTAGTTAACGACTATATTGAGATTGTGTTCTATGGAACTGCATTAAATATTTTGAACCTGGCTTATAGCTCGCTTCAAGATATGCGAGTCTCTGTTGATGGCGGAGCCGAGGGTGGGAATATCATTCCTGCATCTTTGAACTCATTCGTTAACACTCGCGGCTATCGCATGAACCAAGTAATTCCGGCTGTATCTGGCTTGGCTCTTGGACTTCACACGGTTAAAATTCGTTGTGCATCAGCTGCAACCAACATTGAAATCTTTGGTTTTGAGCTAATTAATGCTTCCACAGGGAATATTACAACGACTCCTGGTTCGGTTTATTCTGGTAAAACTAAAGAGACATTGACTCTGGCTAGTGCCTCCCCCTATAACACCTTTAATTCTGGTACTTTAGGTACCCGTGGTGGACATGCTTCTGTTTACATCAAAGATGGTGTAATTGGCAAGGCAATAAACCCCTGCGATGTTTCTTCTTTGAATTTGAATGCAGCAAACCACTCGAATGAAGAAGTGATTCGCACTCATCATTTTCGTGAATTCGCTGGCTCCAGAAGTGATGACTTTGGTGGAGGTTTTACTTCCACATCCGAAAGAACCTTTACTCTGGATGACGGTTCAACATCTATATCTGGACCGAATCTAGCACATACTGCTTCAGGGCTTGGGCCAGCACTTTTCCCTAACGGATCTGGTGCTTATTTCTTGTTTACATTTGTTGGAACCGGCTTGGATGTATTAGCCGCCACTGATGCGACTACAACTATTGATACTGTAAATATTAGTGTTGATGGTAGTATGATTGGTTCTTGGGCAACTGGTGAATTTCCAGCAGCCAATACTTACTATCGCAAAAAGATTGTTTCAGGTCTACCTTATGGAACTCATACCGTCAGAATAACTCGTACCGCATTTGTAAATAATGCAGTTGGTATTCGTCAATTCTTTGTTTATGGAACCAAGAAGCCCGCCCTTCCAGCTGGTGCGACTGAAATTGCCGATTATTATGTTCTAGGTGACTACAGCTTCAATAATGCTACTGGTCAAGGTATTACTTCTCAGGGTGTTCTGAGAAAAATGGGCACAAGAGAGACGGTATTTACTGGCTCAAGCTGGGTTTTTACGATTGATACTCAGTCGCATAATTGCGGTTACAACATCAGAACCAACAACACTGGTGATGCCTATAGATATACATTCTATGGTACTGGCTTTGAATTGAAATACTATTCTGGTGTTTCAGCCAACGGTGTACAGATTTCGGTTGATGGTTCAACAAACCTAACTGGTTTCACAACTGGTGTAACAACCAACGGAACACTGACTATTACGGCTGCAACCGGAACTGTCTCTGGAACTCCGGCCATCGTGGGTGTTAATAGTGTTCGTGTAACCGGCATGACTCTTGGTCTTCACACAGTGGTTGTAACCAAATTAGTCAGTCATTCCGGTGATATGTATATGGATACATTTGACTTAGTGACACCAATCCATGTTCCAGATTTGGACGGCCCTGGCTTTATTCAAAACTCCACTTCGGTTGGTAGTAATGCTATTCGAGATCTCAGAGCCTTTTCTGAGCTTGAAGTGCCCGATCAGGATATCCCTAATTGGAGTAGAGCGGTAGGTATTACCTCAAGTCCATCGACAAATGTCGCCCAATACTTGCCAATCCCAGATATGGGTGTAACAATTAAGACAAAAGGTAATCCTATTGAGATTACTTTCATGATTATGGTCAGTCAAAATAGTGCCTCATATACCGCTGAGTTTAGACCCATGGTAGATGGTAATGTTCTTGATGTTGGTGCATCAGCCGCAAGATATCTGGCCGGTGCCGATTATCAAACCGTTACTTTCACGACAATTCTTCCGGTCCCGGCTGGTGTCCATAGAATTGATATGACCTGGTGGGTTGAAAATGTGGCCATGACTGTTTTGGCTGGTGGTACTCGCCGATCCTTGCAAGTGAAGGAGATTGGGTAATGTTTAAGCTAGACCTTTCATGGCATGAATTTAATGTGAGTTTGCCCATGTTTAATGCATGGATAAAAGAGCTTGAGAATAGTAATTATCTTGGCATGTCGGCTGATGCTAAATTATCTGTATGGTTTACCAATAAGCCTTCAGCCGAGAATTTGTATGAAATCGAGGCTAAGTGGCATGGTTTGTCTGAATCTTCTGAAGAGGCGGTAGCCTATGTTTCTTATCAGACTATCCGTAATAAAATAGAAGAGTTGAAAGTCGGACTGGTTTCTAAAGGTTGGGATGAAATGTCGGTAGCTGAGCGAAAAATTGTTCTAGGTCAAATACCTACAGTAGAAGAGTTGGGACTATAATGGGAATTCAGGCACTAAGAAAAGACAATATTCCTCCAGTTGTGGTTAATAGTACAACCCAATTGGCTCTCGCTGCCACTTTTGGTGGAATCGCGACTCGTATTTCTTTTGGTAGTCGTCAGATCTCCTTGTCCTCGCAGCTTCTCTTGAATACTGGTACAGTCGGTGCCGGAGGCCTTGATGCCGGCTCACTGGGTGCGGTTCAGCTTTGGTATGTTTATGCAATACTAAATCGTACCACTAATGTTGCGAATCTCTTGGCCAGCCTATCGGCAACAGCACCGACTTTGCCAACGGGCTATACTGACTCCAAGATGATTAGTGCCTTTTATACCAATGGTTCTAGCCAAGTGGGCAGTACTGTTTCTATTACCGGAAAAGCCACTACTGAGTGGATGGCTTATACCCCTGCGGTTTCTAACTTTGGAACAATAGTGGGTCAGGTTTTTTATTTTAAGAGAGAGGGTAATGCTGTAAGAATACGAGGCGGATTTTCTGCCGGAACAACAGCCGCAGGTCAGGCCGCTGTAAACCTGCCAGGCAGTCTGACCGTCTCTACTATTTATACCGGCAGACATGTTCTGGTTGGCTTTTGGACATCCGGCGATAGTACAGCTGATGGTCAGAGATCGATTTTGGCTCATCAACCCTCTGGGGCTGATAGGGTGTTTTTTGGGTATATAAGCACCAGTCAAAATGGTTATGACCTACAAAACGGAACTAACTTGCCGGTTTCTGTTAGTGACGGGGTTGTTATTGATTGCGAAGTAATTGTTAGTAGTTGGAAAGAAACCTTGTTTTAAGGTAGAATGGTGATATGAGTATAACTGGTAAAAGTTCAAAATCCTTAGTGAAACAAGATTTGCTGTCTGATAAGTCAGCTATTATCACTGTCAAGAAAGTCATGTTTCAACATCAGGCCACTGCGGGTGCGACACAAATCGACCTGAGTGCTCTTGTTTTGCCCGCTGAAGCGGCTGCTAACGGTTTTGTTCAGCCTAGTGCATCGGTTCTAGCTGGCCTGAATCTTCAAGCTAACTATAAGAATCTTTTACTCTTTTCACTTGCATCGAACACGATTCTAGCTCCTTACATCTCTTACACCGTCTCCGGCAATAAGATTAATTTGGTTGAAGCCGCAGTTGACGGTGAAATATTCATTGGTATCGTCGATCCAGTTATTCGCTCTGATTCCTTGGTTGCTGATGTTGATTTCATCTTGGCCTCCGGAACTCTCTTGGCTGGTCAGACCGATATCAATGTGGGCAAATCCTTTAAAGCTAACCTGAACCCTGACATGAAAATGGGTGCTGTTGCAGTTATTGTGGAAGGCCAAACTCTTACCAGGAATGTCGGTAATGCGACCACTGGTGATGATTATCAGGAAGTGCCTGATGCCGGCGGTGCCTCGTCGTCTCTGATTAGGCTTAACAGCACAAGTGGTGTTGACCGTAAATATCATGTGGTCTCAACCGCAGCCAGTATTATTCGTCCCGATGGCTCACTCAATGATGAACTTGAGAGACTTCAAGGCATCATGGATAAGGTTGTGGAAGTATTGGCTGTTGTTTCTGGACTTGATGAAACTGATTTCCAAGCCATTCCAAGCCAACAACAACTTAAACAGTTCGGTGATCGGGTCATTGCACTTGAGACAAATCGTGCTCGCATTGACACAGGTAATGTTTGGACTGCGGTTCAAGCTTTGATTGGTCGCACGGATGCATCTGTGGTCCCATCCGGTCAAATAGGCGAAGTTATTACTCTTTATACTGATTTGAACCTGAGAACAGCGGGCAACACCCAGAATGCTTACATGGATGTTCCAGCAGCTGCATTTAATATTCCGGCTGGAAATTGGATGGTTATTTGTCAAGCGGTTATGCAAATTGACTTTGTTACTGGCGGCGGTGCAGGTGATGGTTTGATTGGTTCAATAGCAATTAGAACATCTGGCGGTACTGTAGTGGCAGAGACACAAATGGCCACGGCTAACCTCAACCTTCAAAGGGCCTTTGGAAATACTCCGGTTGTTGGTTTTGTCAATATAAATGCAACAGGTGCTTATAAGCTGTCCGCATATTTAAAAACAATTAGCGGTGCTGTTTCAGTTACCAATGCTCTTATTCGGGGAGATTTCGCTAATTTACCAACTAAAGTTGTTGCAGTGAGGATCGCATAATGACTACCTTGATGAGAAAATCAGCGACTTCCACCACACCAGGTGAGTTATCGCTTATTGCCCAAACTATTGTTGGGGATAAGACTTTTACAGGACTCACGACTCTTCAAGGGGCTGTGCTCTTTGGTAATGGCGGCTCAGGCCAGCTTTATGGTTCGCCACTTGGTGTTTATGCAAACTCTGGTCAAACTCCTTTTCCAGGTCGTTTTCTTGCCATGGCTTTCAATGGTGTTAGTGTGCCGTTGACTATGGGTGTTGCACTGAATAACGGTTTCCCGTATATGGGATTCAACTCTTTGCAATCAGCTGGTGATAACCAAGCTTATGCTCAAACCGGTAATCCGGCGATGCGGATGTATCCAACCTCCAACTCTTTGCAAATTGATGTTGCTCCTGCGGGAACTGCCGGCGGCACAATTACTTGGAGAACAGCCCTTCAAATGGCCTCAACCGGTGGAACAATCATAGGACCTATCACCGGTCTTACCGGCGGTCATACTTTGTACGGCGGCCACGGTCTTATCGGCAATGAAGTAATTTCAGTTCGTAAAACAGCTGTAAGTTCCCAAAGTAACAACAATTTGTACATGGCCTTTGTGTCTGATGGCAACAACGATGGCTTCCTTCAAACCAATGGTTCGGCAGTATTGACGATTGTCGATGTGTCGGATGCCCGCAAGAAGGAAAATATTCGCCCGGCAGAGTATGGCCTGAACACAATTATGCAGCTTAAACCAGTATCCTTTGACTGGATTAATGGTCCTAAAAGTGTCAAGGGTTTCATAGCCCAGGATGTTGAGCTTGTTTTGCCAGAAAGTGTTTCTATTGTTGATGAATCTGCCAAGGGCGGTTATACTGACTCTCGATACCTTGAAACCTTGACCATGATTCCGGTTCTGGTTAAGGCGGTACAAGATCTTAAAAACCAATTGGATGAGAAGAAGTAAGCCATGGATATGCAAGAGGTAATGATAAATTTGGCTAGAGTTTGTAAAGAATCCAAGCTCACATGGGATGAACATAATTATATGAGTCAGGCCCTTGTTGAAATTGAAAAAAGGCTCAAGGAGCTTGACGAACTAAAGAAGCCTAAGGAAGAAGAGAAGAAGTAATGCCAAGTCTATCACCAAGAATTGACCAGATTCAGAGCTATAACAACCTTCTGTTGAATAGCGGCCTGGATCATTGGCAACGAACGACCTCTACAACGGTAACTTCTGGCCAAACTTATGTTGCTGACCGTTGGAGTAACCGTGGCGGTGGTGGTGGACAGAATTATACTATCTCTAGGGATACTTTCGTTCCCACTAATGCTTTTTGTAAATATTCCCAAAGGATCGTCCGCAATGGTGGCTCCAATATCACCATGACTCAGGCTCTCGAAGCCACGGATATTAGACCTTATATTGGCAAAACCCTGACTTTTTCGTGCTGGGCTTATTGGACTGGTGGAACCATTGGTGTAGCCCTTTACACTCCAGCATCGGCTACCGAAGATGCTTGGACTTCAAATATTATTTTGAACGATACTTTGGTTAGCAGTGCTACTGTTGGAACAGGTGCGACTCTTAATCAGTGGGTTAAGTTATCGTATACATTCGTTGTTCCTGTTGCGGCAGTTAATGGTCTGGCAGTTAGCTGGCAGCCATCTGGTCATGCAGCTTCTGAAAATATTTACATCACGGCTTGCATGCTTACCGAGGGTACTTCGGTTCCCGAATACTTCTATCGTCAGGGCAGAAGTGTTGCGGATGATTTTCAAAGATGTCTTCGTTATTGTTGGGTTGATGGTGCATTTGATGCGGGTAATGGTGTTCAACACATCTTTGCTGTCGGTAAGGCATATGCAAGTACCAACGGAACGACATACAGGGATTTCCCAGTTCATATGAGAATTGCTCCAACGGCTTCTCTGACTGAAGCTTTTAGTTCATATCAAATGATCAATGCAATCGATTCCTCTAACCCGGTTGCTACTGGTGTCTCTTTTACCTTTATTTCGGTGAGGGGCTTGACTATAATTCCAACTGTTGCCTCTGGTCTTACAGCTGGCGACGGGACATTCTTTACCCGTGCCAATGGCAATACCACGGCTAAGATTATTTATACGGCGGAGTTATAAATGATTTATCAACTTTTTAGAAATCGCGATGGCTCGATCTCGGACTACATTTGCAGGATCGATTTTGATGGTTTAGTCGCTTGTATTCCTAATGACATGGGCAACCGCGACTGGCGAGAATATCAAGCATGGCTGGCAGAAGGTAACGAACCCTTGCCCGCTCCAGAAGAAGGTGAATAATTATGAAAACATATCGTAAAGCAAAAGACATGAGGGGTAAAGAAATCGACAGCCATGTGATTGTTGAAGAAAACGGTCAACCTGTTGAAGTTATTACTCAAAAAAGACATCCAGAAAAATGGGCTGAGTATCAAGAGTCTTTGCTTATCAGTGAAGTTGTTGATAAAATAGATGAAGATGAAGCTCCAAAGGCTAAAAAGACCAAGAAGAAAAAGAGCTAATTAGATGACAAACACTTTGCAAATCGCATCCTTAGATCAGTTGGCTTCCATTGTTAATGGAACCACTATCAAGACACCCAAGATCGCGGTGCCGAACACGACTATCACTAATCGTGCTCAAGTGACCGATTTTGCCAATGATTTGCAGCCACGATTTGGTGTTGATAGATTTACTACTCACATAATCGGTAATGTTCCTGCTGAGATTGGCCCCAATGGTGAAGCAATTTGGAAACCAATCAATGATACCCATGATGCTTGTCGTTTTGGCGGCATCTGGTCAAATTCGCAAATTGACGGCAACGGCAATAGGCCACATACCACTTCACTTGGTAGTTTCCTAGAAATTGTTTTCATGGGTACGGGCCTTGATCTTTTGGTTTTGACTAATGCCGCCTCTACTCCTCCAGATCTTCGTGTTTCTGTTGATGGCGGAGCCGAGGGTGGGAATATTTGGGTTAGCGGTGCGACTAATCCTCTTTCCAGTAAAAACACTAATGCTAACCAAATTCTACCTGTAGTGGCCGGTCTAGCTTATGGCTTGCACACGGTTAAGATTCGTCAAGTCAATGCCCCTTCGTGGTCTTGGGGAGTTTACGGCTATGATGTCCTTAATGAGTCCACTTCTATTAGAACTTCTCCAGGTGTTGCATATGCTGGCGGAAAAGAACTTCGTCTTGCAGCCATGTCAACACAGTCTTATGGCTCTGGATTTACAATTGGAACCCTAGGCACTCGCGGTGGACGGGTTGTTATATATCTCCAGGACGGTACACTTAAAAAAGCCGTAATGCCTACTGATGCGGCCCAAGCTAACCTAGCTTTGGCTACTCATGCCAATGAAGAAGTGGTTCGTAAATATAATTTCCGTGAATTTGGTTCGGGGAATGGTAATGACTTTAGTTTCCAAAGCGGAGCCGCCCAGTCCGACCGTGTAGGACAAATTGATGACGGCCATACAACCTTAATTGGACAAAACTGTACAGCCGACTCTATTCGCGGCGGCGAAGACAATGTGTGGTGTACTGGCGGTGGATCTCGTTTCTTTCAGATTAACTTCGTTGGAACTGGTCTTGATATAGTTGCATCTTCA
>Ga0172380_10005931_pt1 | contig 14488 bp, 11 predicted proteins | sample Leawe162metaG_FD_119747 | JGI IMG/M metagenome (GOLD analysis project Ga0172380, IMG submission 119747) | Leachate microbial communities from a municipal landfill in Southern Ontario, Canada - Leachate well 162 metaG | ecosystem: Engineered > Solid waste > Landfill > Unclassified | place...
AATTTTGTCTACCGAAACGTCGACAATATTTACCCCCCAAGAATAAGCCGGATAAGCATCGCCATGAAAAGTTGCTTCATCCCATACTATATAATCGGGCTGAACGTAGTTTTCGATGACGGTCGCGCTTTTTCCGGATTGCCATTCTTTACGCATTTTTTGCGCGGCTTTATCCACCAGTCCCCCCACAATCATAATAGTTCGCGAGGCTACTGTTGGGCCTGAATCGGTAATATTATCCGTATCCGGATAAGGAAAGCGAACTTTTTCCAAAGGAATATCGAGTGTATTCGCGACGATTTTGCTTATCGTTGTTCTGACTCCTTGACCCATATCTACTGCCGCTATCAAGATATCGACAAAGTCATGTTCATCTTTATGTAACTTTACTTGTGCTTTAATAATCGTCGCTTCACCACTGCCAGTAAAACCACACCCGTGGAAAAACAGACTTATCCCCATTCCTCGAAGTGTATCTCCAATCTGGTATTTTTCACATTTCTGCCGATAATCCGAAATAACTAGCGCTCGTTTAACCAGTTCATTCATCAATATTGGATCCCGGAAAGTCCCCGAAGTCGAAGTCAAATCGCCTTGTTTTGCCAAGTGTTTCAACTTAAATTCTAATGGATCAATCCCTAAATCTTTAGCAATATGGTTGACAAACATTTCCACAGCATAAAAAATCTGCGGAGCACCGAAACCACGAAAGGCCCCCGTAGGAACAGTGTTTGTCAAATACACTATGCCCGAACAATCAACACTAGGAATCGTATATGCACCTGTTGATGCGATCATCGACCGCGATAAAACCACGTTTGATAAGCCGAGATATGCACCTCCATCTAATCTGATGTCGGAAGCGATTGCCGTAATATTATTGTTTTTATCAACTGCAGCTTTCATCCGAATAATCGAGGGGTGACGTTTAGTGGTAACTTCTATATCTTCTTCCCGTTCATATATTAAACGAATCGGTTTTTGAATCTTTTTGACAGCGACAGCGAGTTGACATCCTAATAAAGATGGGAACTCTTCTTTGCCACCAAAAGCACCACCAACGGCCGGTTGTATAATGCGAACTTGTTCAGGACGGCATCCTAAAGCTAAAATGACCGCATTTTTAATGTAATACGGACATTGCATTGACCCAATTAGTGTGATTCTATCGCCTTCGGGATAGCCAATCAAGCCTTGTGGTTCGATATATGCTTGTTCCTGATAACCAGTTTTATATGTATATTCGATGATACGATTGGCTTCAGCGAACGATGCTTGGGGATTGCCTTTTTCATAATGGTAATTGACACCAATATTTCTCTCGTCATATATCGGTTCGGTCAAGGTTGTATCGATAATAATTTGATTGATAAGTGACTGTATTATCGTTTTATCGGGTCCGATAATCAACAATATCGGCTCACCATAATACCGCAATGTCTTTTCGGCAAAGATTGGCATATCATCTTTAATAATTTTAACGGCGTTTTTGCCAGGCACATCGCGATAATCGACAATGTAATACCCTTGGGGAAGGGTGGGAATCTTGATGGATACAATTTCTCCGCTCACAATCGGTGATCGGAATGTTTTAGCATACAATGCTCCTGGGATTTCGATATCGTTGACGTATCTCGCTTGACCCGATATCTTCTCAAAATTATCGATTTTATTGACTGAGACACTGATATCCTTTTCCATGTATTCACCTCAATTTCTGTAGTAATATTTATTTCAAAGCTTTAGTCGGACATTTAGAAATGCATAATCCGCAACTAAAACATTTGGTTTTATCAAACGTAATTACATTTTTTAATTCAATGGCAAAATACGGGCAAACTCGGACACATAATTGGCATTTAGTACATTTTTCTGGAATCAGAACTGGCAAAAACGGTTCGTAAGTTACTGCTTTTTTTAAAGTTGTTTGTTTGACTTCTTCAACACTGGAAAAACCATATTTTTCTAAAACTTGAGGTAAATCAGCAATAATCTTAGAAAAAAGGTCTTTGCCTTTCAACAAGGCTCCAGAAAGCATCTGAGTAGCCGAAGCCCCAGCAAGGAGAAATTCGACAACATCTTCGGCTTTAGAAATCCCCCCAACACCGATTATCGATAGCGATGGCATCGCATTTTTAATTTTGTAAACGGTTGCCAATGCAAGATTTTTGATGATTGGGCCACTGGTCCAGACAAAGCCGGATTCATTTCCATAGACAATATTTCGACTGATCAAGTCGATTTTAAGCGTCGGACCTAATGAATTTATAGCCACAACACCATTGGCTCCCGCTTCCGATATTGCCTTTGCAAAGCCTTCAGGATCAGGTAAATGCGGACTGATTTTCATAAAGATTGGTTTTATAGTATGACTTCGAATCGTTTTTACAGTATCAGCGATAACCGACAAATCCGTCCCAACGTAATGCGTCGATACTTCAAATGCATCGGCGAAGCGGTCCAACAAAGGAATCAAAATCTCCATATCTGCTTTAGTGTAACCAACACTGATGATTAATGGACGATCCTTTGTTTTCCAAAACGCTGGCAAAAAATCGTCAATCCATTTTTGATACGGATACTCACTCCAGAGTTCACTGTTCATTACATATTCACGATCACCATAAATACATGGCTTAGGAATATGTGGCAGTTTTGTGGAGATTGTTTTCGTAACAATCGCTCCACACCCTTGGCTAACCATAAAAGCCAGTTTATCCGCATCGCCGACTAATGGTCCAGAAGCTGGCATCAGCGGATTTTCGAGATATAGACCATTAAACTTTGTCGATAAATCCATCGTCATCATCCTTTCTTTATTTCATTCCATAATCGTGTAGCCGCTTTAATCACATCTAGGTATTTAGACTGTAATTCCGGTCGTAACTGATATTCTTTTACTACTCTTTTTCCGGCAACAAAAACATTGCTTGGTTTGAAACTATTATATAAACCAAAGAAAACGTGACTAAAAGCATTTTCCGCATCCATAGGTGTTACCGGATGATATGGTATCGTTAATAAGTCGGCTGCGTAACCAACTTGTATTTTTCCAAGTTTTATTTTCAATCTATCGTTTGCATATTGATAAGTGTCATTAATCATCTTGCATAAATCGATGAGGTTGAAGGCATTAATTCCATTTTTCAGATGAGCCGCATAATATAAATTGAGATATTCGGTAGTAATCGATGAAGAAATGCCGTCATTTCCAATGATTATCTTGACTCCCGAATGACGAAGAGCTTCAAAATTCGGTAATCCGACCCCATTATTCATATTCGATGTTACATTAAGGGCGACAACACAACCGCGTTTCTTCAGTATTTTCAATTCCGACGAATCAGTATAAAGTGCATGGGCAATGATACTCCCGGGATTGAGTAAACCATGGCGGTCAAGTCGATTGATGATCCGTTCGCCATATTGATTAATAGAATCAGTCTCGTCTTCATTGCTCTCGGCCACATGAATATGAATCGGTTCGTCTTTCAAGACTTGTTTCACAGCTTTTAAAGTGGTCTCGGATAAGGTCATCGAAGCATGAAGACCAAACATTCCCGCTGAAAACGCCGTCGGTTCCAATGATAAAAAGTCGACATTTTCCTTTATACATGCCTCGATATTAAATCGATCACTTGTCTCAAAACAAAAAATTCCTCGCATGGAAGCGTCATCGCAGATAGCGTGCTTAAGTGCCAACAGCGATCCAATAATGTCTTTACCACTGGCATGATGGTCAATTATAGTCGTAATTCCGTTTCGCAAAAAATCACAAGCACTAGCGATACCGCTATTGTAATTCATGCTATTATCCAATGAAGCATCAAGTTTCCACCAGAGTTGTGCCAAAATCTCTTGGAAATTTTGAGGATTAAAAGGGATCGACAGACCACGAGCAAAGGTCGAATAGATATGTGAATGCCCAACGACTAACGAAGGCATAACCAATTGTCCCGTACAATCAATAATATCGTATCCGTTGTCCACAAATTCGATCATCGGTCCAACTTGAGTAATCTGTTCATCAAAAAGGATATATGCTTGTTCTTGATATTGGTTATAATCGTATATTCGGGCATTAATTAAGGCTTTCATCATTAACTACCTCCTTTTCACAAGTTGTCCATTACCACTGACGAATTGTTGATCACGAATCACAAACTGACCACGAACCAATGTTGATTCAACAACACCATCCCGAGGAAAATCATGATACACATCATAATCACAACGCGAATGGTTCGATATAATATGACTATCTTTTTCAGCTTTATAAATTACTAAGTCCGCATCGCTTCCAAGAGTGATTTGACCTTTCTGAGGAGCGAGTCGATGAATATTGGCCGAATTCTTCGTCATCTTGTCAATAATCTGATGGGAAAAAGCATGATACATCAAATCAAAAGCGTGCTCGACACCACCGATTCCAAGGGGAATATCATTAAGAAGAGTATGTGATTTTTCCGCTTTCATAAACGGACAGTGATCGGTTCCGATTGTAAAAACATCATTTATCAAATTGTTTAATATTTCTTGTTCTTTAGCGCTCCGAATCGGTGGGGCCATCGTGTATAAGTATCCATCTTGTTGAAGAAAGCGCTCATTGTTGAGAAAAAAATATTGAGGACAACTTTCAATGAAAAACTGTTTGTTCAATAAATCGGGATACTCGCTCTTTAATTGTTTTAAAGTCTCACCACTCGAAAGGTGAACCATATATAATTTTCCGCCAGTTTCCCTGACAAACCTCGCCAGTTTTAAAGCCTCACTGGTTTCACTATCCGAGGGTCGAGAGCTTGATAAATCACGGAAAGTATCAGTATTATTAATGCGAATCATTGCATCATTTTCAATGTGAGCAGTGATTAAAACCCCGTATTTTTGCGATAATCGTAACAATTCTCGAATCTGTAAATCATTTGTTCGTCGTCCTGAATTCGAATAGGTAGTGAAAAGTTTTATCGAAGTCATTCCAAGTTCTAACACTTTTTTGACGAAAGGTTCCAAATCACCCTTTGGATTTTTGATGGTCGCATGGAATTGATAATCAACAACGCTTGTCTGTGCTTCTTTAAGCCTTCGTTCATATGCCAGTTCTAAATCGTGAACGCAGTCCGTAGGATCCAGAAAGTCAATAAAGGTCGTGACTCCTCCATATGCGGCAGCGATACTACCGGAATAGAAGTCATCAGCGGAATGAACTTTTCCTAAGTTAAGTGCAAAATGAACATGTGGATCAATGAACCCAGGAAGTACTAACTTGTTACTGGCATCGATTATGTCGCGAGCGGGAAAAAGTCCGGAATCAATTCGGACTATTAAACCAGCTTTGACATAGATATTAGTCGCTTCAAAGTGGCCGTTTCGATACACCATCCCGTTTTGAATCCGCATATCGTCCATCAATAAACCTCTTTCACTCACATTAGTCGATAATCAGTTATCGTGTACTTGCTTAATACTGCATCGACAAGTTCGTTACGAATGGTAACGTAGATTTCGCCTTTTGATGCAATCATTTCCGAAAAAATCGTATGAAATCCGAGATTATTTAGTTCCAGTAAGCCAATTTCATCAAGGAATATTGGTGATGTTTGTTGTTTAATCATTGTGCGAATTTCCGCTTCAATCCATGCCAGAGTCGCATGAGAAACCAAATATGGTCCGATATGGCAACAGGAATCAAAGTCCTTAGGAGCACAACTGTCGCGATAGATAAATGGTCGTTCTTCCATCGTTGCCAGCCGCGTCGCCCAATATGACTCAACTAAATTAAGCGTCTTTCTTTTAAAAGAAATAAACCCATCACCAGTTTTATAAAACTGATAAATCGCCATCATTTTGCTGGTTTTACCAGAATCAATACTCCCAGTAATAATATTAATCATATCATTATCCCCTTTAATATATAATTATTTACCAATTTAATCGGCACAAACTCATTATTGGGTAGATATGATTATTACAAAAATAATGTCACGACGATTGCTAAAATCAAAAAAACGCCCGCAAAAATTGGTTTTGTCGTCAAATTGTGAATCGGCTTCTTACCAATCATTAAGTTTACATGGTACACAACCGCCCCCAATGCCCCTTCAAATAAGCCGTTAACGACGATGAAAGTCATTCCTGTTTCAAAACTCTGTAATTGTCCGGAAACAGTATGAAAAACTAAATCTTGAAAAATCAAAAACAATACAAATACCATTCGCCAAGTGATACTTGCGATTGGAAAAGCCAATAAATTAGTTGCTACTTTATTACGATTCAGTAAAGGAACGATGGCGAAAATGACTACCGTTTCAATAACGATACAAATCATGGGATCGGCAATCTTAATCACATAGGTATATGGCATTAAGAAATTAAGCGCCTTAATAGCTGCTGCCAAAAGACCGACAAATAACAATGCCACTCGTGAATTAGTTTTCAAATATGCCCGAACCAGAATAAAACTGGCAATCGGAAACATTACTACACCCGCAACTAGCGTTGGCAGAAAATGCAAAGCATAACCAAGAGTTGCTTCCAAAATCCCCCAAATTGCTCCAAAAAAAACTATTTGTGATAATAAAGCAATTTTTTTATTCATAATTTTTTCTCCTTTTTGTTGATTCCCATCCATATTTTTTCGGGAGTAGCCGGCAAAACATTAATTCTGACACCAATAGCGTTATATATTGCATTCATGATAGCTGCCGGTGGTGTATCGATGCCAATTTCGGCAACTGATTTTGCCCCAAAAGGACCTGATTCTTCGTAACTATCCGCAAATTCAGTAACTAAATTTTTTATCTCTAACCGCGTAGGAATTTTGTATGATAAGAAACTATTCGTAATCAGTTTGCCACTTTTCGCGACGTTGACTTCTTCATAAAGAGCCATACCAATGCCTTGAACAATTCCGCCTTCAACTTGCCCTTGAGCGAGTTTAGGGTTGATTGTCGTTCCACAGTCGACCACTGAAACATAATTTATAACCGATGTTTCTCCAGTTTTGATGTCAATCTCGACTTCCGCAAAACCGGCCATGAATGGAGGTGGTGATTTATGACCGACAAAACTGCCTGTTGTGGCTAATTGTTTTTGATTTTCATTATAGTATAAGCGATTTGATAAATCCGCTAACGAAATTTTGATTTTGCCTTCTGAATCACTGAAACTGCTACCATCGAAAATAATCTTGTCTTTATTAATTTTCAAAATTTTTGCAGCTTCTTCGATTAGCAGTAGTTTCATCGCCTTTGCCGCATTCACTACGGCATTCCCTGAGACATAGGTTGTGCTTGAGGCATATGCCCCAGTATCAAAGGGAGTCAAATCTGTATCCGAACTAGTAACAATAATTTTATCAATTGTTGTCTCCAGTTCCTCAGCACAAATTTGTGCCAAAATGGTGTCGCTTTTTTGACCGATATCCGTAGCTCCCACCAGTAAATTATAAAAGCCACCGTCATTTAACTTAATAATGGCTGACCCCATATCGATTAACGGTATTCCACTTCCCTGCATTGCAATCGCCATCCCCACACCTCTAACGAGATCTTCAGAGATAACTTGCCGAGGATATTTGGTCTTCCAACCAATTAATTCCATGCCGCGCTTGACACAATAGTCAAGTTTGCATGTATCCATCGTCATTGCCGTTCCTTCGGTTCCCTCACCCATAATCGCAAAAATTGGTGATGATTCCCCTTCCTTCATCATATTCTTTTGTCGGAAGACAACCGGATCTATTTGCAGTTTGTGGCATAGAACATCAATAACCGATTCAAGCGCGAAATTTCCTTGAATCGCTCCATATCCGCGAAATGCTCCCGCGGGAGTGTGATTAGTATAAACCACCTTACCCCCAAAACGAACCGAATCGACTTTATTATATAATGGTAAGACTTTTGAACCAGCAACCATAAAGACAGTTAACGCATGCTCACCATATGCACCAGTGTCCGAAAGAACCTGACAATCAATGGCTTTCAGGGTTCCGTCTTTCATGGCTCCCAAACGCATATCAAACCGCATCGGATGACGTGTGTATGAAGACTCAAATACTTCTTTACGAGTATATACAAGTTTCGAAGGTTTCCCGGTTCTAATGGTCACAGAAGCGGCAATCAACTCTCCATGAACGGCCTGTTTACCGCCGAATCCCCCACCAACTCTGGGTTTGATGACTCTAATACGAGAAATCGGAAATTCTAATGCTTGAGAAATTATCCGACGAATATGAAATGGTGTTTGTGTCGAGGAATATATCACAAGCCGGTTTAAATGATCGAATCTGGCATTACAGGAATGCGGTTCCATCATTGCATGAGCTTGAGCTTGAGTATAATAGGTTTCATTAACGACGACATCGCATTGTTTTAAAGCGGTTTCAATGTCACCGATTTCCATATGGTATTCAGCCGCAACATTTTTTTTCGGATCAAAACCAATTGGGAACATTTCATGAATTTCCGGTTCCGGATGCAAAACAATGGGATTATTATAAGCCGTTTCAAAATCCAATATCGGTTCCATTACTTGATATTCGACATTAATCAGTTTTAAAGCTTCTTTGGCAGTTGCTTCATCAACGGCAGCTACAATTGCGACTTCATCGCCAATATAGCGAACATATTCATCAAGAACAAACTTGTCGTGAGGAGAGGGTTCGGGATATCCTTGACCAGCACGAGTAAAGGGAATGCGATTGAAATCAGCATAGGTCAATACTATTTCAACTCCAGGCAGCGTGGAAGCGGATGATACATCAATCGCCACGATTTTAGCAAACGGATGCGGGCTTCGTAAAACTTTAATAACCAAGGAGTCCGAATCAGCGAAATCATCAGAATATGCTATCCGTCCCATCATTAAACTCTTGCCGTCAATCGACGGTATCTTCTGATTGACTACCTTCATTATTGTTCCTCCATACGAGCTTCTTCTGCTAAAAATGCCATTATCGCTTTATTCTGGTTTTTATATCCGGAACATCGACATAAATTACCAATCAAATACTCATCGATTTCAGCACTGGTGGGGTGGGGATTTTCTTTCATCAAGGCATATACGGAAAGTGCCAATGCGGGATTACAATAACCACATTGATCAGCGCCTTCTTTGCCAAAGAAAGTGCTTAGTTTTTCCGCCTCATGAGCAATGCCTTCAATGGTCGTAATCTGATGATGATCTGCTTGAGCACTTAGCACCGAACATGAAGGCACCGGTTTGCCATCTAGGAGAATAGTACATACTCCGCAGTTGGTCGTATCGCACCCCCGACGCACGGAATGAATATTGCATTTACGCAAGGTTTCAATTAAGTATTCACCTGGTAAAATATCGACAGAAATTTTTCTACCATTTAACGTCAGTTCAATTTTCATTAGTTGTCACCGCCTTAATTCCGCGTTTCGCATATACTTTTGCAAGGCTTTGTCGGTATTCAGCAGAGCCCCGTTGATTTGAACCGAATTGACATTCCGCTGCCGCGATTTCAACTGCTTTATTCATAACGTCTTCATCAATCTTTATTTGTTCTTTAAGAAAATTTTCGGCTTTGTATGCTCGAGTTGATACTCCCGGACGAGATCCAAAAACAATTCGAAACTCAGAACCGTTTCTCGATACGGCCGTATTTAAAACTGCAAAATCTAAATGAGTCAAAGCAATTTTACGAAAATAGCCACGCGTATTTGCTTTACGAATAACGACTTTAACTAAGATATCCCTAATATTTTCTTTTGTATTCAGAAACTCGACAACTGTCATTTTATCATGTTGATGGAAGATCAATAAAGCATCCATTGCGACTAAAGGTGTAAGAATATCGGAGAAACCAAACTTTCCCATAATACAGCCACCGATGGTGGCGATATTTCTGACCGTTATTCCCATTATCTGCATTGCGGCTCGTGAAAGTATACCATCATAAATTTTATTTAAAATGGCGTTTCTTCCCAGAGTATGAAGAGTAGTCATTGCCCCAATTTCAATTTCTTTACCATTATCGGTAATGAAATCTAGGTTTAACAAAGACAAATCAATCGCCGTATCGATCGTGGGATCAGTCAGTTTCAGCCACGCACCTCCAGCAATTATCTTGTTATTTGTTCCTTCATGAAGGGATGCAAATGCGGCTTCGATTGAAGGTGATTTTACATATCGCTCGATTTTCATATTCCGCTTCCTTTCGATTGCTTTTTCAGCTTTTCTAAGTCTTCTATGGTATCGACGTCAAAAAGAATGGCTTCGTCATCAACTTCGACAAATGTCGGGTGATGCTTGTCCAAAAAGAGTTTTAAATTGGAGTCCTTGGGTTCGTTTCGCAAATCAGGCAAGAGTTCTTTGCTAACAAAAACCGGATGACCAGAATGACCATGATGTACGGGAATCCTAACCATTCCTTTGGCGGATAGTATTTTTTTATACGTTGATTTTTCTACAAAAGGAACATCTCCAGGTATAATAAAAAAATCACGGTCAATAAATTTGGATCCATATTGAACCGAAGAAAACATCCCCCGTTCATAAAATGGATTGCGAACGACCATTACTTTATTGTAGTCATTGACTGCATCGCAAGTACTTTCGTGATAAAAACCGGTAACCACGAAAATATCATCGACAAAATCTTGCATGGCCTCTACCGTATGACAAATCAATTCCATGCCTCTAATTCTTAAAATCATCTTGTTTGTTTCGGCGCGACTTGATAATCCACCTGCCAAAATCAATCCTTGGACCATTTAACTCACCTCATTAAAGTGAAATATAAAATAAAGAAAATTAAAAAATAATACTAGTATATTCAACTGGTTTTAGGCAACAAGATTCCATGTATTTTAATAAAAAATCGAATATTGTATCATTAATAATCATTTAGAGAAAAAAACCGAACTTCCCCTCCAACGCAATTCACGCGGCAGATTTACGTTCGGATTGTTTCATCATATGGTTATCCGTGTTCCTGATTTACCTTCTAAAGCTAAAGTTGCTTTTTCCAAAGACCCGACTAAAGCAACACGCCCAGACTTTTCGGAAGCAAATTCCATGGCGGCTTCAACTTTCGGAAGCATACTTCCCTTAGCAAATTGACCATCATTAATATATTTTTTTGCATCAGCTACTGTAAGTTCATGTAAATCAATTTGATTGGGTTTTCCATAATTTAGGGAAACACAATCTACAGCCGTTAAGATAAATAAGTAATCAGCATCAAGCAAGTCAGCCAGTTTTTGACTTGCAAAGTCTTTATCGATAACAGCAGGAACTCCAACATAACCATTCCCGTCTTTAACGACCGGAATCCCGCCGCCTCCTACGGTAATGACAATAACATTATTTTCAACCAAACATCTCACGGTGTCAATTTCGACTATGTCAATCGGTTTTGGGCTGGCAACAACGCGCCGGAACCCGCGGTTTGAGTCTTCCTTCATAATATAACCAGTCGCTTCAGCAATTGTTTCTGCTTCTTGCTTTGAGTAGAATGGACCAATGGGTTTTGAAGGTGTTTGGAAAGCCTCATCATTTGGATCGACTTCAACCTGAGAGATGATGGTAACACATTTTTGTTTAAGGCCTTGATTGATCAATTCTTTCGCTAATGCGTTTTGTAAGTGGTAACCAATATATCCTTGACTCATCGCTCCACATTCGGGAAAGGGCATGCCGTGTTTTAAAACGCCACTCTTTCGAGCCGCTTCAAAAGCATTATTAATCATCCCAACTTGCGGACCGTTGCCATGAGAGATAATGACTTGATGTCCTTTTTTGATTAAATCTACAATGGGTTTTACAGTATCTCTAACCAGTCTGATTTGATCAGACGGTTGGTTGCCTAAAGCATTTCCACCCAATGCGATAACAATTTTGCTCATGTATGTACTCCTTCTAAGCTATATGAATATTATTATTCATATTAATATTATAACATTACATTATAGTCTTGTGCTTATAAAAGCGCAATAAAATCCGCTTCCTATACAAAAAAAATCGCCTTTTCACACTGTGAAAGGCAATTTTTTTTTATAATTTTGCTAATTAAACGTTATTAGTGACGGCGTTTAGGCTGATACTTAGTATGTAATAATTCATGAGATAGTTTAGCAAGAGGTGAACCGAGAAAATCGGAATAAAGTTTATTTATATCCGGATTCTCGTGGGATTTCCTTAACGGCATCGCCACATCTACTGCATAAAGTGATGCGAGACGATCTGTTCGGGTCTTCGAAATCGTTCCATACGGTTGTCCACCTCCGCCGATACAACCACCAGGGCAACACATGACTTCAATAAAAGCATAAGGTGATTCGTGGTTCTTGATTTGTTCAGCTATTATTTTTGCATTAGCAAGCGTGTGCACTACGGCGACTTTAACTGTTTTTCCGCCTAAATCAACGGAAGCTTCTTTTATTCCCTTCATGCCCCGGACTTCGACAAAGTCAAGAGCGGCTAATGGTTTCTTATTAACAATTTCGTATACTGTACGTAATGCTGCTTCCATTACACCGCCTGTAGTTCCAAAAATCGCGGCAGCGCCGGTTGTCGTTCCAAAGGGTTTATCGAATTCCATTTCGGCAAGGTTTTCGAATTCGACACCCATCTGTCGTAACATTTTTCCGGCTTCTCTAGTTGTAAGAACAACATCGACATCAAGATTGTTTTCTGTCGAGCCCATCTCTGATCGTTTAGCTTCGTATTTTTTTGCGGTACAGGGCATGATTGAAACAACAAAGATGGATGCCGGATCAATGTTTTCTTTTTGAGCATAATACGTTTTGGCTAACGCACCAAACATCTGTTGGGGCGATTTGCATGAAGAAATATGATCAAGAATCTCCGGATAATATGTTTCAGCGAAATTGATCCATCCTGGACAACACGAAGTTGTCATCGGTAATACGCCGCCGGTGGTAATTCTTTTGATTAACTCGCTTCCTTCTTCAATGATTGTCAAATCAGCGGTGAAATCAGTGTCAAACACTTTAGTAAATCCTAAAAGTTTTAATGCCGCAACTAATTTTCCAGTCACTATTGTTCCTGGTTTTTGACCCAATTCTTCTCCCAAAGAAACACGAATTGCAGGGGCAACCTGAACAATAACATGTTTTTGCGGATCATGCAATGCATTCCAAACCGTTGCGGTTTCATCTTTTTCAATGATAGCCCCGACTGGGCAAACACTTGAACATTGTCCGCAAAATGTACAAAACTCATCGGAAAGATATTTTCCAAACGGAGGTGAGATCAAAATATCATGTCCTCGATTCATAGCCTCAAGAACATTTACCCCTTGAATGTTGCGACATACATCAATGCATCTTCCGCATTTAATACAACGATTAGAATTACGAATCAAAGATGGATTATGATCATCGATAGGTCGCACTTCAAGAACCCGTGCAAACCGGTTTTCATCAATTCCCAGCACATTTGCCAGTTTTTGCAATTCGCAATTCATGTTTTTGGCGCAAGCTGTACAATCAGCATCATGATTTGCCAATAGTAATTCCGTAATTGTTTTTCGAGCATTTATGACTCGCGGAGTATGCGTCTTAACTTGCATTCCCTCTGTTACCAACGTCGAGCAGGAAGTTGAAAGCCCCTTTTTGCCAACAATTTCAACTGAACAAATCCGGCAATCGGAATTAATTCGCAAATCAGGGTAGTAGCATAAAGTCGGAATTGCAATGTTGTTTGCTTTTGCTGCATCAAGGATTGTTGTATTTTCCGGAACAGTAACGTCGATATTATTAATTTTTAAGTTTACCATCATTTTCGTTATACCTCCAATGATTCTAGCCGGTCAATATAATCTTCCCGGAAATAACGAAGTGTCGAAATAATCGAGGTCGGCGATGTTTGTCCCAGCCCACATAACGAAGTTTGATGCATAACCCGTGCTAATGATTCGATTGAAATCAAATCTTTGACAGTTGCTTTCCGATCAGTAAATTTTCGCAACAATCGTGCTAATTGATTATGGCCTTCGCGACATGGTGCACACTTACCACATGACTCGTGTTTGAAGAAATCAACGTTACGAAGCAAAATATCAAAGATATCCCAACGATCATCCATAACGATAATTGCCCCAGATCCAGTCTTTGATTCAAATTCATCGAAACGATCAAAATCAATGATCATGTCTAATAAATATCGCGGAATAATTGGTCCACAAGCTCCACCAAGTTGAACCATTTTCAGAGCTCGGCTATCAGGAACACCACCACCTAATTCATCAATTACAGTCTTAATTGGGATTCCAAAAGGAATCTCGTAAACGCCCTTGTTATTGACATTTCCCGAAAGACTTAATAATTTGGTCCCGGTTGATGATTTAGTGCCGATTTTAGCAAATTCGTCGCCGCCCATATCAACAATCACTGGGATATTGGCAAAGGTTTCGACGTTGTTAATTTCCGTCGGTTTTCCGAATAATCCAACTGATGTCGGGAACGGTGGTTTGACTCTTGTCCGTCCAGTCTTTCCT
>Ga0172380_10005932_pt1 | contig 14487 bp, 16 predicted proteins | sample Leawe162metaG_FD_119747 | JGI IMG/M metagenome (GOLD analysis project Ga0172380, IMG submission 119747) | Leachate microbial communities from a municipal landfill in Southern Ontario, Canada - Leachate well 162 metaG | ecosystem: Engineered > Solid waste > Landfill > Unclassified | place...
CGTACCAATCTAAATTGTCTGTTACTAAGTTTAGTACTGCAATTCGGAATGTTGATGTATTAAATAGAATAGTTTCATTCTCTAAAAATATTATTTTGCCACTTGCATAAACAGCATCAGGTAATAACAACTCTCTTGATTTATTATTAATATTAAACTTAAATGTTGCCTGACCTCGATCTTTTGGTGATACTTTTTTAGTAAAATACCCCGAAATATAAATAGCATTATTATCAATTCTCGAAAAATAAATATCTTCTGACCTGCACCAATCATCACTATTCACATCAAATAATGGCTCGTTTATAATTAACTCCATAGTCTCCAAATTCCATACTTTTAAGTATGCTTTGTTGTCATTTAGAGTTGCTAAGTATTTACCGTCATGTGATACTTCTATTGCAGTATATTCATCTTCTCCATAAGGTGTTAGGTCTTTGACTAATTGCATGGTCTCGTAGTTATATACTTGTACTTTACATCTAGGTATATTAGAACCACTCGTTTTTTCCCATCCTTTTAATGTTACATAGGCGTAGGGTCTTATGGGGTCTAATATAATGTCCGAAAAACCTTTTGCAATAGAATCCAGTCCAAATGCAAAGTATTTTATTCTCTCAAATGACTGTATATCTATTAATTGCATCAGTCCACTAATAGCCATAACTACTCTAGTACTTTCAGGGGTGAACTCAAAATACCCATTCATAAATAGATTACTCATATCAGTATGAGACCTAACTAACTCTCCCTTTTCTGAATCCCTAATTTGAATTTCACCTAAACCAGTTGTCAGCATAAATTGATTACCACCTGGCATAAACTCAATGTCTTGAATATCTCCATTCACCGTTGTATTCCACACAGGAATTATCTCAGCACCAATAAGTGAGCTTGCTCCTAATAATGTTGTTACTATGAGCCATAAATACACGTATTTCATTGGTTTTTTCCTGCAATTAGTTAATAAAAAATTAAACAAGTGTCTAATATCCTTCGTCGGTTTTATTTTTGAAACTGCCACGTCCTTTCACTCCTCGCAGTGACATAGAATTGCGGTCATTGCAAGCGAAGCGTGCCTGCCAAGCCAACGGCATGGGCAATCTCTATTATTATTTATAATTAATCTTTTTCTATTTCTGCCATCATCATAACTATAAGACACATGAACAGCAAAAACGTCTCAAGAAAAGTGAAAGTTTTTTTTACGTTGGTTCGGTTCATATAGCTAAACATAATAAAATGAGTGGAATAATGCATATAAGTATTAGAGCTAGAGGTGACTTTCCTCCACTGGCGGCACAGGATGTGGTGCATAATTCGGTGTATTGCCGTTGGCTTTAGCCAACGGATAATAGCTTTAACATAGCCCCAAATTGGAGGTTAGTCCCATAAATATTGAACTGCTTCGTAGTTCACTAGGACTCTTTACTTCGACGGGACTCAGCACAGGCGCTAACTACGTTAGCTCAGAGTAACGTGATTATAGAGGGTTTGGAGTATTTCAAGACGTAAGCATTACGTCTCTACAATCCGTGTCATCCTTAAATCTATTTAATCCGTGATTCAGATAAAAGAGCCAGCCACGTCCTTTCAGTCCTAACAGTGACTAGTTTTTATATCTAAGTGGAAACTAGCTATTCTGCCTTTTCCAATGGTTTCAGTATCTTAGAATCGGAGACAAAAGTACCAAACGGTAATAGTGATGATATTAGCAAGAATAGTGCCTTCATAATGCTTAGATTATATTGATTATAAACGAGATAAGTCCAGAATACATATCCAACGAACAGTACACCATGCAATAAACCTACGATATAATTTGGCTCTTTCATATCCATCATATACTTTAGTGGCATTGTTATTCCAAATAAAGTTAGATAGCTGATACCTTCTATTATTCCGACTATTCTCAATATCTTGAGGTTCTTTTCTTTATTGCTCTTCGTTGTAATATTCAACATTTATCTCCGATGGTATATTTATACTGAATTGTGCCACTTGTTCTTTTAAGGTCGCTACAGATTCATTAATTGCGTAAAAATAGACAGTTGCAAAATTAGAAACCTGTCTGTTTTGTATAGTCCAAGATGCAACCTTTTTCCATTCGCTTGGGACGTAATCAAAGCCATTTTCATTATAAATAATAGCAATTTTAGAGTTTCTGTCATAAGCCAATCTAGCTACTAAGTCTTGGTCAATAAATCCATTTTTAAGCTTGTAGTCAACTATATCATAGTTCGCCAACCCCCATACATCTATATATTTAGCATTGGTGTAATATGAAGTGGTACCAATATCATTGAGTACTATTTCGTTGTTATTGTAATACTCTTTGATAAATTGAGACATCTGATATTGTTGATTATATATATTCTGCATACCGTATCTATAATCGAATGTGTTTGGGAAAGTCCTTAATGCAAAGAATATAGCGATAATTAGAAACGGAACGAACTTTGTTTTTCTATTCATACTCAAATTATTATACAAACAAGTGAATGAGACTAGTGCCAATGCAATCAGATATGCTTCATATCGTGCTAACCATCCTATCTTAGCGAATGATCCATGGAGTATAAAAACTAATAATGCAATGAAGGAAAACCAATAGGCAAAATCGAATTTTTTATCTTTAAACTTCCAAATAACAGCACTAATAACTAACAAAAGAGAGGCACCATAATCAGGAAACTCAATCATATTCTTTGCCCAACGAACTAGGTATTTTGCATAGTAAATCCAATCAGTATCTCCACTACGAACCCCTTTGATTAGTACGCTATTAGGTAGAAAGCTCTCACCATTCGTAACAGAGATGTAACCAAATATTACTATGGGTAATAGAGTGATAATTCCGAAGATAATAGCATTCTTAAACTGCTTTCTATATAGCAAAAGTAAACCGACTACGAATGCAAAAAATAGAGTTTCGTACCTAGCCATAGTAGCTAACGATGTAACAATAGATAGGGAGATTACAAGTTTAGTATTATTCTTCTCATTTGCGAAATACTTCGCCGCACGAGTAATAGCCAATAGTATCAGCCATATATGTAGCGTATGCTCCATAGATAGAAAAGCAATATGATAAAGCGGAACTATTAGTACAAATGCAAATACCAATACTATGTATCTATCTGCACTGAAATTCATTGCTCTAATGGCTTTCTCGAAAGCAAAAAGACAACCAATACTAGAGACAATATTAATAATAAATAAAGTAGAAATGCCTCCGAGATCTAAGTAGAAGAAAACTGAAATAATTAAGGTATAGAGCAAAGATGAGCTAGACGAGTTAAAGACATCTGCCATTGGTCCCCAATTACCGTGCAAAGCAAGATTTTTACCCATAGCAAGATGAATATATGGATCATCCATAGGGAAAGCGAAGTTGAGTCCAGCTAATAAATATCCACCATAAAACTCCATCAAATAGAGGATTATGAAGATTAGAACTATGAATAGTGTATTTTTTCTATAAGTACTCAATTGAAACTTTTTATTTATTATGATTTGTTAATAATACAAAGATATTATTTTATTGATTTCTAGCGAATTATATATAAAAAAGAATTAAACTAATAATTATACTTTGAAAATAATCTAAAACTACCTAACTTCGTAGATAATATTATCCACATTACTACGTAAATAAAACATGCCGACACAAAGCATATTAATGGAATATTTGCCGCTGATACTAATGTTAGTGGTTGGAGGGATTATAGGGTTACAATTCACCCTGTTTTCCGAGTGGCTAGGTGCCAAAAGATTTACAAAAGAGAAACAAACAACTTACGAAAGTGGGATGATACCTTACGGTAGTGCATCCGACAGATTTTCAATTAAGTTTTACCTAACAGCCGTTAGTTTTATTGTATTCGACATCGAAGTTGTATTTATCTACCCGTGGGCAGTGCAACTACGTGAACTAGGTATGCAAGGATTTATTGCAATGACTATATTCATAGTAGTGTTACTAATCGGCTTATTTTATGAGATTAAAAAAGGTGGTCTGAAATGGGACTAAGTTTTTCGAGAGATGCTGAAGAAAACGGCTTCCTAACGACAAGTGTAGAAGAGCTAATCAAATGGGGACAGAAAAACGCACTATGGCCTATGCCATTGGGTATTTCTTGCTGTGCTATCGAGATGATGGCAATGGGTGCTCCTAGGTTTGACGTAGCTCGATTTGGTATGGAAGTAATGCGTATGACTCCTAGACAGGCAGACGTACTATTAGTAGCGGGTACTGTTACTAAGAAAATGTCTTGGGTAGTGAGACGTATATACGACCAAATGCCTGACCCTAAGTGGGTAATAGCAATGGGTGTATGTGCATCGTCTGGCGGTATGTTCAGAAGCTATTCGGTATGCCAAGGAATAGATAAATTCCTACCTGTTGATGCTTATGTATCAGGTTGTCCTCCGAGACCTGAATCTGTAATAAGAGCACTTATGTCTATCCAAGATAGAATAGATCAGAAATACAGACCAGCTATAGCTAATTTGGGTAAGTCAATCAGTGATGTTCCTAGACAAGATTTTTTCGATTCGAAATTCGCAGGAGTTAAGGGACTTTACTCACTAGATGAGAATCAACCTCCTCGTGAACAAACACAAAAATAGACAATAATACAAGATTTATACTATGTAAGCCCGCTTTTTCAAGTGGGTTTTTTATTGTTTAGTGGGCTATCTGAATCACGGATTAAACGGTTTTATGGATTCACGGATTGTATCCTATATACCCTTATCTTAGTGACGAGGAGTTGGCTAACTACGAATACTCTTCACTCCACTCCGATCCATTCAGAGTGACGAGTTTACAAGGGGTTTGGGGCAGTACGTCTCTACAATCCTAGCTGTGATATTGATAGTCAAATCACCGTGTCTATCTTATTCATCCTGCAATCGTGTTCAGAATAATACAATTATGCCTTCCTCATCTAGACTCTTTGCATCGGAGCTGCTCAGCAAAGGTAATTCGTTCTGAGTGACATGATTACAAGGGGTTTGAGAATTATGTAAGACTAATAATTTCATCCACTGCATCACCTTTTCTGCTTAGATAATATTTATTCCGTAAATTACCGGATATGAAATTCACCCAAATCAAATACTTTATAGACAAATTCCACGATACAAGAGGCAGTGGAAAGATAATCAAGTTCACTACTAGGGCTGCTTTTTTCTCTGTTTTTATAGGAAGTTTTGCCCTGATTATGTCGCTATCAATACTCGATGGATTCGAGGATATGCTTACGGAGACGACTGCCAAATTTACTTCAGATGTTTCCATAGTGAGTATGAATGGTGGGTATGTGAGCCGCGATAGTGTTAATTTCACAGGGTTAGAAATAGCTGGTATATCAGAAGTAATAGAAAAGCCAGTAATCGTCAGAAAAAAGAATGATATAGATGGATTTATATTAAAAGGTATAGACTATAAAAATGACATTAATAATTTCAGCCAGAACATTGAAAGTGGAAAATTTGGATTTACTTCTGATAGTGCGAAAGAAGTTATCATTAGCAAAAAAGTAGCTAAGAAAATGGGTTATAAGCTAGATGATGATGTTGTGATATACTCGATAGATGCAGGGCAACAATCAGTTCCCAAAACAAAAATATCAAAGTTCAAAATAGTTGCTCTCTACGATACAGGATTGGGGGAATATGATAATTCTATTATTATATCTCCACTGCAAACGGCACATAGTTTTTTTGATATTGATGAAAGTAATGCTACGAGGTTAGAAATAGCTGTTAAAGATAAGAACAATATAGCCGCAATTACAGATGAAATAGCAGAGAACTTGCAATTCCCGTATATGGCGAAAAATGTATTCGACTATCAACGAATGGCACTAATCTGGATTCAAGTACAGAAAGAGCCAATTCCCTTAGTATTGGGTATTATAACTATCGTTGCTGTGCTCAATGTAGTAACTATGCTTCTCATCTTGATAGTTGAGAAGACCCGACAAATCGGTATTCTGAAAGTTCTGGGAATGCCTTCTGTTGACATTATCAAAATATTCGTTTTTATTGGAGTTCGTTTAGCTTTTAAGGCCGCTGTCACAGGCGGAATTGTAGCTTTAATTCTTTCTCTACTCCAACAGCAATTTGGTTTTATTTCTCTCGATAGTAGCGTTTATTTCTTAGATACTGTACCTATCAGTATTAATCCATGGCACTATTTCATAGTGATTTTCAATGCAGTGGTAATCTCAGCGATTGTAGTGCTTATACCATCTATTGTTTCCTCCAAGATAAGACCAGTTAAAGTTTTACGATTTTCATAAGTGGCTAATTTTGACACTTATTGGCTTATATTGTACAAATTTAATTCCTCTAGATTTCCATTTGTACATTAGTTGAAATATTCCTAACTTACACTATATTATTAATTACATAGCAAAGATATATTCTCCAAAAAGATTTGGCATATACATTGCAGAACAATCAAATGGATAAAAAGATTAACAATTTCCTAAGGGCTTATGGTGCCGAAAGTAGCATCGATAAAAAGAGTATAATCGAAAAACTCTTGGCTCAAATTGGCAATAAGGATGAAAGTTCAAAAGAAGAGTTGACGAAATTAGTTAAAACTCTATCCACCAAGCTAAAATCAGAGGAAGACGATTTGGCTTTAATAAGGAAAATAATAGAAGAAATTGATTAGGAAGGATTCCCATGATCAAAGAATTATACACCGCTGCTCTGGGCATGACGTCCCAACAGACACGATTGGAAGTAATATCTAACAATATTGCCAACGCCTCTACTGTGGGATTCAAACGTGATTCTGTATTTGAGCGAAATCTGATAGACTCAAAAGCAAACCTATACAACATAGTAGGTAGTGCCGAACAAAATGATCCTCCAATAGGCTCATACATTGATTTCAACAAAGGAAGTTACGACCAAACTGGTAATGATTTTGATGTTGCCATTGATGGTAATGGATTTTTCTTGCTAAACGATGAGCAAGGTAAAGAATTCCTAACAAGAGCTGGAAATTTCAAGATAAATCAAGAAGGCGACGTTATCTCGGCTAATGGCAAATACCTAATGGCAAGTGGTGGTAGAATCAACGTATATGGGACTATGCAAGGTGATACATTCAACTCTGATACGAGAAAGGCTGAAGTAAGAATAGATAATTCTGGCGAGATATTTATCAATAATGTGAGCCAAGGTAATTTGGATATCGTCGACACTAATAGTTATGTAGTATTAGAAAAAGTATCCTCATCTGATTTCATATTAACTGATGACAATCAGTACCAAAAATTGACAAACGACAAAGTAAGCATACGCCAAGGATGGCTAGAAAACTCCAACGTAAACGTGATAGACGAGATGGTAGAAATGATAAATCTACAACGTCAATTCGAGGCAGGGAGTAAAGTAATTACTACTAATGAGAACACGCTAGAGCAATCTATCGGATTAGGTAAATACTATTAATAACTAAGAAAATTAAATTGATCCAATATACAGGAAGTATCAAATGGACAAGACTCTAAGAACCGCGGCCACAGGCCTATCAGCTCAACAAAGATTTGTTGAGATTATTTCGAATAATATAGCGAATGTGAACACAACTGGTTACAAGAAAACTAGACCAGAGTTCCAAGATTTGCTTTATGAGACGCTGAAGCCGGCTGGCAACAGTGCACGTATAGGTGTAGAGCCACTGAACGAAGTGCAAATCGGTAGTGGGACTCAGCTTTCCGCTACAAAAAAACAATTCACCCAAGGCGATATAACTGAGACAGGCAATAAGCTAGATATGGCTATTGTCGGAGATGGTTTCTTCGTTATTCAAAAACCAGATAATTCAAGAGCTTACACAAGAGACGGTAGTTTCAAAATGGATAAGAACGGTAGTCTTGTTAATACACAAGGTTACTTCCTAGACCCTGGATTCCAGATTCCTTCAGATGCTGTAGAAGTACAAATAAGCCGTGATGGAATTGTAGGTGTATATGCCGAAGGAAGTACAGAACTAGATACACTTGGACAAATTGAATTAGCTCGTTTCGTTAATCCATCTGGATTACGTGCTATCGGAGATAATCTATTCGAAGAATCTCCAGCTTCTGGCGACCCTATACTTTACCAACCTGGTAGCAATAATACAGGCGAGATATACCAAAGTCATTTGGAAAGCTCTAATGTAGATGTAGTAGAAGAAATGGTGGATATGATAACAGCACAAAGAGCTTATGAGCTGAACTCGAAATCAGTAAGAACTGCTGACGAAATACTAAATACTGCGGTTAACCTAAAACGATAATATGAGAACAATATTAACCATATTAATACTAGCTATGTCGATGCAAATAAATGCAGCGACTTTTTCTGCTGATAGAATAGAGGAAGCATGTCGTACTTTCTTGATTCAGAAATATGGTAATGATTATCAGATAGATTTTATGTCTAAATTCAGTGATATTACTTTGGGAAATGAAGACGTAAAAGCTGTTTTCGATGAGCAATACACAGCTTATAATAATGGTGTGAAATTAGAATTTGTAGTTAATAACGAAGTACTGAAAAGTCAGACTTTCCATTATGTTGTTAAAAAAGAAGTCAGAGTATATAAATCAAAATCATATATCCCTGCAAATACTGATATAACTAGTTCTATGTTAATCCAATCAAATGAATTTGTTGAACTAGAAAAAATAGAAAATTACATAAATCCAGTTGGTAGAGTTGCTAATAAATCAATATACCAAGGTGAAACTTTTACTTCAAAGAACACATTACCAGACGTAACGGTAAAGCGAGGCGAAGAAATAGTAGTAGTTGCTTCTAATGGAGCTGTTACTATACGTGGATTGGGAACTGCTTTGCAAGATGGTAGAGTAGGCGAATCGATAAAAGTGAAGCGTGGAGATAGCAAGAAAATATTAACTGGAAAATTAAACGAATCAGGTGAACTGATTCTTGGTGAATAATATGAAATCAATAATTATAGCAATAGTATTCCTATCTGCTTTTGGGCTAGAAGCACAGTTCGTGCAAAATAGCTCCAATTCACTATTCTCAGATTTCAAAGCATTCCGCAAGGGCGATGCCTTGACTGTTCTGATAGTAGAAGATACGAAGGCAGGGAATTCTGCAAGTACCGACAATGGACGTGAGTCTTCTGTTGGTGCAGGATTTGGTGTTTCTGCTGGTTCGGGTACTACTTCTGGTGACGTTTCTTTAGGAACATCTACAGATTTTAGAGGTGATGGCTCTACTTCTAGAAACGAATCTATCCGCTCTAAGTTAAGTGCTAGAGTAATAGACTTGGAAGATAATGGCAACTTGATAATAGAAGGAAAGCGTACAACAAAAGTCAACGGCGAAACTCAGTATGTTACTATCAAAGGTGTAGTGAGACCAGTTGACGTTAGACCCGATAACTCGGTTTACTCCTATAGTATATTGGATTTGACATTACTAATAGACGGTGATGGAACTGTTTCGGAATATCAAGAACCAGGTATGATTACAAAATTTTTGAGGATGCTATTCTAATATGAAAAAGATAATAGTATACATATTAATAGTATTGACACTACCGCTGATGAACCTAGATGCCGCTCGTATCAAAGATATAGCGAACATAGAAGGCGTGAGTGGTGTGCAAGTAATTGGTTACGGATTAGTTGTCGGGCTGAATCAAACGGGTGATAATAGAATGGTTTCTTATACAAATCAATCTGTTATAAATATGTTGAAGAGATTTGGTCTAACCATAGACAAAAGAAACAATGGGACAAGAAATATAGCAGCCGTTATGATAACAGCCACTATTCCTCCATTTATGAAGAAAGGATCGCAAGTTGACGTAGTAGTATCTGCTATGGGTGATGCGAGTTCGCTGCAAGGTGGAACATTACTAATGACTCCACTATCTAGAGCAGATGGTAGTATAATAGGTAATGCACAAGGTCCTCTTTCAGTAGGCGGATATGATGTACGTGCATTCGGAAGCCGAGTATCTAAGAACTTCGTTACTAGTGGCAGAGTACCAAATGGACTAATATTACAAAAAGAAGTAGAGCAAAGCTTGGCTGATGCCTCAAGTATGAGGATTATACTTCGCCAACCAGATTTCACAGTTGCTAATTCGGTGATGACTGTGATAAATGCTTCTGCAGATTTGGATGGTAAAGCAACATTAGAAGATGGAGCTACTATAAAAGTAGATTTGTCAACTTTTGCTGATAGAAATGACCAGCTAGTCAAAATAGCACAGATAGAAGCATTGAACGTGAACCTAGAAGCTACTTCGAAAGTAGTGATAAACGAAAGAACTGGAACAATTGTAATAGGCGGTAATGTAGAATTATTACCATCAGTGATCGCACACGGTGGATTGGACATAACTATCCAAAGACAAGTAATAGTACCTCAACCAGCACCTTTCACAATTTTCCCACCTAGATATGCTGAAACTGCTGTTATAGAAACTGAAGAAGAAATAAACCAAGCAAGAGCATTAACAGTACAAAACCCAACTGTAGCTGGTATTGCCGAATCATTAAATTTACTTCAAGTTAAGCCAAGAGATTTGATTGCTATATTCCAAGCACTCAAAGAAGCTGGCTCGCTACAAGGGGAGTTAATAATTCAATGAGCATAGAAAATTTAGATACTGGGCAAAGCCGCAATATGGCTCAGCAAGCACAGCTTGCTCGCAAGATGAGTGCTTTCGACAATGTGAGTAAAACTCCTAAGTCAAAAATGAGTGAAGCGGAAAAGTCGAAAATAGAACAGGCATCTCGCGGGTTCGAATCTATATTCGTAAATATGATGCTGAAAGAAATGAAGAGTGCTCAGTTAGAAGAAAAAGATGATGAAGGCTTTGGTGGGAATACTATGCAAGAGATGGCTCAGTTGAGTTTAGCTGACAATGTTTCTAAACAAGGTAGAGGAATGGGAATAGCTCAGATGATGTACAAACAAATGACGGGAGAGAATATCCCAAATAGAAGTTCGTACTCTGTTCCCTCACAACAATTGAAACCAATTAGTATTTCGGATACTGCTTCTGAGAAAATATCTAAATATGATGATATAATAGACAAAGCATCAAAGGAATACGGTATCCCAAAGAATCTGATTAAATCAGTAATAGCTGCTGAATCTGCTGGTAATCATACCGCAGTTTCCCCGGCAGGAGCTAAAGGGCTCATGCAACTTATGGACGGAACGGCTTCTAGTTTGGGTGTACAGAACTCATTCAATCCAGAAGAGAATATTTTTGGCGGAACGAATTATCTTAATAAAATGCTAAACAAATTCGATGGCTCTTTGGAACTAGCTTTAGCAGCGTACAACGCAGGTCCGGGTAATGTAGAAAAGCACAATGGAATACCCCCATTCGATGAAACAAGAAAATATGTAAGCAGAGTATTGTCGTACAATTCGGCACTAGGAGAAGAATAATATGGATGAGAAATTTGTAGATTTTCTGAAAAGAGAAAAAGAATTGACTGAAAAGCTATTAATGCTTTCGAATAGATTGCGTGAAGCACTGATGTCACAAAGACAAGATTTGGTAGAAAAAATTTCACAAGATCAACACATAATAACTGCCAAGCTGAAAGAAATGGAAGAAAGAAGACTACGGTACATGGTCTCTAAGCTATCTATTAGCAGAGTTGAAGCGTCTCAACTCCGTCTTTCTGAAATAGAAAAAACAGTAGAAGGCGAAAACAAAATAGACCTTCGTAGAATTAGAATAGCAATGAAAAAAATAGTAGCCGAATTACAAGAAGTGAACACGACAAATAGACTACTATCTAATAGAGCCAAGAATAGTGTTAGCAATATAATCTCGACTCTGAATAGCAGAAACGGTAGAAAAGTTTGTGACGTGAAGGTATAATATGAGTTTCTCAACATTACAAATAGGTAAGTCAGCACTCCTCGCACAAAGGTATGGTTTGGAAGTTGTTTCTAACAATATATCCAATGCTAATACCGAAGGGTACTCCCGTAAACGAGCAGATATGACCACTGCCAATTCGAAATATGAAGCAGGTAACTTCGTAGGTACAGGAGTTATAGCTGACCAGCTAAAATCATTCCGTGAAGAATTTTTCGACAAAGAAATAAGAAATTCAATTACTCGAAATGCCGGCTACGAAGCTGATCAAGAAATCCTAACAAGAATAGAAGGAGTATTGGGTGAGCCGTCTGAGACAGGACTAAATAACTTAATCTCTGACTTCTTTATTAGTTGGGATGAACTTTCATCAAATCCAGATAAATCAGCATACAGACAAAAAGTAGTTTCTAGTGCTAGAAGTATGACGGACAAATTTCATCAACTAGCTGAAGGATTCGAAGAAGCTAGAATAGATGTATTATCGAAACTAAAAGACAATGTATCAGAAGTTAATAATCTAGCTCAAAGAATAGCTGATATAAACTCTAGAATCGCGGATAACCACAGTTCGGCTATCGAAGGCGATTTGAATATGGCCGATGAGCGTGAAGTATTGATAGAAAAATTGGCTGAGTATGGTAAGATGAACGTAAGCCAGAATGATGATGGTACTGTTAATGTGTATATGAATGGCGTGAACCTAGTTACAGGCAAAAGTTTGAACGAATTGAAGCTAGTAGAAACTACAAACGGCACTACTAACGAACGTACTATCGGGCTATACACTACCGACAAGCAAGGAAATGTAATAAATAAGATAAATCCTGGTGCGGGTAAGATAGAAGCCCAAATGAAGCACTACAACGAGACTTTGGACAAAGATGACACAAGTGGTAATTTCTCAATAGCGAAGTCGATAAATGAACTAGCAAAAGAAATAGCTGCTAATGTGAATATGGCTAGTGTTGCAGGATTTGGACTAAATGATACTGGAGCTATACCTCCAGGGCGTTCGTTCTTCGTACCATATCCAACAGATGCCGATGCACTTTCTATACAAGTGAATGCAGTAATACTGAACGATACGGATAATATCCCACTATCATCAGTTGCTGGTGAAAGTGGAAATAACCAAATAGGGTTGCAAATAGCTGCTCTAGCAGATGATATTAACTTCATCAATAATAGAACTCCGGGTGAGTACTATGCTGACTTGCTATCCAAAGCTGGTAATATGCTTAGTGATTCGCAAACTGGATTGAAAAACAGTACTATGGTATTAGACCAAATGAAAAATCAACGCGATACTATAATCGGTGTTAATCTGGACGAAGAAGCAGTAAATCTAATCAAATTCCAACGTAGCTTCGAAGCGGCATCGAGAGTAGTGAATATGGCTGACGAAGTATTAGGAACAATCGTAAATCTGGGTAGATAATGAGAGTAAGTACTAATTCTATATATAGAGATTACCAAAGAAATCTGAATGACTCACAATTCAAAGTCAACAAAGAGAATCTTCGAATTTCTTCAGGTAAAAAGAATCACAGCATAGCTGAGAATACTGCTGATGTTGTAGATGCAGACTTATTCCGAAATAAGATAAGCCGCAACGAATCTTTTCTCAATAATATCGGCTCTAATCTAGATAGATTGCAACAGACAGACACTACTCTACGAGAAATCTCTGATAAAATGCAAGAAATAAGAGACTATGTAGTAGATGTATCTAAGACGAGTACTGGCTATAACCACTTTGCAATAGCTCAATCTATCAAAGGAGCATTAGAAGACATAGTAACCTTAGCTAATTCTGACAATAATGGTGCTTATCTATTCTCAGGAAATATGACTTCACCTAAAGATATAAAGAACGCAAACCCAACTCTGAATAATTTACCTTTCGAGATAATACAAGGCACAGCTACACCGACCAATCCGTCTGGGTTGTCGATTGTTTACAAAGGGAATAACGAAGATATAAACGTAAATATAACTGATAAATCACAAGAAAGGGTGAACACCAAAGCTGAAGAAATATTCGGTGCTGGTGGCACAGAAGCTCTTCAGAAAATCATTGATATTTACAATGTAGTAGCTTTCGATCAATCGGGTGCACAAAGACCAGCAAGGACTTTGCTAAATTCAGATGAGCTAGCCGAGCTAAACACTTTACAAAAAGATATAGCTGATAAATATGACGAGATGAACATATTAGCGGCAGTGAACGGTAGTAAAATAAACCGACTGGAAAGCACAAGAAACTTCTTATTAGATGAAAATCTTCGATTAGACGAATACCGCTCTATCAAAGAAGACACCGACATAGCCGAATCAGCTATGAATCTAAAGAAAGAAGAAAACATTCTCCAATTCGCACTACAAGTAGGTAGCCGAATCAACCAACTGAATCTATTCCAGTTTCTGAGTTAGGAGTTAGCTATTCAATGAAGTGAAATGCCTGTGCTGAGCATTCTAAGATAAAACCAAATATTTAATTAAATAATTTCACATATTGTCCCTCTCTTTTAGCAACAGCAAATATACGAAGTACTAATTTATTAGCTACAGCATTTAGA
>Ga0172380_10005933_pt1 | contig 14487 bp, 8 predicted proteins | sample Leawe162metaG_FD_119747 | JGI IMG/M metagenome (GOLD analysis project Ga0172380, IMG submission 119747) | Leachate microbial communities from a municipal landfill in Southern Ontario, Canada - Leachate well 162 metaG | ecosystem: Engineered > Solid waste > Landfill > Unclassified | place...
AAAATTCAATGGTTTATCGCATGTTTTGCGGGCGAAATCAAAACTCTTCGCTTCAAACTCATCTTCACGATAAACTTCATTAACGATCCAAAGATTTAGTGCATCAAGAGCGGAAATTTCGCCCCCATTGATAAGGTATTCAGATGCCTTTCCAATACTCATATATTTAGGGAGATAGAATGGAAGTGCTCCACTTGCATGAAGTCCATATTTAGCATGTGATAATGAATAATATGTATTCTCAGAAGCTAGTCTGAAATCAGCCGCCAACGATGTTCCGAATATAGGAGTAACAATACCGCCTCTGAATGCTGTAATAAATATCTTATTAAACTGAGATATTTTTCGAACGATATTTACTAGCATATTTATTTCAATAGCGCGAATATCGGAACGAGTGAATTTAGTAATTAGATGCGGATTAGTCTCGTCCATTTCAATACCGGAGATTGAAGAAAGAAATTTAGTGTATTCTTTCGGTCCGAAACAATCTCCATCATTAATGACCATTACTCCCTTGACATCATTTTTCTGTTCAAGTTCATCGAACCATGGAAGCATATCGTTATTCCGCTCTGTACTGGAAAGAAGATTAAAAACGTTCTTGGTTACGCGCAATATACCAAGATATCCTTCCGTATAACCGGTCATCCCATCAATTTCAAATCCAATCTTTGTTGTGTCCATAATCACTCCGCTAATTATTATTAATTAACTTACAAGTACCTCTTTTTTGTCTTTCTTTTTTCGAGTAAATAAATAAACCATCGAAGGTATTACAATAAGAGTAAGAATAGTAGAAACAATTAAACCGCCAACACTTACAACACCTAAAGCCATTCTCATCTCTTTACCTGAACTTCCAATTCCAATTGCCATAGGAAGCATACCAAGAATTAAAGCTAAGGTTGACATTAGAATAGGTTTTAATTTTGTTGGACATGCTTCTATCAAAGCTTCCTTCATTGGCATCTCATTTTCTCTTACCAATTGATTCGCATAATCGAGCATAAGAATTGCATTATTAACAACAATACCTACCAGCATTATTATACCCATCAAAGAAGTAATACCGAATGCTATATTAGTCATAAATAGAATTGACACAACTCCGATCATTGCAAGTGGCATAGTCATTAAAATATAGATCGGCTGCGAGAAGCTTTCCAATAAAGCTGCTAATAACATATAAGTAAGAATCATAGCAAGGAAGAATGCAAATGCCATATCATTAACCATGTCATTCATCATCTTAGTATTACCACCCCAACTTAATCTATAACCGGCGGGTAATTCGACCGATTTTAATCTAGCATCAATTTCACTCGTAACATTACCTAAAGGAACTCCCGGAGCCGATGCTCCAGTAAATTGAATAGAGGTAAATTTATCTCTGTGTAGAATTTTAGTAAATCCTCGCGTATAATTAATGTCGGCTAATTGTGCTAATCTATAAACTACACCTTTAGAGGAAACGACGGGAATATTCCCGATCTTTTCGGGCGTATCGACTGCATCATCATTCATAGTAACTGTTATATCATATTCATTACCCGATTCACGGTATTTGGATGATTCTAATCCTTCGACAGACGCACGCATTGTATAAGCTATCTCTTGCTCAGTTAGACCAACATCAGCCAGCACTTCACGTTTTGGCTTAATTGTTATTTCCGGTTTACCGGCTCGTGATGAATTGTCGAAATTTATCAACCCCGGTACATCTTTTAATTTATCAATAATTACAACTTTTAGTTCTTCTAATTTTGAAATATCTTGTCCTTGTAAAAATAACTGGATGGGGGAGCCGCCCTCACCCATTTCAGAACCTGTGGCGACAGTGATTGATGCATTCGGCACTGCAGATAAATCTTTTATAAATTGCGAAGTCATTTCATTTAAGGATATATCTCTTTCATTTGCATCCGAAAGTTCCACATCCATACGTGCCATATTAGTACCGGTATTAAGATCACTTATCTTGCCGAGTGTTGTAAGCATCTGCTTTACTTCGGGATGAACCTTTATTTTATTTTCTATCCCTTTTAATACATCAGCGGTTTCGGTTAAGTTATATCCTTCCGGCAGTTCTACTTCTACTTTTATTATACCATCATCGGAAGCAGGTGAGAATTCAAATCCAATATTTGGTCCTAATGTAGCCATTACAATAAAAAATAATAAGAATGAACCAACAACAATAAGTATAGCTCTCATTTTGTTCTTTAATAAAACCGTCAAAAGTGATTTATATTTTTCATCCCAGGAATCATATATTTTATTTAATTGTTTGGCAATTTTACCTTCTTTTTCTTTTTTACCAAGCATTAAGGAAGCAAGCATTGGAGTAAGAGTAAAAGAGAATACTAATGAAAATAGAGTGGCGAAAGTAGCAGCCAATGCTAATTCACGCAAGAACATTCCTACCATTGACGACATTGTTGCTATCGGGAGAAATACCACAAGATTAGTCATAGTAGATGCTAAAACCGCGACAGTCACTTCATTTGTTCCGATTAAAGCGGCATCCTTATTATTCTTACCTAATGCCTTATGTCTGAATATATTTTCCAAGACGACAACTGAATTTGCTACGAGCACACCAATGGTAACAGATATCCCCATTAATGTCATCATATTCAAAGTCAGATTGGTTAATTGGAAAAATAAGAATGTAGATATAATTGCCGCCGGCATTGTAATGGCTACTATCAAAGTTGATCTTAGGTGTGTAAGGAATATTAATAACACTATTGCAGTAAATATTACGCCGAGAATAATATTCCCCATTGTGTCATCTACCGTAGAACGAATATATGTAGTATGATCAGTTACAACTTCCAAATTAGCACCTGGTGGAAGAAGTTGTTTGATTTCGGGAAGACGTGATCTTATTTCGTTCGCAACTTCAACTGCATTACCTTCTTGGCTTTTAATAAGTCCGAGACGAACAACATTTTCATTTCTTACATTTTCTTTTACGTTATAATAGACAGCTCTCTGGCGAATATCCTTTCCTGAATCTTCTACCTTTGCAAGCTGTGAAAGTTTTTTATTACCAAATGGTGTAGGGATTAAGAGATCACGAATCGATTGCAAACTATGAAATTCACCTTCTAAACGAACTGTAAATTCCTGATCGTTAATTTGAAAATAACCGCCCGGTAAATTCATGTTATGCATCTGTAATATTGAAAGAAGCTGCGGTAGCGAAATAAAGTTTTCATAAACTTCCTTATTATTAAGCACTACCCTTACTTCACGTTCTTGTCCTCCGGTGATATTAACTTTTGCTACCCCGGGGACTTGAGAGAATCTATCTTTCAACAACTTATCCGCAATTTCGTATAACTCACGAGGGTCTTGATCACCACTTAGAGCTAATTCAAGAATCGGGAATCCTCTAATATCTACCTTCTGAACAATCGGTTTCTTAGCATCGGTAGGAAGGTCATTTAAGATTTCATCTACCTTATCTTTTACTTCCTGATTTGCTACATCTACCCCTTTAGCAAGATTGAATTCCATAATAACAATAGAAACGCCATCAAGAGAATATGATTCTACTCGCTCAATCTGACTTACAGTAGAAACCGCATCTTCAATTTTTTTCGTTATAAGTGTTTCAACTTCTTTAGGTCCGGCGCCCGGATAAATAGTATTAATTGTTACATAAGGTATTTCCACATCGGGCATTTGATTAAGATTAAGTGTGAAATACGCAATTGCACCAAATATAATAAAGACGAGAATAGCCATCGTCATCATAATGGGGCGGTCAATTGATATTTTTGCTAATGACATAATTTCCCCTTATTGAATCACTTTGACTTTTGTGTCGTTTTGTAATTGCGAAACACCTTTTATAATCATTCGGTCGCCTGAATTAAGCCCACTTGAAATTTCAAATTCAATTCCACTTTCATTCTTTACTGTAACATATCTTTTTTCGGCTTTATCGCCATTAAGTAGAAATATATATTGACCTTTATCATCGTTTTTTAATAAATGACGAGGAACTGTGAGTGCTATATTGTTTTCATAAGTAACAATTTTTATTTCGGCTGTAACACCAATTTTAATTTGGTTGCCTGCATTATCGAATTCTACTTCTGCATAGAAAGCTTGATGAGCAGGGTCCATACCAAGTGATATCTCTACTACTCTTCCGGTATAAGTTTTACCTTCAATCGTAGCGGTTGCTTTCATACCCGTTCTAATCTGGTTTATCTCTCGTTCCGTTACCCATACCTTAGAACGCACTTTATATGTCTGCGCAATTGTAAGTAGTGGAGCTTCTCCTTTAACGTTATCGCCGACTTTTACTTGTAAATCAGATATAATACCATCGAAAGGGGCTTGTATATAAAGCATCTGTTTTAACTGTTCAAAATTTCTTTTATCAACAAAATATTTAGTTTCTGCGCCATCAAAAGCTGCCTGTGAAGTTTCACCCGATTCTAAAAGTACTTTCATTCTTTCATAAGTTTTTTTAGAATTTTCGTAACCGGCTTTTGCTTGTTCAAACCCAAGAGCAGGTGCGTCAGCAGGAAACTCAATTAATACTTGATCTTTTTTTACAGATGCGCCGATAGATGTATTAATTTTTTCTATACGTCCTCCAACCATAGCACCAAGTATTGTCTGCTTGACTCCATACATTTTACTGAAGAAGCTCAATTCTTTGATAAAACGAGTTTCTTTTATTTCTTGAATTGAAACAGGAATTCCATTTGCATTTTGGAGTTCGCTCATACTTTTAGATTTTTCATCACCGCCGCATGAATATGCTATTACTGAAATACCTGCTATGAGAATAATTAATTTTAATAATTGTTTCATATCTATTTTCCTTTATTTTAAATTCTTGTTTACATAATCGATATACTTATCATCCAAATTTCCGGTTAATTGTTCGAGATTCGAAATTGCAATTTTATAATCGTAGATCGATTGAATTCTATTCACCTTTGCCGTGCTTAATTCAAGGTCAGCATTCTTTATCTCTAATTGTGTGCCTGTGCCTTCTTTGTAACGAGTATTGGCGATTGAATACGCTTTTTCTGCAAGCTTAACGTTTCTTTCAATTGCATTTATTTGTGAACGGACTTGGGTTAATTCAATTAATTTACTTTTGACTTCTTTAGTAAGAAATTCTTGAGTTAATGCAAGCCTCTCGTCAGTTTGTTTTGTAGCAATTACGGCTTGTTCTACTTTACGTGCAGTACGAGTACCTCGAAATAAATTCATGGAAAAACTTAATCCAACAATCGAAGAATTATATGTGTTAAATTTCCAATCGTCTGATGAGCCGGCATAACTATAATTTCCAAATGCAGTTAACATAGGCCAGTAGTCAGCTCTTTCAATTGCAATCATCTCTTCATCAACGTTTCTTTTTATCTTTAGTGTGTTGAGCTCGAAATTACGTGTAACAGCTTGATTAATTAAAATCTCTTCTTCAGGTAATATTGCTTCATCATAAGTAATCTTACCAGTAATATCGATTTCTGTATTCTGATCAATACCGAGAAGAAGTTTAAGTCCACTCTTTGCTTCAAAAACTGCTTTTTGCAAATCGATCACTTTCGGTCTAAGATTCTCTACTTGAACTTCCACTTGCAAAAGATCATATTCGGAAACGAGTCCTTGATTATATAATGCCTTTACGTTCGATAGATTATCTTCTGCATTTTTGAGACTTGATTCTAAAATTGTAAGCAATTCTTTGGCAAGCAAAGTTCCATAGAAAGCTGTATTAACATCAAGCAAAGTTTTTGAAGTAACTGCTTTTAGATTTTCTTTTGATAAATCAAGATAAATCTGAGAAGCACCAATACCTCTGAAGACTGCTGAATTAAAAAGTATCTGAGTTACTTGTACAGTTGATTCAAAACTATTAGTCTGAGCAAAAGACTGAAGCTTAGAACCCATAGGTAAAAACTTGTCTTCATCGCGTGGAAGAACACCTTCATCAAATAAAATAGAATAAGTAGCATTACCGAGCATTGAAGCGAAATCGGGAAAAGCCATCATTGGTTTTTTTATAAAATGCGATAAGGATGCAGTTAGGTCAACTGAAGGAAGTGCATATCCAAAAGCTTCACTTACGGCGGCTTCACCTTTTTTGATATCTAAAAGAGCAATCTTAATATCCTTATTATTTTCTAATGCTTTATAAACAGCATCATCAAGCGTATAAACCGTTTTTTGCGAAAATATCGTCATAGGTATCAACAATATGAATAGCAATTCAATAATGGGTTTGTTCAGTCTCATCTTTTCCCTTTTTATAAATTATAAATTAATTTTTTTATTTAATCCAGACAGATTTTATGTTGACAAATTCCTTAATACCATAGTGCGAAAGCTCCCTTCCGAATCCTGATTTTTTTATGCCGCCGAATGGGAGACGCGGATCGCTTTTTACATTGCCATTTATGAATACTGTACCCGACTCAATCTCTCCGGCAATCACTTTTGCTAGTGCAATATCTTTAGTCCAGATTGATGCACCTAAGCCAAATTGTGAAGTATTGGCTATGCGAATTGCATCATCTGCATCTTCGGCTTTTATAAGCGATGCGACCGGACCAAATGTTTCATCATCATAAGCAGGCATACCGGGTTTAAGATTATCTAATATTGTCGGAGCGTAAAAAAATCCTTCTGATTCTAAAATTTTTCCACCCGTTACTACATTCGCACCCATTTCGATTGATTTTTTCACTTGAGTATCAAGTTCATCTAATAAATCTTTCCTAGCAATCGGACCGAGTTCCGATTTGTAATCCATCGGATCACCAATTATCACTTTTTCCATCTTTAGACGGAATGAATCTCTGAATTGTTCATATATTTTTGTTCCGACAATAAATCGTTTGGAAGCAATGCAACTTTCACCATTATTTATTAAACGACCTTTAACGGCGGCTTTCGCAGCCACTTCACAATCAGCATCGTTAAGAACAATAAATGGATCGCTTCCGCCAAGTTCTAGTACTGATTTCTTTAAGTTTTTCCCCGCCCTCGAAGCCATCTGCATACCCGCCGCTTCGCTTCCCGTTAGCGTTACAGCTTTTACAAACGGATTATCGATAATGGTATCAACAAGTGAAGAACCAATTAATAGAGTTGTGAAAGCTCCTTTTGGAAATCCCGCATCATAAAAAATCTCTTCGATTGCAAGAGCAGACATTGGCACATTTGAAGCATGTTTTAGTAAACAGGTATTACCCGCCATTATAGTGGGACAGGCAAATCTAAACACCTGCCAGAATGGGAAATTCCATGGCATTACTGCTAATATTACTCCAAGCGGATCAAAACGAACATAACTTTCTGAGGCATCTGTAATTATTTTTTCTTCTTTTAATATTCTTTCTGCATTCTCTGCATAGTATTCGGCCACGAGGGCACATTTTTCTACTTCAGCAACTGCCTGTGAAATCGGTTTACCCATCTCTAATGTAAGTATCTCACCATATTCTTTACTTCTCTCTTTAAGAATAGAAGCAATATTAAGCATTAATTCTTTTCTTTGGTCGAAAGAAGTTTTTCTCCACTGTTTAAAACATTCATCGGCACTTTTTATACTGCCATTAATATCGTTGATACTATGCTCGGCAAAATCCTTGATCTTTTTACCAGTAAAAGGATTAATTGTTTGTATAGACATATCAGTCCTATTTTGACACTCTAAAATAAAGATTTTAATAGAAATTATGTAAAAAAAGGGAATTATATTGTTTTATCATGTTAAAAAAATTTATTATGTTCATAATTGGTTTATATTCTTTCAAAATATAAAGGCGTTATAAATGGCAAAAGCACGCATACCTAAGACGTTTATAATCGATACAAACGTCATGCTTCATGACCCCACCTGCATAAATCAATTTGAGGAAAATGATATTGTAATTCCACTTGTTGCCATAGAAGAACTTGATCATTTTAAAAGAGGAAGTCAAGTAATAAACTTAAATGCGAGACAGTTCGCCCGCACTTTAGATTGTATTACAGGGGACGCAATATTTAATGGCGGTATTTCTCTAGGCAGGGGAAAGGGGAAAGTAAGGATTGCTATCTTCAAAGGTATTTCCAAAGAGATTCAAAATGTATTTAAAGAAGATAACGTTGATCACCGTATTCTTAGTGTCGCTTATGATTTATATACCAAATCAAAAGGGAAGAAACCTGTAATACTTGTTACTAAGGATGTTAATCTTCGCATGAAAGCAAAAGCTCTTGGCGTTCCGGCTGAAGATTATACTACCGATAGAGTTGTAAATGCAGATGAATTATATAGTGGTAAAGATTTTGTGGAAAATTTTGATGATGATACTTTACAGAATTTCTATGCACCTCCTTATGAAGTTCCTGCAAAAGGCATCATCAAGAAGATCAAGAAAGAATTCGTACCGAATAAATATTTTATAATGCGCAATTCCAATCGATCAGTTCTTTCTGTTCTCGATAGCGAAATGGAATATTTTAAGAAGATCGATAAACAGATGGTATACGGAATTAAACCGCGCAATGCAGAGCAGACTTTCGCGATCGATGCATTAATCAATAACGATATACCTTTAGTAACATTAACAGGAAAAGCGGGAACGGGAAAAACTTTATTAGCATTAGCTTCTGCATTAGCTGTTAGAAAACAGTATAGACAAATATATATTGCTCGGCCAGTTGTGCCATTGAGCAATAAAGATATTGGATTTCTGCCGGGAGATGTTGAAAGTAAATTAGCACCATATATGCAACCGCTTTGGGATAATCTAAAAGTGATCCAAGATCAATTTCCTGAAACAGATAAAAATTATCAAGCAATTAATAGCATGATTAAAGAAGACAAATTAGTAATTGAGCCGCTTAGTTATATTAGAGGAAGAAGTCTCCAAAGAATATTTTTTATTGTAGATGAGGCACAGAACCTTACTCCTCATGAAATTAAAACAATTATTACTCGAGCTGGCGAAGGTGCTAAATTAGTGCTTACTGGAGATATCTATCAGATTGATCATCCTTATTTGGATGCTGAGTCTAATGGACTTTCTTACTTAATTGACCATTTTAAAGGGCAGAAACTATATGCTCATATTAACCTCGAAAAAGGTGAACGTTCCGAATTGGCGGAACTTGCAAGCAATCTATTATAGACAAAAAATAAAATGAAAAAATTCCTTTTTAAACCGTTTGAAGAAATGACACCCGCTGATTATCAAGCAATTGGTTTCAAATCGGGTCTTGAAATTCATCAACAATTATTAACAACTAAAAAATTATTTTGCAGATGTCCTGCCGGGAAATATTCCGAAGTTTATGATGCGGAAATTTTAAGGCATATGAGACCAACCCTTTCGGAGCTTGGAGAATATGACGGCACGGCTCTCATGGAGTTCAAAACAAAAAAAGATATCACTTACAGAATTAAAAGAGAGACTGTCTGCACCTATGAGATGGATGATACGCCCCCATTTTTAATCAATAATGATGCTCTCGATATCGCTCTTACTATCGGATTATTAATGAACTGCGCAATAGTCGATGAACTTCATATTGCACGAAAGCAGTATTTAGATGGAAGCATTCCTACCGGGTTCCAGAGGACAGCAATTTTTGGACTCAATGGAGAGATACCTTTCAAAAATAGAACAATTTCTATTACGCAAATGTCGATAGAAGAAGATTCCTGCCGCGAAGTATCGGATAAAGGACATTCGAGAATTTATTTGACTGACCGTCTCGGAATGCCACTAATTGAAACTGTAACAGGACCTGAAATGCTAACTCCACAGGAAGTGGCAGAAGTCGCACACATTTGCAGTCGTCTTGTTAGAAGCACTCAGTTAGTAAGACGTGGACTTGGTGCGGCGCGCGAAGATGTGAACGTAAGCGTGGAAGGCGGCACTCGTATTGAAATTAAAGGTGTTCCTAAAATCGGAAGAATCCCGCTCCTTACATATAACGAAGCGATGAGGCAATGGAATCTTCTTCGTCTCCGCGATGAATTAAATAAAAGAGGAATTACTAAAGACACATTCACCTCAAAATCGGAAGACGTTACTAAAGTAATAAAGAAGACCGACTATCTCCCACTTCGTAATGCTATTGATGAAGGGAGTCTTGTAAAATGTGTTGTATTAAATGGTTTTTCTGGATTATTGCATTGGCAGACTCAGACTGATACTTATTTCTCTCGTGAGATTTCAGATCGAGTAAGGGTAATTGCTTGTCTGACAAAGATTCCAAATATTATTCATTCCGATAGCAAAGGAGATAATATCTCTTCGGCTGAATGGAGTAATATTAAAAAGGCAGTGAATGCCACCGATAATGATTCACTTGTATTGGTTTGGGGAAGTGAGCAGGATACAGAAACGGCAGTCAAAGAGATTAATATTAGAGCAAAGGAAGCGACAATTGGAGTACCTTCAGAAACAAGACAAGCTCTAAGAGATGGAACCAATGGTTTTGAAAGAATTTTGCCCGGTGCTGATAGAATGTACCCTGATACTGATCTACCACCGACACAAATAAAAAAAGAAAAATTAGATAAGCTTAGCAAAAATATACCTGAAAGATTTTGGGATAGAGAAGAGTGGTATTACAAGCTCGGGATACCAAAGGATGTTATCCCCGAACTTTCAATCTCTAAATTTGCTGATCTATTTAAGTATCTTGTTGTAGAATTAAATATTAATCCCACACTTGCGGCAGTTACATTAATTCAATTTCCAAAGCGATTAAAAAAGAAAAAATTAGATATAAGTTTGATGGACGAAAAGATGATTCTACGAATTTTCAAGACTTATCGTGAAGGGATATTGCCTAAGGATTCAATTCTTTCCGCATTAGCATTATCTCTTAAAAAAGGGAAATATTATCCTGAGATGCTGCCGAGACCGGCTACTATTAAGGAAGCAAAAATGCTTATCGAGGAATGCAGTACTGAATTAAGTAAAGTTAAGGTAAGAGACTTTAAGAATGCTAAGAAAATTATTATGAGTCAAGTAATGGATCAGCTTCGCATGAAAATCGATGCCGCAATAGTTTATAATTATGTTTTAAAAATAGAGGTGTAAATGAGACCTGGTAGAACAATATTTCTTTTGCTATTAATAGCAATGATAGGTATTCAATTCATAGAAGTGGAAAGAACAAATCCACCGGTTACCGATGAAATTAAAGCTCCGAATGATGTTATGAGGATTTTAAGAACATCATGTTATGATTGTCATTCTAATGAAACAAAGTGGCGATGGTATAGCAAAGTTGCCCCTATTTCATGGATAATTGCCGATGATGTTGAAGAGGGAAGGAAGCATCTCAATTTTTCGACATTTGAATCATTGGATACAAGTGTAAAATATAAAAAGAAAGATGAAATATTAGAGGAAGTGCAAAATGAAGAGATGCCTCTTAATATCTACTTATGGATGCATCCTACTGCAAGCTTAGAATTACCTCAAAAGGCAAGAATCGAAAAATGGGTTACCGGTAAATCGAGAATGCTTAACTAAGTCTAATAATTAGATTAATATTCAAGGATTTCGTAAATTTGGAGTAAGTGTCCAAATAAAAAAGTCAATTTATTGAAAAGTTTAAAGAAAAAGAGATAAAGGAAAGAAAAAAATGGCTGATCCAAAAAAATATAGTCACTCGGAGCTTGATGAAACAGAAATTCGGGAATGGCTTGAATCGTTAGAATATGTACTTCAATCGGGCGGACCGGAGAAAGTAAAAGCATTGCTCCACGATCTCGATATGTATGCTCACGAAGCTGGTGTGGAATTACCTTTTACAGCGAACACACCTTATATAAACACAATTACCAAAGATAAACAATCCCCATTTCCGGGCGGAAGAGAAATCGAAAGAAGAATTAAAAGCTTAATTCGCTGGAATGCAATGGCGATGGTAGTAAGGGCAAATAAAGAAGAATCGGGTATTGGCGGACATATTTCTACCTATGCTTCAGCGGCTACTTTATATGAAATCGGTTTTAATCATTTTTTCAAAGGAAAAGATGATAACCGAGATGGTGATATAATCTATTTTCAGGGACATGCTTCGCCGGGAATTTATGCACGTGCTTTCCTCGAAGGGCGCATATCAAAAGAATTATTAGAAAATTTTAGAAGAGAATTAAAACCGGGCGGTGGACTTTCTTCATACCCACACCCATGGTTAATGCCCGATTTTTGGGAATTTCCTACTGTCTCGATGGGTCTCGGTCCAATTATGTCTATCTATCATGCACGTTTCAATCGTTATTTAGAAGATAGGGGACTTAAGAAACCAAGCGATCAGAAAGTATATGCTTTCCTTGGCGATGGCGAAACAGATGAACCTGAAACACTAGGAGCTATTTCACTCGCGGCTCGTGAAAAATTAGATAACCTAATTTTTGTTATCAATTGTAATCTTCAACGTCTCGATGGTCCAGTTAGAGGTAATGGAAATATTATTCAAGAATTAGAAAGAAATTTCAGAGGAGCAGGTTGGAATGTAATAAAAGTTATTTGGGGCAGCGATTGGGATTCTCTTCTCGATGCAGATAAATCGGGTCTATTAGTAAGAAGAATGAATGAAATGATAGATGGTGAATCGCAAAATCATATCGTTAAAGATGGTAAATATATACGTGAAAGTTTCTTTGGAAAATATCCTGAACTTTTAGAATTAGTAAAAGATTATTCAGATGAACAATTAGAAAAGATGAAACGTGGCGGACACGATCCACTTAAAGTATTTGCAGCATATAAAGCTGCTAATGAGCATAAAGGACAACCAACCGTAATTCTTGCTAAGACAGTCAAAGGTTATGGACTTGGCGAAGCAGGAGAAGGCAAGAACGTTACCCATCAGCAGAAAAAACTCAATGATGAAGAATTAAAAGAATTTAGAACACGTTTCGGAATTCCGATTTCAGATGAGGAGGTGGCTAAAGCCCCATTTTATAGACCTACTGAAGACAGTGCTGAAATTAGATACTTAAAAGAAAGAAGAAAAGTATTAGGTGGATATGTTCCTAAAAGAGTTGTTAAGGCACAACCAATCCAAACTCCATCAGAAGAACTTTTTGAAGAGTTTTATGCAGGAACCGGTGATAGAGACGTCTCTACTACAATGGTTTTCGTAAGAATATTAACGAAATTATTGAAAGATAAAGAAGTTGGTAAATTAATTGTACCGATAGTACCTGATGAAGCCCGCACATTCGGAATGGAATCGTTATTCCGTCAAATCGGAATCTATTCACATATCGGTCAGTTATATGAACCAGTAGATAGAGATAGTTTGCTTTATTATAAAGAAGCAAAAAACGGTCAGATATTAGAAGAAGGAATTACTGAAGCCGGAGCTATGTGTTCATTTATTGCTGCGGGTTCAGCTTATGCAAATCATGGTATAAATATGATACCTTTCTTTACATATTATTCGATGTTCGGATTCCAAAGAATTGGCGATTTAGCTTGGGCAGCTGCCGATATGAGAACTAAAGGATTTTTACTCGGTGCGACAGCCGGAAGAACCACTCTCGCAGGTGAAGGTCTTCAGCATCAAGATGGTAATAGTCTTCTCCTTTCATATACAATTCCGAATTTAATTTCTTATGACCCTGCATTTGCTTATGAATTGGCGGTTATTATCCGTGATGGTATTTACCGTATGTATGAAAAGCAGGAAGATATTTTTTACTATATCACGATTATGAATGAAAATTATCCGATGCCAAAGATGCCCGAAGGTGCAAAAGAGGGTATCTTAAAAGGTATGTATAAATTCCAAGCATCGGAAAAGAAAAATGCAAAAGTGAAAGCTAACCTAATGGGCAGCGGAACAATAATGAATGAAGTAATTAAAGCAGGTGAAATTCTCGAAACAAAATATAATGTTGCTTCCGATATATGGAGTGTTACAAGTTATAAACTTCTTCATTTGGATGCACAAGAAGCAGATAGATGGAATATGCTAAATCCTGATAAAAAAGAGAGAATCCCTTATGTAAGCGAAGTAACTAAAGGAGAAAAAGGAGTATTTGTTGCCGCATCTGATTTTGTTCAGATTATGGGCGATTCGCTAGCTAAGTGGCTTCCGGCTCCGCTTCATACTCTTGGCACTTTCGGATTCGGAAGAAGCGAGGGAAGAACTTCTCTTAGAGATTTCTTTGAAGTCGATGCTAAGCATATTGTTTATGCTACTTTATATTCGTTAGTAAAAGAGAAACAATTAAAACCGGATGTTCTTAAAAAAGCAATAAAAGAACTTGGTATTAATCCGGATAAACCTAATCCTGCTAAATCTTAATTAAAAAGAAAAAATTGGAAATAAAATGGCAATAGAATTTAAATTACCGGTATTAGGCGAGAATATTAAGTCAGCAGATATTCTTAAGATTCTTGTCGCCGAAGGTGATAAAGTAGAAAAAGATCAGATTGTTCTAGAACTCGAAACCGATAAAGCAACAATGGAAGT